>Ga0316187_10001260_pt1 | contig 21644 bp, 27 predicted proteins | sample CroRivburrow1_MG_FD_204927 | JGI IMG/M metagenome (GOLD analysis project Ga0316187, IMG submission 204927) | Coastal sediment microbial communities from Maine, United States - Cross River worm burrow 1 | ecosystem: Environmental > Aquatic > Marine > Coastal > Sediment | place: USA: Maine...
ATCAGAGATTTGGTGACCCGCCAGCCGTCGCCTTCAGGACCCACCCGGTTCTCCACCGGCACCACCACGTCGTTGAAGAACACCTGGTTGAACTCGTGATCGCCGCTGATGCTGCGGATCGGCTGCACGTCGAGGCCGGGCGTCTTCATGTCGAGCAGCAGGAACGAGATGCCAGCCTGCTTCGGGCCGCCGTCGTCGGTTCTTGCCAGGCAGAACATGTGGGTGGCGAAGTGGGCCCCTGTGGTCCAGATCTTCGAGCCGTTCAGAATGTAGTCATCGCCGCGACGTGCCGCCTTCAGCTTCAGTGACGCCAGGTCGGAGCCGGCACCCGGTTCCGAGTAGCCCTGGCACCAGATGTGCTCACCGCTGAGAACGGCTGGCAGGAAGCGCTGCCGTTGAGCCTCGGTCCCTTCTGCCATCAGGATCGGCCCGATGTGGCGGATGCCCATGTTGAACAGCAGCGGCGCACCGGCGCGGAAACACTCGATGCCGAAGATGTAGCGCTCCAGGGCGTTCCAGCCGGTCCCGCCATATTCCTCGGGCCAGGTATTCGCCAGCCAACCCTGCCGGGCGAGGATCTTGTACCAGCGCTGGCTGGCCTCGATTTCCGTGTGCACGCCGGTGGTCAGTCGAGCGGCAGCCTTGAGCTCTTCGTCCAGATTGTCCCGGAGGAAGTCGCGGACCATGTCTCTGAAGGCCAGTGTTTCGGGTGGCAGATGGGCGTGCACGCAGTAAACCGCAGATTAAAGTCAATCGAGCCTAGCGGTCGGGGGAGAGAGCGCCTTGTCCTGGATCAAAGTCCTGGATCAAAGTCCTGGATCAAAGTCCTGGATCAAAGTCCTGGTTCAGGACCTCTATGCAGGCGCCGGAACCCGGGTGTTTTCCTTTTTGTTCCAGTGGGTTAGCTTGCCGGTTTTACTTCAGGGGGAATCTCGATGGAGCTCAAGAACAGATTCGCGGTGATTACCGGTGGCAGTGGCGGTATCGGCCGGGCGATGGCCGAGGCTTTCCTCAGGGAAGGTGCGGGCGGCGTGATGCTGGCCGATCTCGATCAAGCGGCGGTGAATGAAGCTGCGGCGGCGCTGGGCTGCGACGGGATGGCTTGTGATGTGACCCGGGAAGCGGATGTGCAAGCGCTCGCCCGGGCTGCCGAGGAGAAGTACGGCCGGATCGATCTGTTCTGCTCCAATGCGGGCGCGGGCGGTCCCGGCGTGCTGATCGATGCAGAGAACGAGGTCTGGCAGAAACAGTGGGACCTGCACGTGATGGCCCACGTCTACGCCGCTCGGGCCGTGCTGCCGGGCATGATCGAGCGGGGCGAGGGATATCTGCTGAATACTGCTTCTGCGGCCGGTCTGCTGGCGGCGCTGGGATCTGGCCCCTACACGGTGACAAAGGCGGCGGCGGTGAAGCTGGCCGAGTTCATCTCCATCACCCACGGCGACGACGGCATCAGAGTCTCGGTGCTCTGCCCCCAGGGCGTGAACACCGCCATGGCGCCAAAGAGTCTGGGCGATGGTCAGACGGACGGCATCATCGAGCCGGAGCAACTTGCCGCCACGGTGGTGGAAGCCATCCGGGAGGAGCGTTTCCACGTGCTGCCGCATCCGGAAGTGGAAGAGTACGTGCGCCGGAAAGGCGACAATGTGGATCGCTGGCTGGTGGGCATGCGTCGGCTGCGCCGGCAGACCCTGGAGGGTGCCGGCTAGAACCGCCCCTCGTGTCTGGACCGGCTTGTCCGGATGCGGCGAGGCGCCGGATTCAGCCGAGGCGAACGACCCGGGTGCCCAGATTGCCGCCGGCGAGCAGATCGACAAAGGCGTCCGGCGCCGCCGCCAGACCCTGAACCTCATCGGTGAGGGCGATCAGGCTGCCATCGGCGAGCCAGCCCGCGATTTCGTCTCGGGCGGATTCGTAATCTTCGCTGAAGTCGAAGACCAGAAAGCCCTGCATCGTGATCCGCTTGTTGACGAGCAGTCCGGGCACGCCTTTCGGGCCTGGTTCCGGCGAGTTCGTATCGTACTGGGAGACTACGCCACAGCAGGCGACTCGGCCGCCGACGTTCATGCGGAACAGCGCCGAGCCGAGAATGGCGCCGCCGGTGTTGTCAAAGTAGACGTCTACGCCATCCGGCGTGGCCGTTTTCAACGCGTCCCGATAGTTGGCGTCTTTGTAGTTCACCGCCGCATCGAAGCCGAGCTTCTCCGTCAGGACTCGGCCTTTCTCGTCGCTGCCGCAGACGCCGACCACCCGTGCGCCTTTGATTTTCGCGATCTGACCGACAAGGTGGCCAACGGAGCCCGCAGCGGCCGAGACCATTACCGTTTCGCCAGCCGCTGGCTGGCCGACTCGAAGCAACCCGAAGTAGGCGGTGAGGCCGTTGACGCCAAGCGGTCCCAGGTAATCCACCGGATCATGAGCCGGATTAATGAGAGTCAGGCCATCGGCTTTCTGCGCTGAGAAAGCCTGCCAGCCGGTCGGTCCTATGACCCGGTCGCCTGCTGAAAAACCCGCCGCGTGACTTTCGATCACCTCACCCACGCCGGTGCTGTTCATCACCACGCCGGTGGTGGGCGCGCCGGCATAGCTTGCGCTGCCCTGCAGGCCGGCCCGGGTGCCGGCAGTGATGGCGAAAGCGATGGTCTTCACCAGCACCTCGCCGTCTTTCGGATCAGGCATGGCGCCTTCGGCCAGCCGGTAATTGTCCGCGCTGAGCTTGCCCTGGGGCAGGGAATCGATCAGTACCTGCTGGTTCATCATTTTTTATCTCCTCGTTCCTGGGCTGTCTTTTCCGGTCAGTCGTTCAGACCGTCCTCACCATAGCGGCTGGCCGGTCCCGGGCCGTCGGGCCCGAGACGGCCCTGGTCGCCGAAGTGCCCCTTGCCGGGTATGTGATTGATCTCGATCCGGATCCCGTCCGGGTCTTCGAAAAGCACCGAGTAATAGCCTGGTGCGAATTCACCGCCATCTTCGGGCGGGTGAACGATGTTGGCGCCGAGGCTGACGGCGTGCGCGTGAATGGCATCCACATCCTCCCGGGAGCGGGCGCGGAGGCAGAAATGATGCAGGCCGACGGTCCATTGATCGAACTGATGGCCGCGTTTCCCGGCGGGCGCGGCCCTGGCCAGCAGGCCTGTACGACCGCCGATGCAGTATACGGTTTCTTCGTTTCTGATCAGCGTCTCCATGCCCATGAAGTGACACAGGGATTCCCAGAAAGGGAGGCTCTGCACCGGATCGTTGACGGTGAACTGAATGTGCGCGACGCCGTTGATCTCGACGCTCATGAGTGACCTCCCCTGTGCCGGCGCTGAATATGGCGCAAGAGCAGACCATAGAGGGCCGCGTTGATCAGGACAAGGAGCGTGCCAAGGACGACCTGTGTGGTCTCTGTCAGGGCTGCTGGATAGAGAACGGGGAGCAGGTACTGCTCAATGAAGCTGGTTTCGTAGCCCGCCTCGCCACCCTTCATACGCAGCCAGTTCTCCAGCGGCGTCAGCGGGCAGATGCGGCCGGAGAACTCGATGGCGGCACCCCAGACGAGCGCCGGGAGGTGCAGCCAGATGAGCTTCGGCCAGCGGAAAGCGGCCAGAGCGCCGAATACGACAAAGACAACGAAGCCCAGGTGGATCAGGACCACCCCGTCCGCCAGCAGACGGTAGCCCACTGCGCGCTCAGCTTTCCCGGTACTTGCCTGGCCGTTTCTCGAAGAAGGCGTTCACCGCTTCCATGTGATCGGGCTCCGCATGGCAGACGGCCTGAAATGCCGCGGACATGTCGAGCAGCTCATTCAGACTCGCCTGTTCGCTGGCGCGCATGAGCTGCTTTGTCAGTCGCACCGCGTGAGGCGGATTCGAGGCGATGCTCTGGGCGAGCGCCACAGAACGATCGAGCAGGGCTTCGGGCGGGACGACCTCGGAGACGAGCCCCATGGCCAGCGCTTCGTCCGCCTTAACCGGCTCGCCGCTGAAGGCCATCTTGCAGGCGTTGGAGTAGCCGACTGCCCGCGGCAGAAACCAGGCGCCACCGTCGCCGGGAATGATGCCGAGCTTGACGAAGCTTTCGGCGAACATGGCTTTCTCAGAAGCGATCCGGATGTCGCACATGGTTGCCAGGTCGCACCCGGCGCCGACCGCCGGGCCATTGACGGCGGCGATGATGGGCACGTTCAGTGCGTGGATCGCCCGGGGAATGCGCTGAATGCCTTTCCGATAGGCATCTGCCTGGTCGAAGGGATCACCGGCGAACAACCCCTGCCGGTCGCGCATGTCTTTAACGTTGCCGCCAGCGCAGAAGGCACTGCCTTCACCGGTGAGCACCACGCAGCGAACGGACGGGTCGTTGTTTATCTCGGCACAGGTGTCCTCGAAATCTTCGAACTGATCCGCACCGGTCAGCGCGTTTCGGGTGTCGGGGCTCGACATGGTGAGCACGAGTACGTGGTCGCGCCGCTCGCGATTGAGAAAGCTCATGGGTGTCTCCAGAAACGAAAGGGATTGGTGGTGAGTTTACACCGACGATCTGACGAGAGCCGATTCAGCCGTCCGGCTGCTCGGCGCGAATTTCCATCAGATCCTGCACGCACTTCACCAGCATTGGCGTGCCGGCCTGGATGCCCGAGTTGATGCACTGCTGCTCATAGCGTTTCTGCCAGTACTCGTCATCGGTCTCGGCTGCATTGAGGTCGGCATCGGTGGGGCTCGACGTGCTGCAGGCGCTGGTCAGGGCGGCCAGGAGCAGGAGGGCGACAGTTCGAGTGAATCTCACGGTTGTTGGTCCTTTTTGGGTTCAGCAGCTTGGGTTTAGCAGCTTGGGTTCAGCGGCTTGGGTGCGGCAGCGTGCACGCGGCTTCAGTCATCCGCCTGGCTTTCCATGGAAATCATGGAGAGACCGAGCAGCGCCGCGATCGATGTGGGCAGCACGATGCGTACCAGCATGAAGCGGAGCACGAGGATGATGACGATCGCCAGAACAACGGCTGCAGCCAGCCACCAGCGTGCCCGCACGATGGGCGAGCGCACCTCCGCAACGTCCTGCTCCGCCAGCACCGCCCAACGGATGCCTTCGAACTCGAACAGGCGGAAGGCCGAATAGACAGGGATGCCGCGGTAGTCATCGACGATCGAGTAGCCGACCTCATCGCGGAAGGCGTTTTCCAGTGTGGGTGCGGTCACCTCCGTGCGCAGCACGGTCGAGTCGGTGAAGAATCTCGAGGTGGATCGCATCAGCCCGTCCTCGCCGACCAGGTATATCTCGCCGGTCTCGCCCATGCCGGCGGAAAACTGCATGATCCGGTTGATCGGCTGTTCCGGGATCTGAATCGCGTAGACGCCGAGGAACTCGCCATCGTGGATGACCTTTGCGCCCAGAAAGGCGGCGGGCTCGTTGTTGCTCGGGCCGTAGAGAGAAAAGTCCTCCATGGCGACGATGTCATCGCCGGAGGTCATCAGCGTGGCGAACAGGCGTCCCAGGCCGGAGTCGGCATAGGGTCCGTCGATCAGGTTGGTCCCGTAGTCATCTTCGCGGGCAACGGTGAGCAGAATGTTGCCCTCGGGCCCGATGAAGAAGACGTCGTAGTAGTCGTGGTGCAGCGCGAACTCCCGTATCGCGTCGTCCAGAGACTGGAAGTTGCGGTTTGCGGAAGCACTTTCGAACTCGGCGGTATCGGTCGCGCCGAAGCCTTTGACCGCCTCCATTCCCCCTCGATTCTGTTCTGCGTTCAGACGGTTGAGAACATCCCGGACGATCGGCTGGCTCGACCAGAGGGTGACTTCGGAGCGCAGGCTCTCCAGATAGCTCTGCAGTACCGACTCCCGGAGCATCAGCATCGTGGTGAGCTGGCGGGTTTCTTCTGCCTCAATGCGCTGTTCGTAGGCTCGCTGCCCGAGCAGGCTGGCGATGATCAGCACGAGCACCAGCGCGAACAGGCTCAGATCGACGGTCCGGTTGTTGCTCTGATTGTTGCTGTGACTGTTACTCAAGACGTCTGCTCCGTCGTGCCCCGGGATTCCAGCAGCTGGCTGACGGCTTGCCAGGTGAAGGAAAACTCATCGAAGCCGTCGCTGGATATCCGGTCGTTGTCGAGGTCCTCGACAACGCGCTTCAGAACATCCGCCAGCGCCTGGCGGTGGTGCGCGTCGTCGTGCTCGCCGCGTTCGGCAGATTCGAAGATCTCCATGAGGTCCTTGTTGTAGGCGTCGGCCCGATCCTTTTGCCGCCCCTGAAACCAGTTCCGGAAGCCGAAGAACATGGAAGCGAAGATGGCGAGCAGCGAGAGCATGGTGCGCAGAAAGTCAGCCTGCTCGCTCCAGAAGCTCGGCTTTTCCCGATCGAAGTACTGGGCGGCGCCGTCATGCAGGGGCAGGGTAATGCCGCCGCTGGTATCCGGCACGCTGATCAGCGAGGCGAGGGTGGAAAGCTCCGTCAGCTCGCGTTGCCGTTCGAACAGCACCGATGTGATGGCGTAGATGGTGGCCTGCGAAAGCCCGGTATCGGCGACCAGCAGCCGGTTGACGCTGGCGGTAGGCAGGTCCCGCTCGGGCAGTGGCGGATCACCCTGGTAGCTGCCCTTTGGAATGCGGCCGGGGTTGATGGATGACTTCCTCAGATGCAGGGCGGGAGCCTGCTCAATGGGGACGAGCGTGATGTCCGCCTGCGCCACCAGTTGCTTGACGGTGATGTCGCCAGGCGCACGCACTCGGAATACCGCGTCCACCGCGTTGCTGATCAACGCCCACTCGGCGGATCGATTCGACATCGGCAGCCAGGTCAGATCCGCGTCTGTCAGGCCGTAGTGCGTCGCCAGGTACCAGAACGAGGTGAACTGAGCCGAGCCCCGCGTCGGCAGGGCGATAGTCTTGCCGCGCAGATCGGCGACGCTCTTGATATCTGCGGAGCGGTGAACGATCAGCTGATAGGCGTCCGGATAGAGAATGGCGAGGAGGCGCCCACGACGGCTGGTGCTGGCATCCGCCTGAAAAAGTGCCAGGTCGGCGTGCCCCTCATCCAGCAGCCGGCTGTTTTCAAGCGAACCGCCGGTCTCGATCACTTCCAGAGTGATGTCTGGATGATGGCGGTTCACGACCGTGGCGATAGCCTCGGCGAGCTGGAATCCCTCGCTGGACCGAGCCCCGGCGGCGACCACCAGGATTTCACCTCTGCGCTGATCGAAGAGCAGCCAGCCCACCCCGCCGATGGCGGCCAGAATGACCAGAATGATCAGCAGCAGATTGAAGTTTCGGGGCATGGGGTTTCGCCCGGGCCAGTAGCGGCGCCGGGCGAAGGTCTTAGGTCAGGGCAGCTGGATGAGCCAGCTGGCGTCCTGGAACCACTTCTTGTTGAGCTGTTGCAGCACGCCGCTGGCTTCCATGGCGCGCATGTAGTTCTGCACCAGGTTGAGCAGGAGCGGATCGTCGGCCGGTACTGCGATGCCGATGGGCTCGATGGTCAGCGGCTTGTTTGCTGCGATCAGACCTGCATCCGGCCAGCGCATCATGGACAGCATGATGATGCTGGCGTCAGCGACGAACATGTCCACCTTGTTGGCCAGCAGCAGGTCGATGGCGGCGTTGTAGTCGTCGGTGGGCGTGAGGTTGGCATTGGGTGCCACCATCTTCACGAAGTCTTCGCTGGTGGAGCCGGCGAGTGCCGCAACTTTCAGCTCTGTCTGGCCGAGTTCCTCGGTGCCCAGGGCAGCCAGGGTCTCGGTGCGGGCCAGAATGGACTTACCGGTGACGTGATAGGGCGCCACGAAAGCCGCGCGCATGTTTCTCGGCAGCGTTGCCGTCATGCCGGAGATCACCAGGTCGACCTTGCCTTCTTCCAGGGCGGGCAACAGCTGACCGAACGGCATATCGACGATCTCGAGCTCCACGTTCAGAGCGACAGCCAGGAGACCGGCCAGGTCCACGTCCATGCCGATGGTCTTGCCTTCGCGACTGGTGAAATTGAAAGGTGGTTGACCGGCGGACATGCCGACTTTCAGGGTGCCGGATTCGGCAATCCGGGAAAGCACGGGGGCATCGGCAGCTGCCGCGCCCATGGGCAGAGCGACCAGCAGCCCGGTCAGCAGGGTCAGGACACCCCGACGGGTGATCCTACGGAAGAAGTTGCGCATGGCGATTCCTTTTCTAGGCGATTCTGTAGTGTGTTCAGGAGCCGGTTCAGAAGTCGGGGAAATCGCTGCTTTTCTCTGTGTTTTGCATGTTTTCACACGCCAGCGTCCGTGCTGATGCCGGTTCGGGGCGGTGTTATACATCGGAGGGACGGGCTGAACAAGGCGCGATCAGACGATTGTCGCGGATCGCCCGGGCATCATCCGACAATCTCGCTTCGATCAGGGCGCTGGACAGTCTTCCGGTAAGGTCACCGAGACGGAGAGAATCTCTGTAACTGCCTGGTAGCCTTCGTAATTCGCGGCGAAGCCGGTGCTTGGCTCATCGAGGAACTCGCCCCGGTAGGCGAGGTAGACCGGCTGGTAGGGCTCAGTGGCCTGCTTCTGAACGTAGGTTCTCAGCGTGGCCAGCACCGCTGGCTCCCCCCGTACCCAGAAACAGTCGGTGCTGCCGCATGGGCAGACCACGTTTACTTCGTGACCCCAGTAGTAGAGGCCCCGTTGCGCGGGTGGGCGGTCGCAGCCAGCGACGACGGCCAGCACTAAGGGTGTGAGCGCCAGATACCGCCGGACCATCATCTCAGGTACCCGAGCCAGCGCTCGAACATTTCCACCAGCAGGGCCGAGTTGGCGCGATAGACCCGCTCCCGGCCGACGCTCTGCACCGAGAGCAGCCCGCTGTTCACCAGAGCGGCCAGATGCCGGCTGGTGGTGGGCCAGCTGCAATCGAATCGGCGGGCGATCTCACCGGCCCGGGCGCTGCCCCGGTAGTGCACGGAGAGCAGGATCTGGCGCCGGGTTGGATGGGCCAGGGCGGCGAAGACGGTGTCTGCCTGCTCGAGCTCAGAGAGAGCACGGGAGGGCGTGTCGGCAGTTTCCGTCATGACAGCCTGATCACGTGGGGAAATTCCATGTTCGGCTTGCTGCCCCGCGTTTCGCACAGCGCATCCATCGGCTCCCAGATCGCCATCACCTCGGGGTGTTCGTGCGCACGATCGACGGCGCCGTCCCGCCATTCGAAGATCTCGAAGTAGATGGGTTGGCCGTTGTCCTGCTCCAGTCCCTTGAAGTGCTGCGACGGCTGGTCGGTAACCAGGCCAAGCCGCTGGAGCGTGGGCCAGTGGTCCTGCAGAAGTGCCTCGAATCGGTCCTCGTTGCCGGAGGCAACCCGGTAATGACAGATAACGGTTTCAGACATGATTTCCCTCCCCAGGAAGCAGATGCTTTCGTGTATGGTTTTATTAGCCAAGCTGCTAAATAAAATATACCTGCCGGAAAATATTTAGCAACAGGACTAATTAATTTTAGCGGTAGCCATGCTGTCGATATCCATGGTGAAAGGCGCTGAAACGAAAACGGCGCCAGGAGGCGCCGTTTCTGCAGGTTTCGAAGCGGATCGGCTACCAGAGGCCGTACTTCTGCACCTCATTGCGACCCACCACCATGTGGTGCACCTCGTCCGGACCATCCGCAAAGCGGAGGTGGCGCATGTCCATGTACATTTCCGCCAGCGGTGTCCAGTGGGAGATGCCGGTGGCGCCATGGATCTGGATGGCGTCGTCGATGATCTGGCAGACCTTCTCCGGAACCATGGCCTTCACGGCGCTCACGTAAACGCGGGCTTCCTTGTTGCCGAGCACATCCATGGCTTTTGCCGCCTGCAGGACGGCGAGGCGCATGGCGTTGATCTCGATTCTGGCCCGGGAAATGACTTCCAGGTTCTTGCCCAGCTTGACGATCGGCTTGCCGAACGCTTCCCGGGTGGCGCCACGCTTCACCATCAGCTCCAGCGCCTTCTCGGCCTTGCCGATGGAGCGCATGCAGTGGTGGATCCGGCCGGGACCGAGCCGCAGCTGGGAAATCTCGAAACCGCGCCCCTCACCAAGCAGGATGTTCTCTTTAGGCACTCGCACGTTGTTGAGCTTGAGGTGCATGTGGCCGCGCGGCGCGTGGTCCTGACCGAACACCTGCATGCCTTCGATCATCTCGACCCCTGGGGTGTCGATGGGCACCAGAATCTGGGACTGCTGCTTTGACGGCGCCGCATCCGGCGAGGTTTTCACCATGGTGATCATGATCTTGCAGCGGGGATCGCCGGCGCCGGAGATATAGTACTTCTCGCCGTTGATGACCCACTCGTCGCCTTCCAGCACGGCCTGAGTGCTGATGTTCTTGGCATCTGAAGAGGGCAGGCCGGGCTCTGTCATCGCGTAGGCGGAGCGGATCTCGCCATTCAGGAGCGGTTTCAGCCACCGCTCCTTCTGCTCCGGCGTGCCCACCCGCTCCAGCACTTCCATGTTGCCGGTGTCCGGCGCCGAGCAATTCAGGGTTTCCGATGCCAGGGGGTACTTGCCCAGCTCGGCGGCGATGTAGGCGTAGTCCAGGTTGGTTAGACCCTCGCCGATCTCCGAGTCAGGCAGGAAGAAGTTCCACAGTCCGGAGGACTTGGCCTTCTCCTTGGCGCCATCAAGTAGCTCGAGCTGGCGCGGGTGCCAGGACCAGCGGTCTTCCTTCTCCGCATGGAGTTGCTCGAACTCCTCGGTGATTGGAATCACGTTGTCCTCGATGTGCTTCATCACCGCGTCCATGAGCGGCTGCGCCTCTTCTGACATCGCCAGGTTGAATAGATCCGCTTCCAGATCTGACATGTCTCTTCCTCCGTCATTGATAGACCCCCGACTGGGGGAAACCAGACATACTATGGGTTGAAACAGGACGGTAAAAGGGGGTGACTGTGTTTGAGATCAATCGGCATGCAGATCGACGGAGTAAAACAGCATGAAAATCGATGCGCCTGCGAATGCCACGCTGCATGGCATTTCCGGGGAGGCCCAGCGGCTAGAGTCCCTTGGCTATGACGGCCTGCGCCTGGCGGAGCTGAACCACGACCCGTTCATGCCGCTGGCGGTTGCGGCGGAGCACACCGCGCGGATCGAGCTGGTCACTTCCGTTGCCGTGGCCTTTGCCCGTAACCCCATGTCCATGGCCGTGCAGGCGCATGATCTGAATGCCTTCTCAGGCGGCCGCTTCCTGCTCGGCCTGGGTTCGCAGGTCCGGCCACACATCGAGCGCCGTTTCAGCATGCCCTGGCACAAAGCCGCTCGCCAGATGCGGGATTTCATCGCGGCCATGAACGCTATCTTCGATTGCTGGTACGACGGGGCGCGGCTGGAGTTCGCGGGTGAGTATTACCGGCACGATCTGATGCCCGCCACCTTCAGGCCGGACAACACGGATGGGCCGAGGCCGCGCATCCTGCTCTCTGCCACCGGGCCGCTGATGACCAGGGTGGCGGCCGAAGTTGCGGACGGGATGATCATGCATCCGTTTTCCAGTGAGCGTTACATGCGCGAGGTCACCCTGCCGGCGGTGGAGGAGGGACTCGCGAAGGGTGGTCGGAGCCTGGCGGGCTTCGAGCTCGATTACGCACCCATGCTGGCGATGGGCCGGGATGACGAGTCGCTGGAGCGCGCCATCGCTCGCGTGCGGGACCGGATCGCTTTTTATGGCTGCACGGTCGCCTATCGGCCGGTGCTCGAGCTGCACGGCTGGGGAGCGCTGCAGGATGAGCTGATCCCGTTGAACCGGGCCCACCGAACAGCGGACATGGCGGCGCTCATCACGGATGAAATGGTCGAAACCATCGCCATCGTCGGCTCGCCGGAAGACGTTGTGGAGACCATGCGTGCGCGTTTCGGCGGCATGATCACCCGGACCGGCTTCGGCGGCGCCGAGCTGGCAGCGGATGAGCTCGGCGCGCTGCTCGAGCGTCTGCGCGAAGACTGACGCAGTGGCGCCGAGCGCTGGCAAGCTGAATGCGCATGGGCTTTACTGCGTTTTTTTTCCGGCACAGGAGTTTGAACGGGATGCAATTGCAGGAAACGGTAGCGGCGATCACAGGCGGCACGGCCGGCATCGGCCTTGGCATCGCCAGGGCGTTTCTCGCCGAAGGCGCTAGCGTTGCGCTGATGGCGAGAAATGCCGAGAAAGGCGAACGGGCTCTCGAGGAACTGAATGCCGGCGACAAGGCCGTGTTCATCCCCGGCGACGCCATGATCCAGGCAGATGTGGAAGGTTTTATCGACCGCACCGCGGCGGAAGTCGGTCCGGTGGACATTCTTGTCAACAACGCTGGTGGTGCCGGCGACCTGCAGCCGCTGCTGGAGCTCGGCAACGATACGTTCGACGAGGCGATGAAGTGGAACGTCTACTCCACGTTCTGGGCGAGCAAACGGGTGTTGCCTGCCATGCTCGAGCGAGGTTGGGGCAGGATCATCAACATCTCTTCCGTGGAGGGAAAAGTAGGTAAGCCCGTGTTGACGGCCTACACGGCGGCCAAGCACGCGGTGAACGGCATGACCAAATCCCTGGCCCAGGAAGTTGGCGCAGCCGGGGTCACCGTCAACGCGATCTGCCCGGGACTCATCATCACGGACATCGTTCGGGATAACGGTCCTTCAACCGCTGAAGCCATGGGCATGACCTTCGACGAGATGGTCGACATGTTTGCCCAGGAGTCCGCAATCAAGCGACCGAACACGGTGGAGGAGGTGGCGGCCATGGCCGTGCTGCTGGCCTCTGATGCGGGCGGTGGGATAACCGGGGCGCTGCTGAACGTGGACGGTGGCACGGCCCCGTACTGAGTGGGCTCAGAGCAGATGCGGTCCCTGAGCCATCGGGGAGGCCGGGGAGAAAACCATGATTCGCTTGGCCACCGTTCTGATCGGGTTGCTCGCCATGGCTGCTGAGGCCGGCGAGCGGATTGCACTGTATTCGGGTGCCGGCTTTCATGCCCTGTCGATCGACGAGGATGCGCCGCCCATGTTCCTGGTTGCAGCGACGGACGACCAGCTTGGTCTGGCGCCGGAGAGTATCCGGATCTACGAACGCTGGCTCCAGGCGGGCAAGCCGGTCGAACTGCATCTGTATGCACAGGGCGGGCATGGCTTCGGCATGCGCAGCCAGAACCTGCCCTCCGACAGCTGGATCGATCGATTCGGCGACTGGCTGAGTGCCAGCGGCCTCATCGATCCCCGTTGAACGCTATTCGCCGACCCGCTTGAACTCGGGCGGACGTTTCTCGATGAACGAGCGCACGCCTTCCTTGAAGTCTTCTTTTTCCAGCGACTCGGCCATGAGCGCGTTCGTTTCCTTCATCGCATCGGCCAGCTGCATGTTCAGGTGCCGGTAGACCTGGGCCTTGATGATCTTGAAGGAGGTCGGTGAGCCGACTGCCGCTAGCTCGCGGATGTACGCTGCTGCGGCGTTGACGGACTCGCCCGTCTCCACCAGTCGCTCTACCACGCCGAGCTCATAAGCCTCATCGGCCAGAAATTTCCGCGCGCTCCAGAGCAGATCGAGCGCCTTGCCGGTGCCGATCAATCGAGGCAGCAGCCAGCTGGCGGCATGCTCGGCGATCAACCCGCGTTGAGAAAAGGCGGTGGTGAACTTGGCCTGGCGCTCGGCGAAGCGCATGTCGCAGAGCAGCGCGTAGCAGAAGCCGAGGCCCGCACAGGGGCCGTTGATGGCAGCAATCACCGGCTTCTGCACCGAGAGAATGTAGGTGTAGGTGATCCGGAAGTTCTCCCCCATGTCCGGATCGCCGGGACTGGCCGCAAGCGCGGACAGATCTTCCGGTTCAGCCTGTCCTGCCTCGCCGGAGGCGGTGGCATCCAGCCCGCCGATGTCCGCACCGGCGCAGAAGCCGCGGCCGGCCCCCGTCAGAATGATGCCGACCACAGCCGGATCCGACTCAGCCGCGGCCAGCGCGTGGCGGATCTCGGCCATCATGCGGCCGGTGAGCGCGTTCAACGCATCCGGTCGGTTCATGGTGATGATGGCGACCGGATCGTCGACCTCGTAAGTGATTTCTTCGTACATGATCCCCCCCTGCACGTCTGCTATGTTGGCACCGTTATGTTGGCATAGGGGGGCATGATATGACTATTCAACTTCGCCAGATCTGTCTGGTGGCTGAGACGCTGGAACCGGTCATCGACGACCTGACCGCGATCTTCGGGATCAACCGTTGCTACGTGGATCCGGGGGTGGCCCACTTCGGGCTCGAGAACACGCTAATGGCCGTTGGCCGCAATTTCCTGGAGGTGGTGGCGCCCATTCAGGAGAACACGGCCGGTGGCCGTTATCTGGAACGGCGTGGCGGCGACGGCGGCTACATGGTGATCACTCAGGCCGATACGCTGGCAAATCAGCAGGCGGTGCGGCAACGGGCGCTGGACGCGGGGGTCCGAGTGGCGCACGAGTCCGAAAGAGACGGCTGGCATCTCTGTCAGCTGCACCCGCGGGACATGATCGCCGCCTTTCTCGAGATCGAGTACGACAAACACGAGGATTTCGCCGGTCACTGGATGCCGGTGGGCGGGACCGGCTGGGAAGATAAGGTTCGGCAGGATGTGACCCTGGACTTCCTCGGGGCGGAGCTGCAGTCCGATGACCCGGTCGTACTGGCGGAACTGTGGGGCCGTGTAATCGATGCGCCGGTGGCACGGCAGGGCTCAGATCTATCGCTCAGCCTGAATAATGCGACCCTGCGCTTCGTCGAGGCTCGGGACGGTCGTGGACCAGGCCTGGGCGGCCTGGATATCGCGGTGGCGGATAGAGCGGCCGTGCTGCGCGAGGCGCGGGCGCGGGATTGCTACGTGAGTGACGATCGGGTGGACGTCTGCGGTACCCGCTTCTATCTGCACGACGGCTGATCTGAAGCGCGCAGGATTCAGGGCGGCTCAGTGCCGAAGCCGGGCAGCAGGGTGATGGTGCCTCGGGAGAGCCGCACCTGCCCCTTTCTCTGCCACTCGCGCAGGTAGCCATTCACTACCTGACGGGACACGCCCAGATAATCGGCCAGCTCCTGTTGCGGCAGGCGAACGACCGCTTCCTGCGCCACCTCCCGGCTCCTCAGCTGGGCCAGGTCGAGCAGCCGGGTGGCCATTCGGTCCGGCACCGAAAGAAAGGCCGAGTCCGCCACCAGCTGGCTCGTCCAGCGGACACGCTCGCAGAGCAGGGCGAGCAGATGGCGACTGATCTGCGGCCGACGATCCATCAGGCGGAGGAACGGCTTACGGGCGATAGTGATGCACCGGCTGGCAACCACCGCGGTGCCCGTTGCCGTGCGCGTGCCGCCGTCGATGAACGCGATCTCACCGACAATCTCGCCAGGTTCGATCAGATTCAGATTCAGTTCCTGGCCTGACTGCGAGTTCACCGATATCCGGATTTTGCCCGAGATCAGGCCGACCAACGTGTGGCCTGGCTCTCCCTGGCGGAATACGGTCTCGCCGGGATTGAATGTCCGGGTCACGCAGAGGTCCGCGATTTCAGTCAGTGATTGATCGTCCAGCTCACGAAATGCCGCGCTGTTTCTGATGATGTCCACGGGCGCAGTATCCAACGGTGCACTGGCTGGTTGTGTCACTGAATTGACAGTCTCTCGCTTCGCGTCCGCGCAGTATAAGCCCAACGACCACTCGCCACTGAATCAAGGGAAGGAGGCGATCATGTGGGGACTCAGTCACGTTCCAGCCAGGGTGCGGATGCTGGCGGTCGTCGCCGTAGCCGTTTACTTCGTCGCCCTGCTGATCTCGCTCTGAGGAGCGGCGCTAGCCGAACCTGTCCCAGCTCAACATGTTGGCCAACGGCCTTCGGGATATGGGGCCATGACCACCACCCACCGGATAGCCGATGGGCACGTGTGCGGCCGTGAACCAGCCGTCCGGAATGCCGAGCAGGGCTTTGACTTTCTCCTCCTCGATGCAGAGCAGGGTGGTGAGCACGCAGCCTAGCCCTTCGTTCCGGCAGGCAAGCAGCAGGTTCTGCACCGCGGGGTAGATAGAACCACCGCCGACCACGCTGGGCCGGTCCAGTTCGGCATCTGTGATGGTCATCCGCTCAGGGTTGAAACAGAAGACGACGATCACGGGTGCTTCGTGCAGATGGGTCGAGAGGTAGGTGCCTGCGGCCAGCGTTCGGGCGGAGGACGCCCTCGCTTCCTCCGGCATGCTGGCCATGTGTGCCTCGTAGCCCGGGATGTAGCCTTCCCAGTGCGGACGGTAGAGATCTTCGAGCGCCTGTTTGATGGCGGGGTCGCGGACCGCGACCATGCGCCAGCCCTGATGGTTACCCCCGGTCGGCGCCCAGGTGGCGGCCTGAAGTACTCTCTCCAGCACCTCGTCCGGCACCGGGTCAGGGCGGATTCTGCGCACCGCACGCAGGGTCGACATGGCGTCATAGAGTTCCATCGCAGGCTCCCCAACTTCTTCCGTGATCTCTGTACTGGCGGAAGGATGGCCCCGTGTATACTCCCGTGCAACCCTGGCAGGCACGAGGCAAAAAGTGATGAAGCGAACGGCAGGAACCCGGCTGAAAGCGATCCTGGCAACAACGACGTTGGGTCTGATCGTCAGCACCGCGGCCCATTCCGTGGAGGTAGGTGAGCCCGCGCCGGACTTCACTCTGCCTGGCAGTGACGGACAGTCCTACACGCTCTCGGAGTTGCGTGGCCAGCACGTGGTCATCGCCTTCTTCCCGAAGGCCTTTACCGGCGGCTGAACGCTCGAATGCAAGGCGCTGCGTGACAGTGACCGGGAGATTCGAAACTTCAATGTCGTTTATTTCATGGCCAGCACGGACTCGGAAGAAGACAACCGGGGCTTCGCGGAAAAGAACGAGGCCAGCTTCCCCATCCTTTCGGACCCTTCGAAGGAGATGGCCAGCGCTTACGGTGTCCTGTCGGGATCCGGCTTTGCCAGACGCTGGACGTTTTACATCGATGCAGAAGGCACAGTTGTTGAGATCGACAAAGACGTTAACCCGCGCTCTGCCGGTGAAGACCTGGTGGAGAACCTCTCCGCGCTGGATGTTCCGCGGGCCGATTGACGCGTGAGGATCTCGGTCGTGCAGGCACTGACAGCCATGCCCCAGGTGAGCGTGAGCGCCTGGCGGGCATCGCCCGTCCTCGTGCGCTGGCTCATCTCCGCCCGTGCCAGCGTACTGGTGATGACGTTCACCGCAGCCGCGCTGGGTGGTCTGCTCACCATCACCACACCAGGCTGGAGCCTTTCCGCCTGGATCATCTGCACGGTGGGTCTGATCCTCGCACATGCCACCAACAACCAGCTCAATGATCTGACGGACTCGCTCCGTGGCATCGACGAAGGCAACTATTTCCGCCTGCGCTATGGTGCCCACGTCCTCGAAGACGGTTTGCTGACCCGGCGCGGACTCCTGCTCTATATGAGTATCACCGGCGCGCTGGCGGCTATGTGCGGCATCTGGCTGGTCGTGACGGTGGCCGGCAGCCTGCTGATCCCTTTCCTGCTCGGCAGCCTGCTGTTGCTCTTCTACACCTGGCCGCTGAAGCAGTGGGGGCTGGGAGAGCTGGCCGTGCTGCTGGTCTGGGGCCCGCTGATGGTCGCCGGCGCGGGCCACGCGGCAACCGGCAGCTGGGACTGGCAGGTGGCGGCGATCGGCTTCAGTTTTGCCCTCGGACCCACCACCGTCATATTCGGCAAGCACATCGATAAGCTGTCCTTCGACAGGGAGAAAGGCATGCGCACGCTGCCGGTGCGACTTGGCGATCGTCGCGCCAGGCACTGGGTGCAGGGCATGCTCCTCGCCCAGTACCTGACGACCGCGCTGCTGGTGGCCGCCGGCTGGCTGCCCTGGCCGGTGCTGCTGGTCCTGCTGGCGCTGCCGCGGTTCCTGCGCTGCTGGCAGGCGTTCTCCGCGCCTGCACCCGATGCGCCACCGGAATCTTTCCCGGCTTCCGCCTGGCCGCTCTGGTTCTCGGCCTATGCTTTCGACCACACGCGCTGGTTCGGGATCCTGTTCCTGGCCGGTTACTGCCTGGCGCTGCTCATTGACTGATCACGACCGGACGCTTCTGCGCCGGATCAGCGCTGTGTGCTTCCCGGCAATTCCATTGTCGCTGTCCGCCTGTCTGCTGCTTGGCCTGTCGGCCTGTCTGCTGCTTGGCCTGTCGGCCATGGTGAACGCTGCCGCCTGGACGCCGCCCAATATCGTGGTGGTGCTCGTCGACGACGCGGGCTTCATGGATTTCGGCGGGTTTGGCGGCGAGGCCAGAACGCCCAGCATCAACCGGATCGCCGATCAGGGCGTGCGCTTTTCGAACTACCACACCTCGCCGCTGTGCGCGCCGTCCAGAGCCATGCTGCTCACCGGCCTCGACAACCACCTGACAGGCGTGGCGACCATTCCCGAAGTGCTGCTGGACAGCCAGGCGGACACCCCCGGCTATGCCATGCGGCTGGCGCCTGGCGTCGAGACGGTGGCGACGCGCCTCAAGCGGGCCGGTTATCGCACCTATATGACGGGCAAGTGGCACCTGGGCAGCGGCCCTGGCGATCTGCCGGCCGATCACGGCTTCGACAGATCGTTCATCCTTGATGCGTCCGGTGCGGACAACTGGGAACAGAAGTCGTACATGCCTTACTACGACGAGGCGCCCTGGTTCGAAGACCGGACGCCGGCCACGTTGCCGGATGATTTCTACTCCTCCGAGTTCCTCGTCGATCAGATGATTCACTATCTGAGCGACGCCACCGACCCTGGTGCGGCGGAAAGCCCTTTCTTTGCCTACATTGCTTTCCAGGCCATACACATTCCCGTGCAGGCGCCCAGGGAATTCACAGATCGATACGATGGCACGTACGACTCGGGCTGGGATGTGCTGCGCACGGAACGCTGGCAGCGTGCCAAAGCCATGGGTCTCATACCGGAAAACGCGCCCCTTGGCAGCAAGCATGAATCCCTTCGCGACTGGGCGAGTCTGGATGACGCGGAACGGGCGCTCTACAGCCGCAGCATGGCGGTCAACGCCGGCATGCTCGAGGCGATGGACTTTCACTTCGGTCGGCTCGTCGATCACCTCGATGCCGTGGGTGAGCTCGACAACACGCTGTTTGTGATCACTTCGGATAATGGTCCCGAGTTCAACGATCCGGTGAATGCGACCGGGATGGGTTTCTGGATGTGGCGGAACGGCTACCACCACGAATTGAGTCGTCTGGGGGAGCCGGGCAGCATGGGCTTCATCGGTCCCGAGTGGGCGAGCGCAGCAGCGTCACCGGGAAGACTGTTCAAATTCTACGCGACCGAAGGTGGGCTCCGGGTACCCCTGATCATTGCTGGCCCGGGCGTCGGGGCGCTGGGCTTCTTGGACGCCAGAAGTTTCGTCACGGACATCGCCCCGACCCTGCTCGACTTTGCCGAAGTCGAGGATTCTGAGCGCAAGGGTTTCACCGGCCGCAGCCTCCGCGATGTGCTCGACAGCACCCGCACCGAGGTCTACGGCAAGGCGGAACCGGTCGGCATGGAAGTGTCGGGCAATTCGGCGCTGTTCCAGGACGGGTTCAAGCTGGTGCGGAATACGCTCCCCCACGGAGACGGTCAGTGGCGTCTTTACTACCTTGCCGAGGACCCGGCCGAAACCCGGGATCTGGCCGAGGTGCTGCCGGATCGGTTTGCGGCGTTGATGCGGGCATACGAGGCGTACGAAAAACGTGTGGGTGTGGTGCCCGTACCGGCTGAGTTCGATGCGCTGGAAGCGATACGGGCTAATACGCTGGGTCGGATGCTGCCCGGCTATCTGCCCTGGCTCATTGTGGGGTTTGTGTTGCTGACTGTTGCCGCAGTCTTTCTCCATCGTCGCCGTCGGAAGTTTGTTGGCAGAATGTGAACCACGTCGCCGGTTGGCAGCGACACCTCTTCTATAGTCAGAAATCCCCACTGGTTACAGGGATTTACCGATGAGCGAGCAATCTGACGTTCGGACCGGCAGCAGCCAGAGCAGCTGGCAGCCCGGCCGCGACTCAAAAACCAACTCCCCCTCGAGCTCGGCTTCGAGCGCTACCGGTCAGTCCCTGATCGGTCCGACAGTCGTCATCAGAGGCGAGGTCACCGCGGAAGAGGACCTGCTGGTCCGAGGTCGCGTGGAAGGATTCATTGATCACAGCGCGACGGTCACCGTGCATGCGGAAGGCACCGTGGCGGCTGAGGTCAAGGCACAGGAAGTGCTGGTCGAAGGCACGGTAGATGGCAACGTCTACGGCACCCGCCGGGTGCAGATCGCCGAAAGCGGCAACGTTAACGGCAATGTCTACGCGCCACGCGTTGGCGTCCTGGAAGGTGCTTCATTCAAAGGCGCCATCGACATGAACTCGGATGTGGACGCCATCGAGCGCCGCTTCCGGGAGCAGACCGGCACGGAGATGAAGGCGGACAAGAAGCCGTCCACCAGCAAGCCGTCCACCAGCATGCAGAAGGGCGACGTCAGTGCTGCGCAGGATGAGAAAAAAGGAAACGACTCCGAGGCCACCGCAGACAGCGGCAGCGCACTCTGAAGCAGAGGACACGGACATGAAACTGTTTGAAAGAGATGAACCGGAAGTCACTAAAGCAGCCGAAGTGAAGATCCCGGTAGAACCACCGCGAAAGGACGACGCGACCATGAGCACGAAGACGGAACACAAGCCTGCCCAGACGCCAGCCAGCTCGAGCTCGACGGCTCGCGACGGCCTGTCGGTAATCGGCAAGACCCTGTTCGTGAAAGGCGAAGTGGAAGCTGCCGAAGACATGCTCGTCGAAGGCCGGGTGGAAGGTGCGATCAAGCACACGGCCAACCAGCTCACCATTGGTGTGTCCGGCGTGGTCAACGCCGACATCGATGCGAAGAACCTGGTGATCGAAGGCACGGTCGAAGGCAACATCGTCGGCGCGGAATCCGTTGTGATCAAGGACTCTGCCGACGTTCGCGGCAACGTCTACACAGGCCGCATCAGCATTGCCGATGGCGCGCAGTTCAGCGGTACCGTCGACATGGATCTGTCCAAGAGCCCGAAGCACTAAGCCACACCGGCCGAAACTCGGATAGCCGATGGAGCAGGGCGAACACCCTGCCTCCTGATCAGAGGCCAAGGCAACGATGGAGCCACATCAGAAAGCCCTCGTCGATCAGGCTATCCGGCTCACGCTGACCCGATACGACGAGCAGCATTGCCTGCTGCGCACCTCTGCGGACCCCCGCTTCCGGGCTGTTCAGGAAACCCTGGCTTTCGCCGCGCTTCTGCTGGCCCGTACGGCCGCCGGCAAGGGCCGCAAGACCGAGCTCGGTCTCGCCCGCCTTCTGATCGACACCATTCTGCCGCTGCAGAACCGGGTTCGAAGAGATCCCAGCCGTGGCGCCTTTCCCCTGCTCTGGACCCCGGAAGGTAACAGGGCCCAGGTGATGGACCCGGATTCCCGGGAGATCATGGGCTCGCTGTTCGGTGTCATGCACAGAGATTACAGTCACCTGCTGGGCGAGAAGCGTTCTGCGCGGGTGCTCGAAGCCGTCAAGCTGGCGATCAGAGATAAAGAGCAGAGCACGCCTCAGACGACCTCCGGCGCCATGATCGCCGCCTGGCTGGAACTGGAGTTCAATGATCAGTGGCGGGGCGAGCGGCTGGCGACGGATGTGGCGCTGGCTGGCCTGGAGGCGCTGGCCGAACGACGCTTC
>Ga0316187_10001261_pt1 | contig 21625 bp, 26 predicted proteins | sample CroRivburrow1_MG_FD_204927 | JGI IMG/M metagenome (GOLD analysis project Ga0316187, IMG submission 204927) | Coastal sediment microbial communities from Maine, United States - Cross River worm burrow 1 | ecosystem: Environmental > Aquatic > Marine > Coastal > Sediment | place: USA: Maine...
CCTAATTTGTAATTAAATTATTTTCTTTTTGTTCCAGATTTTGTAATCTTAATGTTAAAAGGGTTTTTAATTGAGCTAACCGACGTTTTGTATTTTTTATTTCATGTGATTTAAAACTTTGACGAGTAGCTTTTTTAAAACGTAAATTAAATAATTGATTTTCAGTTTCAATAATTGCTTCCGATATTTCTGCATTTGAAAGTGAAATAATATCATTAAATTGAGGTACACCCATATTTTTTATTTAATATTGTTTTTAATAATAAATTTTGTTTTTAGTGGTAATTTATAAGCTGCTAAATTGAATGCAACACGAGCAACTTCCTCAGGAACAGAACCAATCTCAAAAATAATTGTTCCTGGTTTAACTACCGCTACCCAATAATCAACAGCACCTTTACCTGAACCCATTCGTGATTCAGCAGCACGAGCAGTTACTGATTTATCAGGAAAAATTCTAATCCATAATGAAGCTCCACGTTTTGTATAACGTGTAATTGTTCGACGAGCTGCTTCAATTTGACGTGATGTTATCCAATTTGGTTCTAACGCTTGTAACCCAAAATTTCCAAAGCAAATTTCATTTCCACGAGTTTTTTTACCTCGCATACGTCCACGATGGTATTTTCTATATTTTGTTCTTTTTGGACTTAACATAACAAATTAATTTAATAAAAATATAAACTTTCTCAATTATTGAAAACTTTTCTCTATTTGGCTAAAATTTCACTTTTGAATAACCAAACTTTAATACCTAAAACTCCATAGATTGTATTTGCTTCACTTGTTGCATAATCAATGTCAGCACGTAAAGTTTGTAAAGGTACTCGACCTTCTCGAATCCATTCACTTCTAGCAATTTCAGCACCGTTAAGACGACCTGAAACTTGAATTTTGATTCCATTTACATTCTGTTTCTGAGCTCTTTGTAACGTATCTCTAATTGCTCTTCTAAAAGCAATACGTTTTTCTAATTGTTCAGCAACTAAATTAGCAAGAAGAGCAGCATTTAAATCAACTTTTTCAACTTCAAAAACGTTAATTGTAAGTTGACGACTTGATGGTAATATTTTTTTAATATTCGTTAATAAATTCTCAAGTCCAGCACCAACATCACCTACTAATATGCCTGGTTTTCCAGTTTCAATATTTAATTGAATCTGATCATTAAGGCCATTTCGATTTATTCGAACATTTGAAATACTATTTATTTTTGCTATCGTATCAATATACGTTCGAATTTTATCATCTTCTTGCAATACATTGGCATATTGATTAAAATTAGCATACCATTTAGATTTATGTTCTTGTGTAATACCTAATCTAAATCCTAAAGGATGTGTTTTTTGCCCCATAGAATTAATCCTTTTAATTTGAAATTAAATTTATTGTTTATTTGTTTAAGTACTTTCCTTCATAATAACTGTAATATGACAGGTTGGTTTTAAAATTTTGTATGCTCTTCCTTGAGCACGTGGTCGAATTCTTTTTAATTTTGGTCCTTCATTAGCAAAGATTTCATCAATGACTAATTTTTTTTTATCTAATCCATAATTATGTTTTGCATTTGCTGCAGCTGAATGAACGACTTGCCAAATTGGTCCGCCAGCATCATAAGGAAGAAATTCTAAAATCATTAATGCTTCTTGGTATGAACGACCTCGAATTTGATCTATAACACGTCTTATTTTATGAGGAGACATACGAATATATTTAGCAACTGCTTTAACGGATTGAGTGTCTGACATAAATAATTATTTTTAATATGTAATATTCAATAGAAAGGTTAAATCTTTAAAAATTTAAAGTTAGTAAGAAATAAACTTACCTCATTTTTAAATAATGATCTAAATTACCATAATGAATCTTGTTTTTTAATTGGTACTCTAGTTTTATACAAAAGCTTAATTGTGATATAACTAAATTCCTCAAAATTTTGAAAATCATTAGTAATAAATTTATTAACTTTTGGAACTTCATTAATATAAATTTCATGAATCCAGATATCAAAAAAGTTAATAGAAAAATTGTTTTGCAATGAAAGAACAGGTGAATATATAATTGCTAAAATATTATCTCGTTCGATTGGATTTGATTTTAACAAATATAGAATATCATCAATTGCATAATAAATATATTTGTTTTGAAAACTATTTAAAACAAACTTTGCAATTGAAGATAACTTTTTTTGATATTTTATTTGAAAAGTTTTCGATGTAATTTCATTAGGTTTAGGATATTGAAGTGGTTTTCCTTCGCTACGATTACTTGAACTACGTTTTTTAGTGATCAAAAATTCTTCATTGCATCGACATCTGCTCTCATATAGAATTCGGTTCATTTTTTAACTTATTTAACGTTTTGTTTTTCTATCACTTTTAATATGAGATTTAAAATTTCTTGTTGATACAAATTCTCCTAACTTATGTCCAACTAGTTGATCTGAAATAAAAATCGGTACATGTTGTTTACCGTTATATATTGCAATTGTAAATCCAACCATACTAGGTAAAATAGTGGATGATCGAGACCAAGTTGTAATTGTATCTTTTTTACCAGCCTTGTTCATTTTATTAATTTTTTTTAATAAATGATAGGCAACAAATGGACTTTTTTTTAATGATCTTGGCATCTTTAAAATATTTTTATAAATTATTAAACTATATATTTAAGAACGTCTTCGAAGAATATAAGCATCACTTAGTTTTTTGGTTTTTCTTGTTTTTATTCCTAATGCTGGTTTACCCCATGGAGTTAATGGTCGAGTTCTACCAATTGGTGTTCTTCCTTCCCCTCCACCATGAGGATGGTCACAAGGATTCATTACTGAACCACGAACTGTTGGACGTTTGCCTAACCAACGAGTTCTTCCAGCTTTACCACTTTGTACTAAAAATGCATCATTATTACTCATTTCTCCAATTGTCGCAAAACACTCTTTACGAATCAATCTAATCTCTTTTGATGGTAATCTTAACGTAACGAAATTCCCTTCTTTAGCTAATATTTTTGCTGATGTTCCAGCAGCTCGAACAATTTGACCACCTCGATTTGGAATTAATTCAATATTGTGAATTGAAGTACCTAAAGGAATTTCTTCTAATGGTAAATTATTTCCAACATTAAATGATGAACCAGAACCAGAAATAATACTATCGCCAATATTTAAATTTTTTGGGTGTAGAATATAACGTTTTTCACCATCTACATAATTAATTAATGCAATTCGAGCATTTCTATTTGGATCATATTCAATTGATGCTACAATTCCTTCGATACCATACTTATTACGTTTAAAATCGATTAATCTATAGCGTTTCTTATGACCGCCACCTCGATGACGAATAGTAATAACTCCTCGATTGTTTCGTCCTTTATTTCTATGATTTTTTCGAATTAAACTTTTTTCTGGTTTAACTTTTGTAATTTCACTAAAAGATGAAAGTGCTCGATTTCTTGTACCTGGTGTATATGATTTATAAAGACGAATACTCATAAACTTTATTATTATTTTTTATTTATTAATTATCGGTAAATAAGTTTATTATGTCGCCTTCAGATAAAGTTACAATTGCTTTTTTGTACTGTGGTTTCCAACCAATATATTTACCAACACGTTTTTTTTTGCGTGGTAGACGACATGTATTAATTTTTATAACTTTTACGTTAAATAAATATTCAATTGCAGCTTTGATTGTAATTTTATCAGAATAACGATCAACGATAAAACTATACTGATTATTTTCTAAAAGTCGTGTAGCTTTATCAGTTATAATAGGATATTTAATAATTTGTGCACTACTACGATAAAAGTCTGAAGAATTACTCACAATAAATCTCCTTTATATAATTTATTGCCAATGGTGTTAATATAATTTGTTTTGCTTTTAATAAACTAAGAGTATTTAAATTTGAAGCCGAAATTAATTCAACATTTTTAAGATTTTGCGTTGATAATTTTAATGGTATAGTTTTATTTGAAACAATTACCAAAATTTTTTGGTTTAAATCAACAGCACAATCTTTGCAAATTTTTAAAAAATTTTTTGTTTTTGGTTCAGTAATTTCGTTCTCTAAATTTTCAATAATTAGAATATTATTTTTTTTGTTATATAGTAAAGTTTGGAGAGCTAATCTACGTTCTTTTTTATTTAGTTTTAAAAAAACTTTTTTTGGTTTAGGACCAAAAATTACACCACCACCTTTCCATAAAGGTGAACGATTAGAACCTGCTCGAGCACGTCCAGTACCTTTTTGCTTCCATGGTTTACGACCACCACCTCGAACTTCACTTCGAGTTTTTGTTGAAACTGTTCCTTGTTTTTGAGAACTATAGTGTCGTAAAAGGTCTTTATGTAATAAATAATTTCCTGATGTTTCAAGAACATTTAATTTTAATTCACAGTTAGAATCTAATTGTTTTCCATTTACATCTAACGGAGTATATGTTATAAATTTTTGAATGGTCATACTTTCTATTTCAATGTATTATTTTGTAACTTAAGTTAATTTATTTGGAAGGAACAATACTTAATAAATTTCCAGGTTTACCTGGAACAGATCCTTTTATTACTAAAATGTTTTCTTCTGAATTAATTTGAATAACCTTAAGTTTTTTAATTGTTGTCGTTTGATTTCCTAATTGACCTGCCATTTTTTTACCTGGTAACACACGACCAGGTGTTGTTCCCATACCAATTGATCCAGGTTCTCGATGATTTTTCGAACCATGAGTCATTGGACCTCGACTAAAGTTATGACGTTTTTGAAGACCAGAAAAGCCTTTTCCAATACTTTTTCCTTTTATATTTACAAATTGACCTGGTGAAAATGCATCGACATTTAAGACTTGACCAATTTCAAATTGATCTTGTTCACTTACTTTAAACTCTTTTAAGTATTTTAAAGGTTGAATATTTGATTTTTGTAAATGGCCCAGTTTTGGTTGACTTAATGATTTACTTGAAACATTCCCATAACCAATTTGAATCGAATCATATCCATCCTTTGATTTAGTTTTTACTTGTGTTACTACACAAGGTCCCACTTTTAAAATTGTAACTGGAATAATATTACCGGATTCGTCAAAAATTTGAGTCATACCAATTTTATTCCCTAATAAACCTATAGCCACAATATTCCTCCAAATTTATTCTATCCTTATTAACTTTGCTATTTTTGAAGTTTAGTCTTAAATAAACTAATTAAAATTAGTAAATTATTTTTGGTAGTTTAAAAAATTTACTAATTTTTGTCTAGTTAAGATACATTCACATTATTATTAATAATACTTTTTGATACGGATTATCAGGTTTATTAATAGCTTATTTTAAGAATTATAATTATTTATAAAATATAAAAAGAGAATAAAAAAAAGAAAAAAATGGCAAAAGTTGTAGGAATAGATTTAGGTACGACAAATTCTGTAGTAGCTGCAATTGAAGGAGGCCAACCTAGTGTAATTATAAATGCGGAGGGATTAAGAACAACTCCTTCCATTGTAGCATATACTAAAAAACAAGAATTACTTGTTGGTCAAATTGCAAAACGTCAAGCTGTTATTAATCCAGAAAATACTTTCTTTTCAGTTAAAAGATTTATTGGATCTAAAGAAGGAGAGATTGCAGCTGATTCAAAAAAATTACCATATAAAGTAGGGAAAGATCAAACCGATAATATTAAAATTAAATGTCCAGCATTAAACAAAGAATTTAGTCCAGAAGAAATTTCAGCACAAGTTTTACGAAAGTTAATTAATGATGCAACAAATTATTTAGGTCAAGAGGTAACTCAAGCTGTTATTACTGTACCAGCTTACTTTAATGATTCGCAAAGACAAGCAACTATGGATGCTGGAAAAATTGCAGGCATTGAAGTTTTAAGAATTATTAATGAACCTACTGCTGCTTCTTTAGCTTATGGTTTAGATAAAAAACAAAATGAAACAATATTAGTTTTCGATTTAGGTGGTGGTACATTTGATGTTTCAATTTTAGAAGTTGGCGATGGTATTTTTGAAGTTTTATCAACTGCAGGTGATACAAATTTAGGTGGTGATGATTTTGATAATATATTAGTAAAATGGTTAATCAATGATTTTAAACAAAAAGAAAATATTGATTTAGCTGAAGATATTCAAGCTTTACAACGTTTGACTGAAGCTGCTGAAAAAGCAAAAATAGAATTATCAACTGTTGAAAAAACAACAATTCATTTACCATTTATTACCGCTGATAAAACAGGTCCAAAACACATTGAACAAGATTTAACAAGAGAAGTTTTTGAAAAATTATCTCAAGATTTAATTAATCGTTGTCGTATTCCAGTAGAAAAAGCATTAAGTGATGCACGACTTGATAAATCGGATATAAATGAAGTTGTTTTAGTAGGTGGTTCAACACGTATTCCAGCTATTCAAGACTTAGTTGAATCTTTAACTGGTAAAAAACCAAATCAATCTGTTAACCCAGATGAAGTAGTTGCTATTGGAGCTGCAATCCAAGCAGGTATTTTAGCTGGTGAAATTAAAGATATTTTACTATTAGATGTTACACCATTATCATTAGGTGTTGAAACACTTGGTGGAGTTATGACAAAAATTATTGCTCGTAATACAACAATACCCGTTAAAAAATCTGAAATGTTTTCAACAGCTGTTGATAATCAAACAAATGTAGAAATTCATATATTACAAGGTGAACGAGAATTAGTAGCAGGAAACAAAAGTTTAGGAAACTTTAGATTAGATGGAATTCCAGCAGCAGAACGAGGCGTTCCACAAATTGAAGTTACATTTGATATTGATGTTGATGGAATATTATCTGTAAAAGCAAGAGAAAAAGAAACAGGTGTAGAACAATCTGTAACTATTCAAGGTGCTTCTAATTTAAATGAAGCAGAAGTTGATCAAATGCTAGCTGAAGCTGAAAAATTTGCTTCAATTGACAAAGAAAAACGAGAAAATATTGATTTAAAAAATCAAGCTGAAGCATTATGTTTTGAGGCAGAAAAAGAGTTTTCTCTTTTTAAAGAAAATATATCTGAAGAAAAACAAAAAAATATTGCTCAATTAATTAAAACGATTCGAGAAAATATTCAAAATGATAATTTCGCAACATTAAAATTACAAGTTGAAGAACTAAAAACAGCTATGAAAGATATGGTGGCTGCGAAACCATTAGTAGATAATGATTCAAATTCAGATCCAATGTCTAATTTGAATGATTTATAAGTTGTCTTTTTTTAAAATCTTAAACGAATCTTAAGATTCGTTTAAGGTTTTAGTATCATCCACAATAATACATTCAGTTGTTAAAATCATACTAGCAATAGACGTTGCATTTTGTAAACCAGAACGCGTAACCTTAGCAGGATCTACAATTCCTTCTTCATACATATTTCCAAATGTATTAGTTGCCGCATTATAACCTATTTCAAATTCTTGTTGTTGAACCTTTTCAATAATAACTGGACCATTAATTCCAGCATTTTCAGCAATTCTACGTAATGGTGATAAAATTGCTCGCGATATAATCATTGCCCCTATAAGTTCATCTTCTTTTAAATTATTTTTTGCCCATGTTACTAAATTCGTAGATAAATGAGCTAAAGTAGCCCCTCCACCAGGTACAATACCTTCTTCAACTGCTGCTCTTGTTGCATTAATGGCATCTTCTAATCGTAATTTTTTATCTTTCATTTCGGTTTCTGTTACAGCCCCTACTCGAATTACAGCAATTCCACCTGATAATTTGGCAATTCGATCTTGTAACTTTTCCTTTTCATAAGATGTATCTGCAATATTAATTTGCTTTCTAAGTTGTTCACATCTAATTTTAATATCTTCTACAGTTTCACCATTTGCAACAATGGTTGTAGTATCTTTAGTAACTACGATTCGACGAGCTTGACCTAATAAAGTTAACTGAATGTTGTCTAAGCTTAATCCAGCATCTTGTGTAATAACAGTACCACCAGTTAAAATTGCAATATCTTCAAGCATCTGTTTTCGCAATTCTCCAAAACCTGGAGCTCGAACAGTGACAACATTTATAATCCCACGTAATTTGTTTAAAATTAATGTTGCTAATGCTTCTTTTTCAACATCCTCAGCAATTATAAGAAGTGGACGTTTTGTCTTAGTTATTTGTTCTAAAATTGGTAATAAATCTTGTTGTACTAAAGTAATTCGTTTATCAGTCAAAAGAATATATGGATTATCATAGGAAGCTTCCATTTTTTCGGTATTAGTAATGAAATAAGGAGAAATAAAACCTTTTTCAAGTTTCATACCTTCAGTAATTTCTAATTCTGTTACAATTCCTTTTCCTTCTTCTAATGAGATAACACCTTCTTTACCAACTTTTGATAAAGCATCAGCAATTAATGATCCAATTACGTCATCATTACCCGCTGAAATAGAAGCTACTTGTTGTATAGATTGAATATCTTCTACAGGTTGAGCAAATTCATTAATTTGAGTTACTAAATATTGTGCTGCTTTTTCCATTCCTAATTTAATAGAAATTGGATTTGCTCCAGCAGCAACATTTTTTAAACCCTCTTTTACCATTGCATATGCTAAAACTGTAGCTGTTGTTGTACCATCTCCTGCTACATCATTTGTTTTAGAAGCCGCTTGCCGAATTAAAGAAACTCCAGTATTTTCAATATGATCTTCTAATTTAATTTCTTTTGCAATTGTAACACCATCATTTACAATTTGAGGTGATCCATAAGATTTTTCTAATACTACATTTCTACCTTTTGGTCCTAATGTCACTGAAACAGCTTCTACCATTATTTCCATACCACGTTCAAGAGCACGTCTAGCATTATCTTGATATAAAATCTTTTTCGCCATATTTATAAATAAATTATTTTTTATATTTGTAATTAATAATGTTCAAGATATTAATTTAATTCAAAAATTATTAATTTTGCAAGTTTAAAATCAAATTCTATTAAATTTTTTAAAAAACTTTACAAAACTACTTGTGATATAGTAATATAAATTTCATAATTGTATTTTGGGCTTGTAGCTCAGTGGACTAGAGCACGTGGCTACGAACTACGGTGTCAGGGGTTCAAATCCCTTCTTGCCCAATACTTTAAATTCTCAATTTAAACTCTAATTCTATAAAAAAATTTTGGGGTGTCGCCAAGCGGTAAGGCTGTGGACTTTGACTCCGCCATTCGCAGGTTCGAATCCTGCCACCCCAGTTAGATTGAATATTCAACTAATAAAAGTTATTTTTAATTTACATAACTTGCATAATTAAATTAAAATAGAATTTATTTGATTTTGAATAAAGGGAAAATTATGGAAGCTAAAATTCAATTTATAAAGGGTTTTGATGAAAAAGTATTACCCGATGTTCGTTTAACACGATCTCGAGATGGAAGCACTGGAACAGCTACTTTTAGATTTAAAAGTCCTAATATTTTAGATAAAAATACAGCAAAAGAAGGGGAAATTACCGGAATGTATTTAATTGATGAAGAAGGAACTCTTGAAACACGTGATGTAAATGCAAGATTTGTAAATGGTAAAGCGGAAGCAATTGAATCTATTTATATTATGAAAAGTCCCGAAGCTTGGGATAGATTTATGAGATTCATGGAAAGATATGGAGAAACAAATGGTTTAGTTTTTACTAAAGCAAGTTAATATTTAGAATTTTTATTAATTGAAGGAAGTATTTTTCATTTTAAAAAAACTCGGTAACAGTTTATAATATTAAAATTAAAAACGGGTATTTTCTATTTAGCTTGACGATGTTTTACTTATGCTTTTCAGTTTTAATTATTACATCGGTAAAAATTGTAATATTTCTCGGTTGTTCTTTAAAAAGTTTAAAGGTTAAGACGATCTTTCTTGTATATCGTTGTCATTTTTAAGTTCGTTCTTCCGTTTTAATCAGATTGAATATATGAATCAGATCAGCCAAAAAAATATAAATATATCTAGCATCTCATTTAAATTAGCATTTATTAATTTGTTCGTGACAGCCATTTACCAATTAAAACTATTTAAATTGAAATGGATTTTTTATTGTCGAATACTTTTATTTAACCAAATACTAATAAGAACAAATCTATAAAAGATAAGAGTCTTATAAGCCTCTTTTTCACTTAGATAATAACCCTACTAATAAAATATAAAATAATAAGGGTATCCTAATATTTTATCACACATAAAAATTCCTTAATCTTAATAATTTAATATTCTATGGAGGTTTAAAAAAAATTGGATACATTTTGTAGATCTTATTTTAAACCTCTATAGAATAGAATAAGAATTGTAATGTAAATATGAAAATACTTCGGTTTAATTCTTTATCTAATTTAAATTTAACCCAGCTTGATTATTCAACATTCCAACGTTCTAAAACTAATGTGTTTGAACCATCAGCATTTTGGTTGTATTTAATTGGTTGGAATCCAATTTTTTGACTTTCTCCAATGATTACTTCGCCTGCATATTGTTGAGAAATTTTATCAATAAAGCTTTCAACTGGATATGGTTGTTCCCAGAAACTCATATCAGCAACTAATTCATATTCTTGACCATTCCAAGAAAATTCAATATCATAACCATTTGGTTGAGGTATTACTAAATTGATATTGTATGAGTTTGAATCAGAATTGTTAATAATTTTTTTTTCTTGTTTATGTAAAATACTTAATCTATTTAACGCTTTTTCTAAATAAAATAGATTTTGAAAGCGGGTTTTCATATGTGTGAAATGTGACATAAAGAATTATTATTAGTAAATTTATTTACTAATAACTATAATAAATATTAACGATTACTAGCGTCTATATATAAATTTAAATTATAAAATATTGAAGTTTAAACTAGCACTTATAATTATTGTAATTAAAAGTATACAAACAATTAAATTACACTATTTGTTTGTATACTAAATTTTATTTGCTCTAGTTAACTAATAGCTATTAAATCTAAAATTATGAACTTATCTACGAATTTAACGATCGTCTCAACATCTTTTTGACTAGTTTTATCAGTGATTATTTGATAATTTCAGCTTTTTTCAATAAATTTAAAACAGTTTCTGTAGGTTTTACACCATAACCTAACCATTTTTGAATTTTCTCAACTTCAAAATTATATTGTTTTGATATTGGATTATAATATCCAACTTCATCGATGGGTCTACCATCTCGTCTACATGTGTTTTCCATTATCACTAATCGATATGAGGGAGAACGTTTTTTACCTACTCGTTTTAATCGTAATTTTAACATAGAAATAATTAAAATATATAATGTCCTTTTTAATAAAAATTGAATTTTAACTTAATAAAAATGAAACTATCGTCGTGAATAATGCTCGATTACAAGTAATTCATCTAATTGTAGTGACAAATCATTTCTATCACAATAATCTAAAATTGTTCCTTCTAGTTTTGAACTCTCAAATTTTAAGTGAGCTGGAATATCAGTTACTTGTGCATTTTTGATATTATTCTCAACTAGATTTTTTGAATTAACATTATTTTTTACACTAATTATATCATTTAATCTACATTGGAAACTTGGAATACTAACTACTTTATTATTAACTATAATATGACCATGGTTTACCAATTGTCGAGCCTGAGCAATAGTTTTAGCAAAACCTAATGAGAAACAAACTGTATCTAAACGCATTTCTAATAATTGAAGTAAAATTAGACCAGTAACACCTTGTCGACGTCGAGCTTCTTTTACATAACGATACAGTTGGCTTTCTGTTAATCCATAATTAAACTTTAATTTTTGTTTTTCTTCTAATCGAATTCCATATTCAGTTAATTTTTTATTATTATCTGCATTGGCATTCCCATCTTTTCCTGGACGGTTAATTTTATTCGATTTTTTTGTCGTTAAACCTGGTAATATACCTAATCTTCGACTAATTTTTAATTTAGGTCCTCGATAACGTGACATAAAAATAAATTTTTAATTTCTAAATAATTTTTTTAATAACTCTTAATATAAATAATTTAAAGAAGGGCGAGTGACCGGACTTGAACCGGCGAATGGTGGAACCACAACCCACTGCCTTAACCACTTGGCTACACCCGCCAAACTATCTTGACAAATACTTTATCAGTAAATATGATTTGACGTCTAGTTTATTTAATAAAAAAACTTTTAAAATTAAATTTATGTCTAAAGTTAACAATTTTTTTTTAAATGGTGAAGAATATTATACACAGCATAATCTAACTCTTTTGGAATTAATAAATTATTTTAACTACAATACATCTCTACTTGTTTTAGAATATAATAATTTAATCTGTAATAAAAAAGATTGGAATAATATTTTTGTGTCCAGTAATGATAAGATTGAAATTGTTACAATTGTTGGAGGTGGTTAAGATTTATTTATCTATGGTTTAAGTAATTATAAGTTAATAACCTTTTTTTACTTTTTTATAAAATACATTTTTAAAAAAGTAAAAAAAGGTTATTAACTTTAAAGAAAATAAAATAATAAATAATAAGTTAATTTTTTATTTTCTAAACCTTTAGTTTTAAAGGTTTAGAAAAAAGGTTTAGAAATTAGCCGTTAACAGCTGGAGCTGTTAAAGCAACTGGTAATACTTCGCCAGAAGCTAAATCTAATGGGAAGTTGTGAGCGTTACGTTCGTGCATTACTTCCATACCTAAGTCAGCACGGTTAACGATATCAGCCCATGTGTTGATTACACGACCTTGTGAATCTACAACTGATTGGTTGAAGTTGAAACCGTTTAAGTTGAACGCCATTGTACTAATACCCATAGCAGTTAACCAGATACCTAAAACTGGCCATAAAGCTAAGAAGAAGTGTAAAGCACGAGAGTTGTTGAATGAAGCGTATTGGAAAATTAAACGACCGAAGTAACCATGAGCTGCTACGATGTTGTAAGTTTCTTCTTCTTGACCGAATTTGTAACCGTAGTTAGTAGATTCGCTTTCAGTTGTTTCACGAATTAAAGAAGAAGTTACTAATGAACCGTGCATAGCTGAGAATAAAGAACCACCAAATACACCAGCAACACCAGCCATGTGGAATGGGTGCATTAAAATGTTGTGCTCAGCTTGGAATACAATCATGAAGTTGAATGTACCAGAAATACCTAAAGGCATACCATCAGAGAATGAACCTTGACCGATTGGGTATACGATGAATACTGCAGCTGCAGCTGCTACTGGAGCTGAGAATGCTACGAAGATCCAAGGACGCATACCTAAACGGTATGATAATTCCCATTCACGACCCATGTAAGCACATACACCAATGAAGAAGTGCATAACAACTAATTGGTAAGGACCACCGTTGTATAACCACTCATCGATAGATGCTGCTTCCCAGATTGGGTAGAAGTGCATACCAATAGCGTTTGAGCTAGGGATAACTGCACCAGAAATGATGTTGTTACCGTATAATAAAGAACCTGCTACTGGCTCACGGATACCATCAATATCAACTGGTGGTGCTGCAATAAAAGCAATGATGTAGCAAGAAGTAGCTGTTAATAATGTAGGGAACATTAAACAACCAAACCAACCGATGTATAAACGGTTTTCAGTGCTAGTAATCCAACCACAGAAACGTTCCCATAATGAAACGCTTTCACGTCTTTCTAAAGTTGCTGTCATAAAAAAATTTTTATAATTATAATTCTTCCCAAGCTGTTAACTTGTTAATTACAATTATAAAACCAAATAATAGTTTTCATCACTTATTTATTTTATAAATTTAAAAAATTCTAATTCAAATTCAAAAACAGCTCGATTAGTATTTCCACCAATAAATATTTTTTTATTTTTTTGGATAATCCAAATTTGTGAATAAGTAATGTAACTTATTAAAGTACTTACCATTAAAAAGAAAAATCCCATATAAATAACTGGAATACCCGGATCTGTTTTAATTTGTAAACCTGTAGAACTTATAATTTCTAATAAACTAAGTGATTGAGTAAAATTAACACTTTCATTCAATTCAATATTTCCTAAAAATTGACCTTTTTCATTATAAATGGAACAATAGCCTTGAAGATTATCAATTATAGCAATAATTCCATTATTAACTTGTTGATTTCTGGAAACCCATGTTAACCAAATTTTATTCTGATTATTTAAAATATTTACTAATGGGTATTCTACTATTTCATTATTTGAATTCTTAAATCTTAATCCAATTAAATTCCAATCAGTTTGATAATAATAAACTCCTTTGTTAATTAATGGGTAATTGACTGAAATAGTTTTTCTATCTGTTTCATTGCCTTGATTATCTAAGATTGAAACATCTGAATAAAATTGCGAAATTGTTTTATTTTTTGTATAAGTAATCCAAAAATCATTAATTCGTACTGAAGTTTTAGGAATAATTGTTAATTGGCCATTGTTTAAAATATTTTGAATATGAAAAATTTCCGTTTTTGGAACAATTTCTTGAGCTTTAAAACCAAATAATGAGCCAATAATTGTTCCGAGTAAAACTAAAATCATACTAAAATGAACAATTATTGGTGCAATACGACCAATTAAGCCTTTATAACAATAGAGAATATTTTTTTGCTGAAATATTGAATATTTATTTTTTTTTATACGTGATAAGATTTTATTTAAAGAAAATTTATTTAATATAGTAGAAATTTTTAATCGATAAAATTGTTTAGTTGTTCGAAAAAATTGGCATCGTCGGGCAATTTTTAAAGATGGAAGCTGTTGTAAAAAGCTACATGATATTAAACTTAATCCAAATAAAAAAATCAATAGGAAGAACCACCAAGTTTTATAAACATGATCTAATCCAAACTGAATAATCCGGTCCCATGTTAAAAATCCAAAAACTGGATTTGTTAATGGATAATTAATTTTATAAGTTTCAATTGATTGATCTTGTTCAATTATTGTTCCTAAAATACTACAAAAACTGATTAATAAGAGGATAAAAATTGAAAATCTCAAATCTGCTAATAATCGAAAAACTTTTTGTTTCATCAAATATGTTAATTTAAATATATATTTTTAGAAGAAGCTAAACGAATTCGACCAGATGATGCCCAATTTTGTAATTTTAACATTTGATTACTTTCTAAATGAGCTAATGGAATTAATTCATTTAAAGCCATACAAATATCATCTGTTGTAAATTCTCGTTTTTCATAAAATGCATGATACATTCCTTCAATAATACTTTGTCGAATTTCAGCACCTGAAAAAGATTCAGATAATTGGGCTAATTTTGAATAATCAAATGACTCCCAACTATTTGGTCTAAATTCTTTAAGATGAATTTTAAAAATTTCTTCTCGTTCTTCTTTCTGTGGTAAATCTAAAAAGAAAATTTCATCAAATCTTCCTTTTCGGATAATTTCTAATGGTAACAAATCAATATTATTTGCTGTTGAAATTACAAAAACTGGCTTTGTTTTTTCTGATAACCAACTTATAAAAGTAGCTAACACACGATTACTTGTACCACTATCACCTTTACTTTCAGTATTACTAAAAGCTTTATCAATTTCATCAATCCATAAAATACAAGGTGAAATCGTCTCAGCTACATTAATCATTTGACGAAGTCGTGACTCAGATTCACCAACAATTCCACCAAATAATTTACCAACATCTAATTTTAATAATGGTAATTGCCATTCATTTGCAATAGCTTTTGCAGTTAAGGATTTTCCAGTTCCTTGAATTCCAATTAATAATAATCCACGAGGTGTTGGTAACCCATAATTGGAAGCTTGAACTCCAAATGCTGTTTTTCGTTTTTTTAACCAATCTTTTAAATTATCTAAACCGCCAAGATTTGTAACAGTTTCATTAACTGAAGCATATTCAAGAACTTCTGTTTGACTTATAATTTGTTTTTTTTCACTAAGTAAAACTGCAATACTATTATTATCAATAGTTTTATAAGTTGCAATAATTTTTGATAATACTCTTCTTATTCTTTCTAATGAAAGGCCTTGACAAGCTCGAGTAAGATTTTCAAATAGTTGTGAGTCAACTTGAATATTTAGCGAATTAACTAAACGATTTAATTCTTGGCTAATTTCATCTTCTAATGGTAATTGAAATTGTAATACAGTTATTAGATCTTGTAATTCTTTTGGTATTGCTAAATCAGACCCAATAATAATTAATGTTTTTGGTTGTAACTTTAAAATTCGACTAATATTTCTTAATTTTCGTGAAATTGAAAGATCAGTTAAAAAACGATTAAAATCTTTTAATAAGAATACTGCTGGTGTTTCTGCATTTAAGCGTTCAACAAGTTCAAGTGCTTGTAAAGGATTTCTTTTAGCAAATCCTTCATTATTTGGATTATTTGTATATCCATCAACGAAATCCCAACTATAAATACTTCTATTTAAATTTGTTTTTATGTTTTTTCTAATGACATATTCAACGCGATCTTCTTCAATAGTATTAATATAAATTATTGGATAGCGAGCTTTTAAAAAAAGGGCTAATTCATCATTAAATTTCATGATATCATTTTTCAAAAATTCAGTTTGTTAAATTATTATTATATTAATTTTAAATAAAAAATTATTTATTATTAGAGCAATTAAAAAGAAATAACTCTAATAATGAATACTTTATCGTTGAATAGTTAAATTTTTTCTACCTTTTTTACGTCTATTTCGAAGTATTTTACGACCTTGTGGAGTCGACATACGTGCTCGAAAACCTGATAACTTTAAAACCGAAGTACGACCTTTATTAGAAAGTGTCTGTTTTGTCATAATAGTTAATTTAAAAATTAATTTTTTTTATAAAATAGATGATCTTAGTAAATCATAAATTACTAAATGTCTTAATATCTCTTTACGAGTTTCAAACATATAAAATGCATCTTGTTTATATTCATATAATGGATTTTTCTGTCCATATCCTCGCCATCCAACAGCTTCTCTTAATAATGTCATTTTTTGTAAATGTTCACGCCAAATTCGATCAGTATTAATTAAAATAATACCTCTTTCTAAATTTTCAATGATACCATCTCCATATACTGACAGTTCTGTTATTTTTGATTGATATGTTAACCAAAATTCATTAAATAAATAAGTCTTTAATTCATAAAAATCAAATTCATTGATTAATGAGTTAGAATCTTTAATATAATTTAAAGCTAAGTTTTTTCCAAATAAATTTTCGATTAATGAAATGGTGTCATCTTTTAACTCTAGTAAAAGATCTGTAATAATTTGTTCACCATAGGCAAAAATATTTTTCTGAACTGATGCACTTTCTAGAATTTGTCGTCTTTCATGGTAAACAATCTTTCGTTGTTTATTTAAAACGTCATCGTAGTCAAATAAATTTTTTCGTCCTTGATAAGCACGTTCTTCTACACGTTCTTGAGCTGAATCTAAGCTTTTTGTGATAAGATCAGATTCTAATGGTGAATCATCAGAAATTTGGGTTTGCATAAAATTTTGAATTTTTGGGCCACCAAAAAGCCTTAATAAATTATCATCTAAGCTTAAAAAGAATCTTGATGTACCAGGATCTCCTTGTCTTCCACATCGTCCACGTAATTGATTATCAACTCTTCTTGAATCATTTCTTTCAGTACCGATTATATATAATCCACCTAAATTTTTAACAATCTTATTTTCTTGTTCTTGATGTTTTTTATTGTACGAAATTAATTCATTAATTAAAAATCGAATTGAACATTGATATGAAACAGTTGGAATCGAAATTCTATCGTTTTCTCGTAAAATGCGTAAAATATCAATATCAGATAATTTTAAAAATTTTTGGTCATTAAGCAAAGATAATAGAACACTTAAGAATTTTTGTGAACTACCCTCAAACTGATTTATTAGTGGAGATTGTAAAATATTCTTTTTTTTTGAAAGAATATAATTTTTTGATAATGTTAAGATATCATATAATTTTTTTTGAATTTTAAAATTAATATTTCCTCCTAAAATAATATCAGTTCCTCGACCAGCCATATTTGTAGCAATTGTAATGCTACCTCTTTTTCCAGCTTGTGCAACAATTTCAGATTCTCTTCGAACATTTTCGGGTTTGGCATTTAAAATTTGATACGATAATTTATATTCGCTTAATAATTGTGCAAGCATTTCAGATTTTTCAACAGTAGTAGTTCCAATTAAAATTGGTTGTCCTGTTGAAGATATTTGATTACAAGCTTGTGCAATTGCATTCCATTTTGAAAACTGATCTTTATAGATAAGATCTGATAAATCTTTTCGTTGATTTGGACGAGCTGTTGGAATTTCCTCGACTGATAAATTATAGATTTTTTCAAATTCTATTTCAGCTGTTTTACCAGTTCCAGTCATTCCAGATAATTTGGGATACAATAAGAAAAAGTTTTGATACGTTATAGAAGCTACTGTTTCTGTTTTTTGACGAATTGATAGTTTTTCTTTTGCCTCAATAGCTTGATGTAGTCCATCACCCCACCGTCGATCAGGCATAATTCTACCAGTAAATTCATCAACAATTATTATTCGATTATTTTGAACAATATAATGAACATTCTTAAAGAATAAAGCATTAGCTTTAAGTGCATTAATGATATATGGTATCCAAGGATCTCGTGGATCATATAAATCTTGAACACTTAAAATTGTTTCGATTTGCTTACTACCTTCTTCGGTTAAAACAACATTTTTATTTTTTTCATCAACTTTGTAATGAGTATTAAGTTCTAAATAATCTGTAATTTCTGCTGCTACAATATATTTTTCTATTGGCGTCTGAATATTATTTGAAATAATTAATGGTGTTTGAGCTTCATCAATTAAAATAGAGTCAACTTCATCAATAATACAATAATTAAAAGGTCTTAAAACTACATCAGTTAGATTTAATGCCATATTATCACGCAGAAAATCAAATGTTAATTCATAATTTGTTACATATGTAATATCAGCATTATAATTTTCTCTTCGATCAAAACTTGTCATACCATCTTGAATTAATCCTGTATCTAAACCAAGAAATCGATAAATTTGACCCATGGATACTTGATCTCGATTGGCTAAGTAATCATTTACAGTTACTATATGTACACCTTTTTTTGTTAAAGCATTTAAAAAAGCTGGTAAAGTTGCTACAAGCGTTTTTCCTTCACCAGTTTTCATTTCAGCAATTTTTTGATTATTTAAAACAAGTCCACCCAGTAATTGTACATCAAAATGACGTAATCCTAATGTACGTAAACTTGCTTCTCTGGTTAGTGCAAATGATTCAGCAATTAATGAATTTAGATTTTGATTTTCTTCATATTGTTTTTTTAACTTAAAAGTTTTAGCCCGTAATTCACTATCACTTAATGGTTTTAAATCATTTTCTAGAATATTAATTTGGTTAATTAAATTCTGATATTTAGTTAGAAGTGAATTATTAGTAAATCGGTTCTTTAGCATTTTAAAATTATTTAAATGTTTTTAAACAATAATATTTATTCGTTGTTTTCCATTATCATAATCAAATTTAACAATTCCATCTGTTAATGCAAATAATGTAAAATCTTTTCCACATCCTACGTTAGAACCAGGTTTAAATTTTGTCCCTCTTTGTCGAACCAAAATATTTCCAGCTCGAACTTTTTGACCACCAAATCGTTTTACACCTAATCTTTTAGCATTTGAATCTCGTCCATTTTTTGTACTACCTGCACCCTTTTTATGTGCCATAATTTTTAACTCCTATTTTTAATTTACAATAATATCTTCAATAAGAACTCTTGTTAATTCTTGTCTATGACCTTGTTTTTTACGAGTTTTCTTTTTAGGTCGCATTTTATAAACAATAGTCTTTTTTCCTCTAAAATGTTCTAAAATTTTGCCTTTAATTTTTACACTTTCTAAGTAAGGTTTACCAATTAAAACATTTCCATCATTATTTAATAATAAAACTCGGTTTAAAGTAATTTGTTTACCTAGTTCTGTTGGAATTCGATTAAAATCATAATATTTACCTGTTTCAATCCAAAATTGTCTTCCACTTATTTCGACAATTGCATATTTCATAATCTAAATTAATTTATTTTTATTTAACCGTATCATACTAAAAAATTTTTTAAACCGTCAACTTTTTTACAATTATCTTTTAATTTTCTAATGTACTTTTTAATGTACACAATTCATTATAAAAGAATTTAAAAGCTTTTGATTTATAATAATCAGGATTACTGATTATTGATAATGGTCTAGTTATTTGAATATTTTCAATCTTTAAAACTTCAACGGCTTTTAATTCAAGTTCTTTTTCAATTGATGATGAAGATACAAAAGCAGCTCCTAATCCTAAACTAACAGCAGTTTTAATACCTTCAATTGAATTAAGTTGCATAACAACTTTTAATTGTTTTGTTTCAATTTTATTTTGAATTAATATATTCTCGATGAATTTTTGTATTGTGGAATTAGAATTTAATGTTATAAAATTTAAATAGTATAAATCTTCTTTATTAATTTTTTTTTTTGTTGCAAAAGGATGTGATGTTGATATAATTAAGCTAATTTCATCTTCAACAAAATCTTGAATAGTAAGGCTTTTTTTTAATTTATTTGGAATTTCACCTCCAACTAATGCAATGTCAATTTCTCGTTTTAATAAATTGTGTGCAATTATTGGTGTTGAATTTACTTCAACTTTTAAGTCAATTTGAGGATAATTTTGAGCAAAAAGTGCTAAAATTCGAGGTATTAAATATGTTCCAACTGTTTGACTTGCTCCAACCGTCAAACTTCCTCTATCACCATTTTTTAAATCAATTAATGCTCGACAACTTTCTTCACATAAAGCTAATATTCGTTCAGAATATTGTAAAAAAACTTTACCATTTTCTGTTAAAGAAATTCTATTACTTTCTCGATTTATTAATATAATATCGAGATTTTTTTCTAATCTTTTTATTTGTTTACTTAAAGATGGCTGTGAAAGATATAATACTTCTGCAGCTTTTGTAAAATTTTTTTCTGTAGCAACTGCTTTTAAAATTCTTAATTGTTGTAAAGTAAAAGGAAGCATAAAATTTTTAACCATTTTTGCTTAAATATTATCAAAAATTTTTAATAAAATGAATTACGGATGGAGAGACTCGAACTCTCATAACAAAAGTTACTAGGACCTAAATCTAGCGCGTCTACCAATTCCGCCACATCCGTTAGTTTTTAAATCTTATCGTTAATTTAGCAAATAAATCTTTAAAAAAATTTTAAAGATTTATTCATCTTCTACGTATACACTATATACAAAACTTGTAGTTTTACCTCGTAACATTGATTTCGCTAAAGATAAAGATTTTTGAGCTGCTTTATAACCTTTTCTTTTCCAGTTTGCTTTACGAGCGTTCTTTTTAGATTTTGATGTTCGTTTTTTAGGTACAGCCATTATTCTTAAGTTTAAGTAGGATTTTTTTAACTATATTATAACATATTGATTTAAAAGTCAATATTATTGAAAGATCTTATATCTTTATAAATTAAGCTAGAATTAACGTGATAAACGCTGAATTTGTTGAATAGCTAAACGACCTATATTGTATAAAGCCCATGATGCTGCAACTAATAATGGTAGAGCAATTACTAATAAACGAGTATCCATA
>Ga0316187_10001263_pt1 | contig 21595 bp, 17 predicted proteins | sample CroRivburrow1_MG_FD_204927 | JGI IMG/M metagenome (GOLD analysis project Ga0316187, IMG submission 204927) | Coastal sediment microbial communities from Maine, United States - Cross River worm burrow 1 | ecosystem: Environmental > Aquatic > Marine > Coastal > Sediment | place: USA: Maine...
TTGTAAACATATGCTTGCAATTATGTTGCGTGACGGTAGAAATCGGCCTTGAAAATTTAATCCGGCTTTATCAAGAGCAGTGGAGGGTTTCAGGCCCTGTGAAACTGCGGCAACCGGCTAAAAAATGTGATGTTCTTCTGAACTCCTTTTTGCAGCGACTGGTGCCAATGCCTGCTTTCCCTGTTTTTGATTGGGAAAGAGCGATAAGGAGCGGTTGTTGATTCTGCGGTATAGCCGCACCTGCAACCTCACCTTATGACGGTGGGGTTTTTTATTTCCCGCTTTCAGGTTGAACTCTTGGTGAAATATACCGGCCATGGAGTTGGTTTTTTATGAGTAAGAATGAAACGAGCAAGAGTTATGTGCGTGCGCTGAAGTGTCGTGAATGCGGTCAGGAATATCCGATCGAACCGACGCATGTCTGCGAGTTCTGTTTCGGGCCGCTGGAAGTGGCTTACGATTACGACAGGCTCAAGGGGAAATTTACCCGTGAGCTGATCGAGTCGCGTCCGCAGACCATGTGGCGCTACAAGGAATTGCTGCCGATCGATGGTGAGCCGACAGTGGGTGTTCAGAACGGCTATACGCCACTGGTCCGGGCGCGCAATCTGGAAAAATATCTGGGCGTTTCCGAGCTGTATATCAAGAACGATTCGGTTTGCTATCCGACCCTGTCCTTCAAGGATCGCGTGGTTTCCGTGGCACTTTCCAAGGCTGTGGAGTTCGGGTTCACCACCGTCGCCTGCGCCTCGACCGGCAATCTGGCTGGATCTGTGGCCGCCAATGCGGCAGCAGCGGGTCTGGAGTCGTACGTGTTCATTCCGCACGATCTGGAGCAGGGCAAGGTGCTTGGCGCTGGTATTTTCGGTACCAAGATTATCGGCATCCGTGGTAAATATGACGATGTGAACCGTCTTTGTTCGGAAGTGGCCGGCAAATACGGCTGGGCCTTTGTGAACGTCAATGTGCGTCCATTCTATGCCGAGGGCTCAAAGTCGCTGGGTTACGAAGTGATGGAACAGTTGGGCTGGAAGGCACCGAAGCATATCGTCGTACCGATGGCTTCCGGTTCTCTTTGCACCAAGGTGGATAAATCCATCAAGGAGTTCATCAAGCTGGGCCTGATCGAGGATAACGGCACATCCGTATACGGAGCGCAGGCCACCGGTTGCTCGCCGATTTCCAAGTCGGTCAAGGAAGGCAGCGATCTGATTCATCCGGTGATTGCCGATACCATTGCAAAATCGCTGGCCATCGGTAATCCGGCTGACGGTTATTATGCCAATCGCGTGATTCATGAGTCCGGTGGTTGGGCTGAGGATATTTCCGATCAGGAGGTGGTGGATGCAATGAAGCTGCTGGCCGAAAAAGAGGGTATCTTCGCGGAAACGGCTGGCGGTGTTACATTGGGCTGCGCTCAGAAGATGATTGAGTCCGGTCGCCTGCCACGTGATGAGTCCATCGTGTTGTGCATTACCGGCAATGGCCTGAAGACACAGGAAGCAGTGCTCAATGCGTATGCCAAGCCGCGCATCATCGATGCCAGCCTGAAAGAGTTTGACGTTTTGGCGCAAGCCGACGGTGTGAAGTAAAAAAAGATAAGAGAAAAGACAGGAGATAAACATGAGTGTATCCGTACGTATCCCGACCCCGCTACGCAAGCTGACCGATGGTGCCGATGAGGTGAACGTCGAGGCTGCCAATGTTGGTGAGCTGATTGATAATCTGGAGGTGGCACATGCAGGCCTCAAGGCCCGCCTTTGTGACGATGCTGGTGAAATCCGCCGTTTCGTGAATGTTTACGTTAACGATGAAGATGTGCGCTTTCTTGAAGGGCGTGCCACTGCATTGAAAGATGGCGACGAAGTTTCCATCGTTCCTGCTATCGCTGGCGGACGGAACTAAGGGCATGAAACAGCGAGTCTATCTTACATTTTCCGAGAAAACGGTGCGCGAGCCGTTGATCTGGAAACTGGCACGCGAGTTTGATGTGGTGACCAATATCCGCACGGCAGAGGTGCGTGAACATATGGGTCTGGTCGGTCTGGAGATTGAAGGCAAGACCGAGGTGGTGGAAGCCGCGGTGAAATGGCTGGAAGATCAGGGTGTGCATGTGGACCCGATCGAGCAGAACATCATCGAGGGCTGATTGACCTTTTGCATGCGGGTTTGTGTGCGGAAGTTGAAGCATCGTTTATGGATGCGCAAAACGTTTAGCGAGGTGAGAGATGGCAATATTCGAGAATATCACGGAAACAGTAGGCGATACCCCACTGGTACGCATGCAGCGTATCAACAAAGGTCTTGATGCTGAGATTCTGCTCAAGCTGGAGTTCTTTAATCCGCTGAATTCGGTCAAGGATCGTATCGGGCGCGCCATGGTGGATGCGGCTGAAGCAAGCGGTGCACTCAAGCCAGGTGGTGTGATTGTCGAACCGACCAGTGGTAACACCGGCATTGCACTGGCCTTCGTGGCCAGAGCACGCGGTTATCGTTGCATTTTGACCATGCCTGAATCGATGAGTATGGAGCGTCGCAAGCTGCTCAAGCTTCTCGGTGCGGAGCTTGTGCTCACGCCTGCCGAAAAGGGTATGAAGGGTGCGATTGCCAAGGCCACTGAGATTGCCGCAGCCACCGATAATTCATTCATGCCGCAACAGTTCGAAAATCCGGCCAATCCGGAGATTCACCGCAAAACAACAGCGGAAGAAATATGGGGCGATACCGACGGCAAGGTGGATGCGATTGTCGCCGGCGTGGGTACCGGAGGCACCATTACCGGTGTGGCCGAAGTACTCAAATCTCGCAATCCTGATTTCCAGGCGATTGCCGTGGAGCCTGCCGATTCACCGGTCATTTCCGGTGGCGCTCCCGGGCCGCATAAAATTCAGGGCATCGGGGCAGGCTTTATCCCGGCCAACCTGAACGTGCATATCATCGACAGTGTCGAGAAGGTGAGCAACGATGAAGCCATTCAAATGGCGCGCCGTCTGTCCGATGAAGAGGGTATCGCCGGCGGTATTTCATCCGGTGCTGCGGTGACTGCTGCGCTGCGCGTGGCAGCCCGTCCTGAGATGAAGGGCAAGCGCATTGTGGTGATCATCCCGTCGATGGCTGAGCGGTATATGTCGACCGACCTGTTCAAGGGTATCGAGGTTTAGTCGCGGTCTTCTATGCGCACATTTGCGTCGTTGTGTTCGATTCTTCGGTGCTCACGTATTGTAAATACGCTGCGCTCTTCGAATCTTCCACGCCTTGCAACTGCACACATATAAACCCGCTCGAAAGTAGCATGCTTCAAACTTAATGGAGACTATAAGTGATTGATTTTACTGAGAAACAAATCGAGCGCTATTCGCGCCATATCATCCTGCCCGAGGTCGGTGCAGAAGGGCAGTCGAAGCTACTTGAATCGAAGGTATTCATGATCGGCGCTGGCGGCCTTGGTTCGCCCGTAGCCTATTATCTGGCAGCAGCCGGTGTTGGGACGATTGGCATCGCCGATGCAGATGTGGTGGATTCATCGAATCTGCAGCGCCAGATCCTGCATAACGAGGATCGCGTTGGTATGCCGAAGGTGGAGAGTGCGCGCGAAACGATTCAGGCACTTAATCCCGATGTGAAGGTGAATACCTACAACTACTTCGTTACCGAGGACAATATCCGCGAGATCATTCGCGAATACGATCTGATCATCGACGGCTGCGATAATTTCCCGACCCGTTTTCTGGTTAACGACGCGTGCTATTTCGAGAAGAAGCCGCTGATTTCCGGTGCGATGTTCCGTTTCGAAGGGCAGGTAGCCACCTTCAAGCCACATCAGCAGAAGGATGCGCCGTGCTATCGCTGTCTGTATCCGGAGCCGCCACCGGCAGGTTTGGTCCCATCCTGCTCCGAAGCCGGCATTCTGGGCGCTTTGGCGGGTGCTGTGGGCACCATTCAGGCCGTGGAAGCCGTCAAGGAGCTGCTGGGTATCGGTGATTCACTGGCTGGCAAGCTGATGACCTTCGATGCCATGCGTATGGAATGGAAGAAGCTGAAGTTGCGTAAGGATCCGGGTTGCCCGCTGTGCGGCGAGCATCCAACTATTACGGATCTGGTGACCTACGAGCAGGCCTGCGAACTGCAACTTGGGCACAGTTAAGCGGGTCACAGCTAACAGGATAAAAGAACTTAACCACGAGGATACAAAGTCACCAAGAAAAGATTTGGTGTTTCTCTGTGCCTTCGTGCCTTAGTGGTTACTAGAGGTTTGAAATGACTGAATTTAATTTTACGCGCACATCCGATGTTGATGAATTTGAGGCGGGCTTTAAAGCGTTCCGTGCGGGCACCATGTCCGAGGAGCGTTTCACACCTTTTCGTCTGCAAATGGGTGTGTATGGCCAGCGCCAGGAAGGCGTACAGATGGTGCGCGTCAAGTTGCCGGGCGGCAACCTGACTCCTGATCAGCTGGATGTGATCGGCGATTGTGTGGCTGATTATGCAGGCCAGATGCCAACTGATGGCACGCTCAGCCAATCGCCAGAGAAATTTGCCCATGTCACCACACGGCAGGATATTCAGGCCAACTTTGTAGCGCTGGACGATGTGCCTGCATTTTTGCGTCGACTGGATGCGGCAGGGCTGACCACGCGTGAAGCCTGTGGCAACACTGTGCGTAATGTTACCTCCTGCTTCCTCGCTGGCCGCTGTCCTGCCGAGCATACCGATGTGAGTGTGCATGCACGCCGCTTTGCCGAATTTTTCCTGCGCCACCCGCTGGGGCAGCAGTTCCCGCGTAAGTTCAAGGTGACATTCTCCGGATGTGCCACTGATTGCGGCCTTTCCGGCATGCACGACGCCGGCTTTATCGCCACTGAGAAAGATGGCATCAAAGGTTTTCAGGTATGGGCCGCTGGTGGCCTTTCCTCGCAGCCGATGAGTGCCTTGCTGCTGGAAGATTTTATTCCGGAATCGGAGATGCTGGTGGTCGGTGAAGCATTGATGCGCATGCATTTCAAATATTCTGATCGCAAACGCCGTGCCCGGGCGCGCATGAAATATGTGGCACAGAAGCTTGGTGCCGAAGGCTTTATCGAGGAATACAGAAAACAGCGCGCCGTCATCGAGAAGACGCATGCCGAAGATGGCGGATATCCGGAAGCCAACTGGCGCACGCCGGTAGCAGCCCTTCCTCAGTCGGACTCCGGTGTAGTCGAGCAGCACAATGGCAAGCAGGCGATTCTTCTGAATCTGTTCCGCGGTGATTTGACGCCGGCGCAATGCCATGGCGTGGCTGATGCAGCGCGTGCTGCCGGAACAGAAAGCCTGAGTGTGACCACCGAGCAGGGGCTGGTGATTGCCGATGTGGACGAGGCCAAGGTGGAAGCTGCACTTGAAGTATTGAAGGCAGCCGGACTCAGCACCGAATATGCACGCGGTATCGCCGATGTGGTGGCTTGCCCGGGTACCGAGACCTGCCGTCTGGGCATCACTTCCAGTCGCGGTCTGGCCGAAGCATTGCAGCCGCTGATGGCTGATCTGAAGAAGGATGCCACACTGGCCGGAATTACTGTGAAGGCATCCGGCTGCCAGCATTCCTGCGCCCGCCATCATATTGCCGACCTCGGTTTTCATGGTCTGGCCAAGAAAATCGACGGGCAAGCCATACCGCATTACCAGTTGCATGTCGGCGGTTCCGGTAAGGCCGGTCAGCCGCTGGCCTTTGCTACCGATCCAGTGCCAGCCAAGCGTGCACCGGAAGCCGGTATTGCCATGCTCAATGCCTATAAGGATGGGCGTGAATCGGGCGAAAGTGTGCACGACTGGGCTTCACGTATCGGTCAGGAAGGTATCAATGCAGTGCTTGCATCGTTTGCCGGTCAGCCGGGCGAGATTGATGGCCTGATCTACGATTGGAGCGAGAACGAGGCATTTAATACCAAAGGTAATAAGAAGGGCGAATGTGCCGGTGCGGTGCTGTCGATGTCTGATGCGCTGATTTCCGAAGCAGAATACGAGTTGCTGATTGCCCGCGCGCATACCGATGCGTTGTTCTGGGCCGAAGCGCTCACAGCATTGCGTCGCTCCGCCATCTCCACAGCCCGTGCTTTTCTCGTGGCCTATGGTGAAGCGCCTGAGGATGATGGCGAGGTATTCGGATTACTGGCCGTCAATGCAGCAGGGGATGCGCCGGTTATGAGCTGCTTTCAGGCTGTGCAGTCGGCCATGATGGGAATCGACTTGGCCGATCCTGGTGCAGGCGTGACCAAACTTAAGGGTGTGCAGGGCGAGTGGTTGGCGCTGGCCGCCAAGCGCTTTGCTGCTGTACCGGAAGAAGTGGTTGCCGCCGAGAAAGCTCCAGTCTCTACTGAGGATTCTGGCGATGCCGTGCTGCTTGATCTCTCCGGTGTGGCCTGCCCGATGAATTTCGTGAAAACCAAAATCAAGCTGACAACCATGCCGGTCGGCAGCCTGTTGGACGTCATTCTTGATGATGGCGCACCGATTGAGAATGTTCCGCTGTCGCTTGAAGAGCAGGGGCAGAAAGTGTTGTCCAAAGAGCAGATATCCGGTGGTCAGTGGAAAATCCGCGTCGAAAAGACCGGGAACATCTGATCGTCGGATATCACGTAAAGCGATGAAAGCCATGAATCCCTTCGACAATCCGGGCCGCTGCAAACTGGCACTGGTCAGTCAGGGCGTTGCCCTGCCGGATGGCTTGCAGAATTCATCGCATTGGGTGGCACAGGCCAATGCAACCGAATCGGTGATCGATATCAGGTTGCCATCCGGCCATTTTGCCACGGTGCCTGTGGCTCAGCCGTATACCCAGAAGAGTTCGATTCAGCTCAGGCAGCAGGATGCCGATGGGAATGCCGCTTTGCATTGGGGTGATGAGAAACTCGATATTCAGGTGCTGCCTGCGCCCCGCTTTTATCGCAATAAAACGCGAAGCGGTGCCCGCATGGGCAGTTTTGCCTCCCTGCATGAAAATCTTCTGATGCTGCATCCGCTGATGGGTTGCGGTTTCTTTGCAAGACAAGGGGCGGCCTGCCAGTACTGCCAGTATGACTCGATGCTCAATGAGGATGAGCCGCCGCTGCGTGATCCGCTTGAACTGGTGGAGGTGGTGCGTGCAGCCCTGGCTGAGCGCGAGATCGATACGGTATATCTCTACAACGGATTTGCGCCGGGCGATGATGTCGGGCTGGCAAGGCTGGTGCCGATGATTGCACTGCTCAGACGGCATCTTGGGCATCGTCAGATTGCGCTGGAAACAGTGGCGCCGAAAGACCTGTCGGTGATTGATGCACTGTATGCCGCGGGTCTGGATATCTTCGTTTGCAACCTTGAGGTGCACGATCCAGACAGGTTCGCGGAGGTTTGTCCCGGCAAACAGCATGCAGGTGGTCAGGCGGCCATCTGGAAGGCATTGGATCATGCCCGTCAGGTATTCCGTGACGGTGCGGTGGTCAGCCATCTGATTGTGGGGCTGGATGATATTGAATCAACCAAGAAGGGTATTGATGCCCTGATTGCGCATGGCGTCGTGCCTTTATTGCAGCCATTCAGGCCACTACCCGGAACACCGCTGGCAAGTCAGGAAAGCCCTTCTCTGCAAGTGATGGAGGAATTGTTCCTCTATCTCTACGCCACCTTGAAGGAGACGGATTTCCCCACGCATCGCCTGCGCCATATGGGGCGTGTGCTGACCCCAATGGAGAGTCGCGTGCTCGATGGCAGGGAAGCGATGCTCAGCGAGCGCTGGGTGGCATCGTCCATCGGTCGGCATCTGGATGGCTGGGTGGATGGATTGCGCCGTCATTTGCGGGCAGGCAATGGCGAAGAGTCTGACAGACCGCTGGATAGCAGGCCGATCCATGTCTTGCTGGCCGGTGAAGCACTGCCCTTTGCCGCCCTTGTGGTGATTGCACTGCTGGCCTTTGCTGCTGGCTCCTTGGATGCTCCTCAGGGTTTAAGTCAGAATGGCTGGAGTTCGCTTGTTATCTTTTTGCTTTGCCTGGTTTTGTGGGTAACTCAACTACTTCCGTTGGCGGTGACGTCACTCTTGGGCTTGGCACTTTTGCCCCTGCTTGGTGTGTTACCACCGACTGAGGTGTTTGCCTTGTTTGGCAATCCTGCAGTCTTCTTTATTCTCGGCGCATTTATACTGGCGGCGGGTGCGATGCAGAGCGGCCTGTCCGAACGCATGGCCCTGCTGACCATCGATCGTTTTGGCACCAGCCCGCAGCGCCTGCTGCTCACCATGCTTTTATTGCCCGCTGTCATGGCCTGCTTTATGCCCGAACATGCTGTGGCAGCTTTGTTTTTGCCGATAGGCTGGGAAATTGTTCGCAGCCTGCGATTAAAGGCCGGCAATCGCTACGCACAGTCGATCTTTTTTGCGCTGTCCTGGGGCGCGATTATCGGCGGCGTGATCACCTTGCTGGGTGGTGCGCGCGGGCCACTGGCCATGGCTTTGAGTGAAGAGCTTACAGGCCAATCATTCTCCTTTTCCGATTGGACACTGGCAGCAGCGCCGATAGCCCTGTCGGTGCTGGCTGTCTCTGCATGGCTGTTGACCCGTGTTACACCCATGGGCGGCATTGATATTTCATGGGCCCGCGAACGCATTTCCCTGCGCCGCCTTGAACTGGGGGATTTCGATTTGAAGGCAAAAGCAATGGCTGTGCTGCTGTTGCTGACCGTATTCGCATGGATTATGGCAGGTCATGCCAGTTCTCTGGCCGCCATTGCGCTGATCAGTGTGGCACTGATGTTTGCGCTGCGTCTGGTGAGCTGGCGGGCGGTTGAAGCGCATGTGAATTGGGGTGTCGTGCTGATGTATGGTGGTGCTATTGCGATTGGTAAAGCACTGACTGTGACTGGTGCGGGCCTGTGGCTGGCGCATCTTCTCTTTCCGGCCAGCCTTGTCGGTTTGGCCCTGCTGGCGATGCTTGCCCTGCTCACGCTGCTATTTACCGAAGGCGTGAGTAATGCGGCCGCCGTGGCCATTGTCTTGCCGGTGGCCATCCCTGTTGCCGTGGCGGCAAATATCGATCCGGTCACGGCAGCACTGGCTGTCGGCATTGTGTCCGGTTTTGCCTTCATGCTACCGATGGGAACGCCACCGAATGCGATGATTTTTGCAACGGGTTATGTCCGGGCATCGCGTATGCTGCGCTATGGAGCGGTTCTGTCCTTAGCGTCATTTGTATTATTTATGCTAACTGCGGCCTTCTGGTGGCCGCTGCTGGGAAGGATTGGGTCATAGCATGCGTGCATTAATCGAACAGGCAGCAGGTCTGCTGAAACAGGCCAAAGAGGCGCATGGCGAAGGGTTGGTCTATCCGTGCAGCATGGGTCTTGAGGGCTCGGTGATGGTTGATTTGATCCATAAACATAGCCTTGATATTCCAATCATGACCCTTGATACCGGGCGATTGCCACAGGCTACCTATGATGTGGTCAGTGCCTTTGAGGAGCGCTATGGCATTCGTGTGCAGATTCTGTTCCCCGACAGCCATGACGTTGAAGCCATGGTGCGCGAAGACGGTGTGAACTTGTTCAGAAAGTCGGTGGAGTTGCGTAAGCGCTGTTGCGAGATTCGCAAAATCAAGCCGCTCATGCGCGCGCTTGAGGGTAAACAGGCATGGATTACCGGCAGGCGCAGGCAGCAGTCCAAGGGGCGTTCCGATTTACAGCCTGTTGAAACCGATCCGGTGTATGGGCTGAAGAAATACAATCCGCTGCTTGAATGGAGTCTGGCTGATGTGGAGGAGTATGTGCGCGCCAACGATGTGCCGTACAACAAGCTGCATGATGTGCATTATCAATCCATCGGTTGCGAATGTTGTACGCGCGCGATTTCGGCAGGTGAGGATGAGCGAGCCGGTCGCTGGTGGTGGGAAAATGACGAAGGTGCGGCAGAATGCGGCCTGCATGTCATGAGCCTGAAAGAGGTGAGTGGCGATATCGAAGGCGGCGAAGGAATCTAGGGGTTTTTCGAGACTCAAGGTAAAGGCAGTAGGAGAAGAGAATGGCTGAACATGACATATCGGAACATAGGCTGACCCAGCTTAAAGCGCTGGAAGCGGAGTCGATTCATATCATCCGCGAGGTGGTGGCCGAATTCCGCAATCCGGTGATGCTCTATTCGGTGGGTAAGGATTCCAGCGTGCTACTGCATCTGGCGCGTAAGGCCTTTTATCCGGCCAAACTTCCGTTTTCCTTGCTGCATGTTGATACCGGCTACAAGTTCAAAGAGATGTATGAGTTTCGCGACAACTACTGCAAAGAGGTTGGTGCCGATCTGATTGTGCGGCGCAACGAAGAGGCCATTGCCAACGGTATGAATCCCAAGGAATTTGGCGTGGCGCGCTGTTGCGGTCTGCTGAAAACACAGGGCCTGCTCGATGCGCTGGAAGAGGGTGAATACGATGCAGCCTTTGGCGGTGCACGGCGTGATGAAGAGCGCTCGCGCGCCAAGGAACGCGTGTTCTCGATGCGCGACGAGTTCGGTCAGTGGGACCCGAAGAATCAGCGCCCCGAGCTATGGAGTATTTACAACGGCCGTATTCACGATGGGGAGTCGGTGCGTGTTTTTCCGATATCCAACTGGACCGAGATGGACGTCTGGCTGTATATCCGCGAGGAGAAGATTCCGATTGTGCCGCTGTATTTTGCCAAAGAACGTCTGATGGTTGAGCGCAAGAACATGCTGATCCCCTATTATGAAGAGATGAAGGATCAGCTGCTCGAAGGCGAGAAGCCGACTATGGTGATGAGCCGTTTCCGCACGCTGGGTTGCAGTCCGTGCACGGGTGCTGTGCGTTCGGATGCTACCAATATGGATGAGATTGTGATTGAGGCTGCGGCAGCGCGCCGTTCGGAGCGTGAAACACGCATCATCGACCACGGCTCCAACAGCATGGAAGATAAGAAAAAAGAAGGCTACTTCTAGGGCTCGGGGTTTCTGAGATGACTGAATTAAATATCAAGATGACTGAGGAAATCGAGCTGCTGCGTCTGGTGACGGTAGGCAGCGTGGATGACGGTAAATCGACGCTGATTGGTCGTTTGCTGGTCGATACCAAGGGTGCCTTCGAGGATCAGTTGCTGGCCGTGCGCAAGAAGAGAGGGGCAGAAACCGTTGCCTCAGCTGCCGAGATTGATCTGGCCATGTTGACCGATGGATTATCCGCTGAGCGCGAGCAGGGCATCACCATCGATGTCGCCTACCGTTATTTTGCCACCCCGAAGCGCAAGTTCATCATGGCCGATTGTCCGGGGCACGAGCAGTACACACGCAATATGGTGACCGGTGCATCTACGGCCAGTGCCGCGATCATTCTGATCGATGCGCGTAGCGGCGTATTGCCGCAAACCAGACGCCACACCCATATTCTTGGTCTGCTGAATATTCCGCATCTGGTTGTGGCCGTGAACAAGATGGATCTGGTCGACTTCGACCAGAGCATCTACGAGGGCATTCGTAGTGAGATGCAAGACTATTGTAAGAAGCAGGGTGTACAGGATCTGATCTGCATTCCGATGTCTGCACTTGAGGGCGATATGGTAGCCGTGCGTGGCGATCATCTTGGCTGGTACGAGGGGAAGACGCTGCTGGAAACGCTGGAAACACTGCCTGCACTGGGTGATATCGATAGCAAGCCCTTCCGTCTTCCTGTGCAGTTGGTTAATCGTCCACAGACCGCAGAGCTACCCGATTATCGCGGCTTTATGGGCACCATTGCCTCGGGCACCGTGAAGGTCGGCGATGAGGTGGTGGTGGCTTCCACAGGGCTGAGCTCAAAGGTGGCCGAGATTGTTACCTTCGATGGCAATCTTCAAGAGGCCTTTGCACCGCAGAGCATCACGCTGAGCCTTGAGGACGAGATTGATATTTCACGCGGCGATATGCTTGTGCATCCGCAGGCCGTGCCGTCCGACACCAAAGAGTTGGTCGCCAACGTCTGCTGGATTGGTAGTGAGCCGCTCAGTGTGCGTAAGAAATATCTGATCAAACACACCACCAGCACCGTCAAGGCGATGGTGAACAGTATCGATTTTCGCCGCAATATTAACTCGCTCGATAAAGAGAGTGCGGATGAGCTTGAGATGAACGAGATCGGTCAGATCACCTTCAAGCTGCTCAAGCCCCTGTTCTACGATTCCTATGGTGACAATCGCACCACCGGCAGTTTTATCGTCATCGATACCTTCACCAATAACACAGTGGGCGCTGGTATGATTGTCTGATTTGATTGTGGAGTGGATTTGAACGAGCGCCCTTGGTGGCGCTCGTTTTTTTGGAACAGTATTAACCTGCAGTCGGTTTCTTTGCTTCAGCGCCTGCCATCAGATCGAAGTTCTGGCGAATCATTTTTCGGATGGAGTCTACGTAGGCTTCGCCACGTTCGGAGTAGCCTGTTAGGCCGCCGGCCAGTTCGCGAGCTGTTGGCTTGTTACCCCACTTATGACTTTTATAACGTTCCACACGCAGTGGCATATAGATATCAACCCGGTTGATACTGTAAAGGTAACTGGCGACCGATGCATTCACGCTCTCAAAAACAGCAACTTCATGTGTCATGCCTTCCTGCCTTCTGCCGGGCACAATGCCGCAGCCCTCGGTAAAACACCATTCACCAAAAAAGTTGCGCCCTTCACGAGCGAAGCGTGAAGTGCCCCAGCTTGATTCATTGGCCGCCTGCGCCAAAGCCAGACGAAAGGGGACGGTATCCACCCGTCGCTTGAGTAGCGTCCATGCCTCTTCATCATCCATATCCAACATCGCAATGCGATACTTTTTTGCCAGCTTGAGCAGCCACTGCTGATCACCCGGAGCGACCGCATCGCCATTATCAAGCATCTCCGAAATATTGAGCATCCTGAGGCGAACCTTCGCCACCTTGGCATTTTCAGCTCTGATGATCGGTCGTAGAAAATCGAAAAAGGCCTGCTTTTTCGCGCGGCTGTTTTTGATGGCTGCAAAGTCCGGTACTTCTGTGGCAATGGCTACGGCAGGAGCTTTGGATTCAGCCAGAGCCAGATCCTTTTCCTGATTGCACGAAGACAGCATCAGCATGGCGATGAGAAGAACGCATGTGTTGCTATAAGGAATCACGATGTCACTTCTGATGTGGTGGGATATGGGATCAGGGTAAAAAAGCCAGAGGCAGAGCAGGGATCCGGGTTTCAGGAACCTCGCCACTAAGACTGAGCAGGAAGGCCAGTAGATCAGCTTTCTCGCTTGCATTCAGATGCAGAGGATTCAATTCATTGCCGCCACCCAGTGCATCGCCGCCACGGTCATAGAAATCAATCACATCTACAAGCGTAAGTTTGGAGCCGTTGTGCATATATGGCGGGGTCAGAGCAGAATCGCGCAGGCCGGGCGTCTTGAATGCATTGCGATGCTCATCCTTATCGGATATTTCGTAGTGTCCGGGGTCGACAGTATTGATGCCGGTGTTGTGAAAGGATGAGTCCGTGAAGGTTGGCGCGCTATGGCAGCGAATACATTCCGCCTTGCCGGTGAACAGGAAAAAGCCTCGTTTGGCACTCTCGGAGATGGCTGTTTCGTCACCCTGTACCCAGTGATCAAAGGGTGTGGATGAGGAACGGATGCCGCGCAGGAAGGTTGCCAATGCCGCAGCAATACGTTCGAAGGTGATGCCCTCTGAACCGAAGGCAGCGGCAAACTCTCCCCGGTAGGCGGCAATGCTATTCATGCGTGTCACGATGCTAATGATGGGTTCATCAATGGCCATGCCCGGTGCTAGCAGGTCCTGACTGATCGCATCCTCCAGACTGGAGGCCCGGCCATCCCAGAAGAAGGAGCCTGCATAACCGATATTGATCAGACTGGGGGTATGGCGTCCGAGGCCCTGCTGATTACCCAAAGCACGGGGCATACCGTCTGCCCAGCCGAGGCCGGGATGATGGCATGCAGCACAGGTGCGCGAAGGATTATCGGAAAGACGGGGGTCAAAAAAAAGCTTGCGGCCAAGTTCTTCTTTTTCTGTGCTGTAGGGATTTTCATCGGGATAAGTCATCGTCGGCATGCGCCATGCAGACAATTCGGTTGGTGATACGGTTTTGGCGGATGTTGCTGCTGCGGCTTTGACCTTTAATGGAAGGGCGTGGGCTATCGGCAGGGGAAGAAGGCCGGCGAAAAGTAGCGTGACGATGGCGGTGCGCAGCAAGTTTAATCCTCCGGAGTATTCCGTGTTCGTTTTCTCCCTGCCGCCCTCGTTTGGTAATCGTAGGACTTAAGCGTTTAATTGCAACATTTTCTGCGAATTACCCAAGGAACCTCTGAACAACTCCATCAAGAGCGAGTTATTCAGAGGTTCCATAAATCCGATGGCTCCATAAGATACGCCGATGCGATTGAGCCCCGAATTCCGAAAACAGTTTATTCAATATGAAATGCGCACCTATGGGCGCAAGAACGGTTTTGTGACCGTAGGGCAGGAGGAACGCCTTTTGCGCTGGCTCCCGAAAATCGGATTGCCCAAGGAAATGACCCTTGCTGATGCCGATATACCTGCCGCTTCGCCCATCGTGATGGAAATCGGTTTTGGCAACGGCGATTTTCTAGTGCATCAGGCAGACATCCATCCCGATTGGACGCTGATCGGTGTGGAAATCTATCTACCCGGCGTAGCCAAGGCGGTAGGGCGTTTGGAGGATGCCGGTGTGATTGAGCGCTGCCGCATCACCCAACTGCCAGCCCAGTTTGTGCTGGAACATCAGGTTGCCGAGGCGCAGCTTGATGGCGTGTATATCAACCATCCCGATCCATGGCCCAAGGCGCGCCATTTCAAGCGGCGCTTGATTCAGAAGGATTTTGCGCTACTTCTCGTTTCGCGATTGAAAGAAGGCGGCTTTATCAAACTGGCCAGTGACAAGCCCGATCTGGCCGAATGGATGCGTGATATCCTTGATGCTACGCCGGGCCTGCGTAATGTGGCAGGTGTCGGTGGTTTTATACCGCGCGATGAGGACAGGCCGGAAACCAAATTTGAGCAGCGCGGCCATAAAGAAGGCCGCAGCAGCCAGTTTTTGCATTACATCAAGGAGACCCTATGAGCTTGAAAACCAACCGTGAGCAACTTGTCATGACTGCTGTGCAGGGCGGGGTAGCAGCGGCCCATCAGTGGGCACCATTCGAGGTCGGCTCACAAGGGGAGATTATCGCCTGGCCATCCACTGGTGGTATCACCTACAACGTCAAGGTTGGCGATTCGGTATTCGGCTGGGCTGGCGAGCATATCGAACCGGGTGTTTCAGCCACCTTGGAGCACAAAAATCGCAAATGCGAAGCGGGTTTTCAGTTCCTTTCCTGCTGCGGCAATGAGGTGCGGGTGATTTCAGGCGAGGCCAAGGGGGCCAAGGGCGTCGTGCTCGGGCATCACGGCGGTGTCGAGCACCTGATGCTGCAATTTAATGACGAGACGCTGGATAAGCTGACCTGTGACGATAAATTTCTGGTGCGTGGTTATGGGCAGGGTCTGCGTTTAACCGATCATCCCGGCGTGCATATTTTCAACATCGCCCCGGACCTGTTCGACGCTTGGGGGCTGCAGGAAAGGCCCGATGGGAAAATCGGGGTGCCGGTGCATGTGATGGTTCCCGGCCATGCCATGGGCTCCGGCATCGGAGCGCTTTCGGTGACCACAGGCGATTACGACATCCTCTGTCAGGACGAGGAAACGGTGAAAGAATATGGATTGGATAAGCTGCGTTTTGGTGACTTCGTGGCGGTTATCGATCATGACAACCGCTATGGCCGCACCTACCGCAAGGGCTCCATCACGATTGGCATGATTATTCATTCCGATTCACCGCTTGGCGGGCATGGGCCGGGCATGATGACGATCATGAGCGCCACAGGCGGCGAACTGGTTCCGATTATCAAGGACGATGCGAACATGGGTGCTGTGCTCGGCATCGGCCGTTTTGCAAAGGAGTAGCAGATTGGAGACATTGCGCGTTGCCTGCATCCAGATGAATTCGACTGGTGATGTCGCGGCCAATCTGTTGCGTGCCGGTGAGCTTCTCGAACGTGCCGCAGGGCTTGGGGCGAGGCTGGCCCTGTTGCCGGAAAACTTCGCATGCATGGGCGCGGATGATGCGGCCAAACGGCATGCTGCCGAATCTGAAAGCCAATCCCGTGTGCTGGCTTTTCTTGCCGAGCATGCGGCCAAGCTCGGCATGGCCGTGATTGGCGGGGGTGTGCTGCTGCTGGATGAGGGGGGAGATAGGCTGCGTAATACAAGTGTGGTCTTTTCTGCCAAAGGTGAACGCCTTGCAAGCTATGACAAGATGCACCTGTTCGATGCCGATGTGGAAGGGGAGGCCTACCGCGAATCAGATTTAATCCGCGCAGGTGAAGCGCCACAAACAGCTTGTATCGAAGGTTGGGATGTGGGTTTGAGTATCTGCTACGACCTGCGCTTTCCCGAGTTGTATCGGCATTATTCGGCTGCCGGTTGCCATGTGTTGACGGTGCCGTCCGCTTTTACCGTGCCGACTGGCAAGGCGCATTGGAAGCCTTTGCTGCGTGCGCGCGCCATCGAAAACCAGTGCTATGTGCTGGCTGCCGGTCAGTGGGGTGCACATCCCGGAGGACGCTATACATGGGGACATTCGATGATTATCGACCCGTGGGGGGAAGTGCTGGAGAGCAAGAAAGAAGGGGATGCGGTGCTCATCGCCGATATGTCGCTTAGTAGCTTGCAGGCCATTCGCCACCAGTTTCCCGTGCTTGAGCATCGCCGCGGAGTCATCGGGGATTAAGCTAAGCAGTACAGGCTTTGATGTTATTGCCACTGTATTTGGCTATAATATCTAATATTGATTCGGGGAGTGTCAGGAGGATTGGGTATTTGAAGGGAATGATAAACGGTTGTGCACACTGCGCACTTTAATGTTATCACTATGGCAGTGAACGCCCGTCTCTATCAGGCAATGTTCTTATCGATATGCTTTGCGATAGGGCTATCCGTTTGCTGTTTTGAGGCCCATGCGATACCCACCCTACAGCTTGAATCAGATCGCCATTACTACCATCTGGATGAACACGTCGAATATCTGGAAGATAAATCAGGCCTGCTTGATCTCAGGTCGATCAGACAACAAGACGAAAAGGCATGGGCAATAGGTAATACGAATCACGCCAACTTTGGTTTTAGTGATTCCGCGTATTGGTTTCGAATCAATATTGAAAAATTTGGAAACCATGAATGGTTTCTGGAAATTGATTACCCCCTGCTTGATGAGATATCGCTCTACCTGTTGGTCGGAGAAAATTTGGTGCAAGAGGTGCAAACGGGCGATTCCAAGCCCTATACGGAGCGGCCGCTTCAATTCCGGGAATTTGTTCTGCCGCTAGATCTTGCTCCGACAGAGCCAGTCACTCTCTATTTGCGTGTCAAAAGTGCCGGTGCTGTGCAGGTGCCCATGAATCTGCGTGTGGATACTTCATTCTACGAGCGGGATGAATTGGAAACAGCTGCCTTGGGGCTCTATTTCGGCGCTATTCTGGTCATGATTCTCTACAATCTGTTTCTGTTCATCAGGGTGCAGGAGGCGGCGTACATCTATTATGTGCTCTATGTGACGATGTTCGGCTTCTTTACCGCCGCGCTTACCGGCTGGGGTTACAAATACATGTGGCCGGAAGCTGTTGATTTTCAGCAATATAGCCTGGCCATCTTTATTATCATGGGCAGTGTTTTTGTTTGTCGCTTTATTCATTATTTCCTTGATCTACCGAAGCAACTCCCTCGAATCAGGCAGTTGCTTGATGGTGTGGTATACATCCTGTTTGCCTTGCTCTTTCTCCTCATGTTTGTCTCTTACAATACCATCGTTCAAATGGCCTTGGTTATGACCATGATCATTTGCCTGATAGCGCTTTATAGCGGAATCCAGCTATGGCGCCAGGGTGTGGTTATAGCGCGATATTTCACCCTTGCCTGGGGTGTGTTCCTGGTAGCTGTGATATTGGCAACACTGGAGAAATTTGGCGTTCTTCCCTTGTGGATATGGGCTTCAGTCATCCTGCCCGGTGGCATGGCAATGGAGCTGATTTTGTTGTCGCTGGCACTTGGCGAGCGGATTAATAGCGAGAGACAACAACGCCTTTCTGCTCAGGATGATCTCATTGGTTTGCAGAGGAAGAATCAGGCGGAACTTGAGCAGAAGGTGCAGGATCGCACCATGGAGCTGGAACGAGCCAATGCCCTGTTGACGGAGCTGGCCACCACCGATGCTTTGACAGGTATCATCAACCGCCGACGCTTTATGGAACTGGGCGAGGAGGCCTTGAATATTGCCATACGCTACAAACACGCCATTGCCGTCATCATGTTGGATATTGACCATTTCAAGGAGGTCAACGATAACTACGGCCATGCAGCTGGCGATAAGCTTCTACAGCATGTGGCTTCGATCTGCAGTGGTTTAAAGCGGGAGACAGATATCATTGGTCGACTTGGTGGGGAAGAGTTCGGCTTTGTTCTGTTGGAGCCCGCAGCGCTTTCGGCATTGATGGTGGCGGGAAGGATACAATCTACCATCGAAGCTTCCCCTATCGACTACGAAGGGGTAAGTATCGGCGTGACGGTCAGTCAGGGGGTTAGCCATGTTGAACCGCCGCAAAAAGGACTGACTTTCGATCAGATACTCAGGGCGTCAGACGATGCATTGTACGAGGCCAAGCATGCAGGAAGGAATCGGATTGTGGAGGCTCCAGATATTTACGATAGCCCTATTGAACCATCGACGTAGGCTTGTTGTAGCAGCGGAACCTTTTCTCCTTACTGAATGTAGGCTTGACTTCGCTATAGCTCAGTTCAATGATGGATGACTCAGATTGTAAATATAGGGACTAAAATCGTAACGGGTGGGGAAAACCGCTACTTCTACAGGGGGGGGGCTGGCAGGCGAATATGAGGGGATCAGGACAATCCAAAATTCTTCTTGTTGAGGATGATCTCACGCTCAGAGAAACCTACGCGGATCTGCTCGTCAGTTCAGGATTCGTGGTCTGCAAGGCGGAAGGCTACGATCAGGCCATTACGCTGATTGATTCATCCATTGATCTTGCCCTGCTTGATGTCAGGCTTAAAGGAAAGTCAGGTCTGGATGTTCTGGCTTATATTCAGGAAAAACATCCTGATTGCCCAACGATTATGATCTCCGGGAATGCAAACAGGCAAGATATCATCCAGGCGCTGAATCTCGGGGCTGTGGAATTTATTGAAAAGCCGATTGCTCTGAGCATCCTACTGAACAGTATCAATCACTGGCTCGATTTTAGTGCGCTCAAGCAGGAGAATAAGGGCCTGCAGAATTTTAAGGCCCTGTATCAACGACTAGAAGACAGCGAAGAGAAAACCCGCATGAGCAATGAGCGGCTGAATTTACTCCTGGCATCAACGGCTGCAGTGATATATGAGTCGGACACATCAGAAGCTTGCGCCACGACATATATCAGCGATAACATCAAACGTTTGTGCGGCTACAAGCCGGAGGACTTTACCAGTGCGTCCGGTTTTCGCTTCAGCTGCATTCACCCGGATGACCTTGAGCATGTAAAGGGCGAGTTGAAGCGTGCACTTAAGGCTGGAGCCAAGCGTATTGAATATCGTTTCCGGCATAAGGACGGCCATTATTGCTGGGTGGTCGACGAGGTCAGGCTCGAGAAAAACGTAGATGGCGAATTTCACTTTGTGGGCTTCATGGCCGATATGACCGAACATAAGCAAGATCTGGAGGCCATCAGGAAGATGGCCTACGCCGATCAACTCACGGGGCTACCGAATCGCAGTCTTTATTATGATCGCCTGAAGCAGGCACTTGCTCAAGCGCATCGGAACAAGACGAGTCTGGCTGTTTTGTTCATGGATCTGGACTACTTTAAGCCCATCAATGATGAGCTGGGACATGCGTGGGGCGATCAGGCGCTGATCGAAGTGGGCAAACGATTGCGAGAGTGTACGCGTAAAGCCGATACGGTGGCCCGAATCGGTGGCGATGAGTTCAGTATCATTCTTAATGCTGCCTCTACAGAAGAATCCGTCCGCCATGTGGCCGATAAGATTATTGCCCGCATCGGAGAGCCGATGATGCTCAATGGTTCCGAGTATGTGCTGGGTATAAGTATTGGTATATGCCTGACCGTGGATGAGCCTACCAATGAGGAATCCATCATGCGGTTGGCAGATGAAGCCATGTATCAGGCCAAGGAAATGGGGCGAAACCGTTGCTGCATCTACCGCAGCTCTGGAGAGAATATCTCGGATGAGCTGAATGAAGAAATGGATGTCGAGAAGGCCCTTAGGCAAGCCATTGGCAATGATGAGTTGCTGATTCACTACCAGCCCAAGGTTGAACTGAAGAATGGCATCATTACCGGCACCCATGCTCTGCTGCGTTGGAACAGAGGGGGGAAGGGTATCATCATGCCCGATATATTCCTGCCGATAGCTATCAAAACAGGCCTTATTGTGCCGATTGGCGAATGGGTATTGCGCAACGCCTGCAACCAGAATAAGGCATGGCAGGATGCCGGATTGTCCATTGTGCCTGTTTCGGTCAATGTTATAGGCGAACAGTTAAAGCATGCTGATTTTAGCAAGCTGGTAGCAAAGATACTCGATGAGAGTGGCCTTGCTCCCAACATGCTGCAACTTGAAGTCAGTGAAGGTGAATTGATGCAGCATGGCGATGCAGTCATGCAGACCATGAATCAACTCGATGAGCTCGGTGTGAAGTTGACCATCGATAATTTTGGTGCCGGTTATTTCTCACTGCAATTTCTTAAGGCTATGCCGGTGCATGAGTTGAAGATGACCCGATCGCTGGTCAAGCAGATCGGACAGGGGGGAGGGCAGATTGCCAATGCCATCATCGTCATGGGGCATATTCTGAATCACCAGGTGGTTGCCGAAGGTGTGGAGACAAGCGAGCAATTAGATTTTTTACGCGAGCATGCATCGGATGGCATGCTTGGCTATCTCTCCAGCCCGCCGGTTCCAGCCAGTGACATGGCTCTGCAGCTAAAAAACATCAAACCCATGTTGCTTCACTGAGCCCGTTTTTTTTTCAGGCCATCCCAACGCATTATTGATCTTTATGTTTTATGCTATGCTAGGCATTGAGAGGTAGCTGTGGGCGACAGTGTTACGCATGTTCTGCTGGTGGAAGACAATGGTGATCATGTCGAATTGATCCGTCGGGCACTTACTGATTGCCAGGATATCCATTTCGAATTGAAGGTGGCCGACTCCCTCTCAGCCGCACACGACCTACTGGCTGAATCCTCCCCCGACCTCATGCTTGTCGATTATCGCCTGCCCGATGGTCGAGGCGTGGAATTGCTACCCGGTAACCCTGAGGACCGCAGGTTTCCGATCGTCGTACTCACGGGTCATGGCGATCAGGCTCTGGCGGTCGAAGCGCTTAAATCCGGCGCAATCAATTATATCGTTAAATCCGAAACCACGCTGAGCGATATGCCGAACATCTGTGCTCGTGCCATGAGCGAGTGGAAGCATATTGTCGCTCAAAGACGGGCCTTGTCTCAGCTCAG
>Ga0316187_10001266_pt1 | contig 21582 bp, 20 predicted proteins | sample CroRivburrow1_MG_FD_204927 | JGI IMG/M metagenome (GOLD analysis project Ga0316187, IMG submission 204927) | Coastal sediment microbial communities from Maine, United States - Cross River worm burrow 1 | ecosystem: Environmental > Aquatic > Marine > Coastal > Sediment | place: USA: Maine...
TGTTCCCCGTCGACGCCCAGTACACCGGTCGCAAGATTGACGCGGCCTACGTCGAATCTCGGGCCCGATGGGAGCCCATGTACGAGATTACCCAGATCAAGGGAGATGGCGAGGCCCACCCGTTCCTGTCCCCCGACGACGCCTTCGCCGACTACGAGACCTGGGACGTGGGCAACCTCGATCTCTCCGAGGCCAAGACCAACCAGATGCTGCAATACGAATACGCCCGAGAGGCCCTGAAGAACGGGCTCGCTCTGGAGAAGCGCCTCGGCACCAACCCCTACAAGTTCGGTCTGATCGGCTCCACCGACAGCCACACCGCGCTCGCCGCCGTCGAGGAAGAGAATTTCTTCGGCAAGGCGACCAACGCCGAGCCCTCACCCCACCGTATGAGTCACCCCTTCGCCAAGACCGAACAAGGCGTATTCGAAGGCTACGAACTCGTCGCCTCAGGCTACACCGGCGTCTGGGCGCAGGAAAACACCCGCGCGGCGATCTGGGACGCCATGGCCCGCAAGGAAGTCTACGGCACCACCGGCCCGCGGATCCTGGTGCGCTTCTTCGGCGGCTGGGACTACACGAAGCAGGATCTGAACAGCCGTCAGCCCGCGTTCCGGGGCTATGAGAAGGGCGTGCCCATGGGCGGCGATCTCCGAGGTGGCGGCAAAGCGCCAACCTTCATGGTCTACGCCCTGCGCGATGTGATCGGCGCCAATCTCGACCGCATCCAGATCATCAAGGGCTGGTTGGACGCCGCGGGCGAAACCCACGAGAAAGTCTATGACGTCGCCTGGTCCGCCGGGCGTGAGCCGGACGCCAACGGAGCACTGCCGCCGGTAGGCAACACCGTGGATGTCGCAGCGGCCAACTGGAGCAACACCATCGGCGCCTCCGAACTCGGTGCGGTCTGGACCGATCCCGAATTCGACCCGGATCAGAGCGCCTTCTACTACGCTCGCGTGCTCGAAATCCCGACCCCGCGCTGGGTGGTCTACGACGCCTTCCGTTTCGGCGTCGAGATCCCGGAAGGCGCCAAGACCAGCCACCAGGAGCGCGCGTATACCGCGCCCATCTGGTACACGCCGTAGCCCAGGAAACAAAGAGCCACCGGGGCCGGATGCGATTCTGTCGGATTGATCCGGCCCCTTTTTTGTCCAGGCCGCCGAATCCCACCAACTCTGCCCGCCGCGCCATGGCCGAGCACTACGAGGGCGATGACGACCGATGACGGTGACGGCCGGCTTCGAGCGTTCGGTCCCTATGGCCCCGATCGTCAATCATTGCTAAGCTGTCGCTTGGTTGCTTCTTTGAAGCAATACTTCGTTGGGAGCGACCGCGAGCAGCTCTGACACTGATGGTCGATCCCGCCGGTACACATATGCGAAAAGTATTGACCCTCACCATTCTGTTCCTGCTGGGTGCGAGCTTCCTGCCCGCCCAGGTGGACCTTCACACCGTTGAGTTCCGGTACGCCGGCCGCGGCGTGTTGGTGCCGAAGCTCGGCACTCGGGTCGAGGTGATCCCCATTCTGGCCCTCATCGGCGCCGGAGCCGAGTACTCCCGAGCCGCCGGCACCTATGTCGTCGCCTATGGCGAGCAGCGTCTGCAGTTCGCCCCCGGCCACAAGCTGGTGATGGTGGACGGCAAGCTGCTCGACACCATGGACGCGCCGGTGCCGTCGCCGGGAGGGGTGGCGGCCTCCCTCGACTTCATTGACCGATCACTCCTCGGCCCCCTGGGTTTTCGCCTGGAACCGATTCCGCAGGGCTATCGCATCGCTCCGGGCGCCCGTTTCGCCGACCCCGTCACGGTGCGTCCAGCGGCGGCCGATTTCGCCGCGACGACCACCCTGGTGCTGACCCTCGACCGAGCGGTGATCGCAGAGGCCGAATCAACCGAGGATGGCGGCATCGTTGTCCACTTCGACGACGCCTCTCCGCGACTCGATCCGGGCACCCTTCTGCGATCGAGACGAGTGCGGTCTCTGACCAGCAACGGCCGCGAGATCCTCATCGAGACCGGTGCGGACATCGGTCTGTTGAACTGGCACAACCTCGACGACCCGCCCCGGGTCATTCTCGAACTCGGCCGGGTCTATCCCACTCCGACTCCGGCGCCCGCCCGCGTGGTCGAGCGCTCGGGGCCGCCCCCCATCGTGATCGACCCCGGCCACGGCGGCAAGGACACCGGCGCCGTCGCCGGCACCGGACTCAATGAACGCGATCTGACCATGTCCGTTGCGCGCTATCTCTCCGCCGAGCTCCGAGCCCGGGGCCACGCCGTCCGTCTGACCCGCGAGAACGGCGAGGGCAGGGCTCTCACCGATCGCACCGCCATCGCCAACAGGCTCGAGGCCAGGATCTTCGTCTCGCTCCACGCCAATTCCTCGACCTTCTCATCGGTCAAGGGCGCCGAGACCTACTACATGAGCCTCGACGACCAGGCCACCGACGAGGCGGCCGCCGCCACCGCCAAGCTCGAGAACGAGGCCGGAACCTCGAGCGACGGGCGATCCGACCTCGATCTCATCCTCTGGGATCTGGCTCAGGCCTCGGCTCTCAACGAGTCGGCCGGGCTCGCCGTCGCGGTTCAGACCCGGCTCAACGCCCTGCTCGACCTCCGCGATCGCGGGGTGAAGCAGGCCCCCTTCGTGGTTCTCACGGGTGCGACCATGCCGGCCATCCTTGTCGAGGTCGGCTTCCTTTCCAATCCCACCGAGGCGAGCCGCCTGGGCAGCGCCGAACACCAACAGGCCCTGGCCCGCGCCATCGCAACGGGCATCGAGGCCTTCCTCAGCGAACCATGAACCGCCGAGTTTTTTGGATCCTTGCGGCAGCGGTGGTGTCCCTGGCGCTCCTCGCCTGGGTGCTCGTCGGCCCAGGCAGGCATACGATCACCCGCCAGGAGGTGATTGAGGGCGACGCGCTCCCCACGCCGACCCCGGCGCCCGAACAGCGCGTGATGTTGCTCTTCCCCGGATCCGACGGGTTGCTCCACCCCGAGCTGCGCAGCGTGCCGCTCCCGGCCGAGGTGCATGAAAAGGTGCGGACGGTGGTCCTCGAGGTGCTCGCAGGCCCGACCGGCAATCTCCAACCAGTGGTTCCCTGGACGGCGGAGCTGACCGCGGTCTTCATCGACCACGAGGGCACCGCGTTCATCGATCTCACAGCACCGCCCAAACCGCTCACCGGAAGCCACAACGAGCTCATGCTCGCCTATGGTCTGGTGGATTCCATCCTCCTCAACTGCCCCAGCCTGACCTCGGTTCAGATTCTCTTTGGCGGTCATGAGATCCCGACCCTCACCGGCCATCTGGATCTCTCGCGCCCCCTGGTGCTCAACAAACGCTTCATCGCCTCATGATCCAGCGATCCGATCCAATCGGGGTCTTTGATTCCGGTGTAGGTGGACTGACCGTTCTCAGCGCCCTCCGAAACCGGTTTCCTGCCGAGAACTACGTCTATCTCGGCGACACCGCCCGCCTGCCCTACGGCACAAAATCCGCATCCACGGTCGAACGTTACGCGGTCAACGCCGCCGGCCACCTCGCGAGCCACGGCATCAAATTGCTGGTCGTGGCCTGCAACACCGCATCGTCCTATGCCCTGGACGCCCTGGGCGCAACCGTGCCGGTGCCCGTGGTCGGCGTCGTCGAGCCCGGGGTTCGCGCCGCCCTCGCCACCGGAGCTCGCCGGATCGGTGTCATCGGCACCGAAGGCACCATTCGCTCGAACGCGTACCAGGACACCCTCGCCGACCGTGCTCCTTCGGTCGAGGTCGATGCGGCAGCCTGCCCGTTGCTGGTTCCCCTCGCCGAGGAGGGATGGGGAGACCATCCGGTCACCGACCAGGTGGCGCGCCACTATCTGGCGCCCCTGCTCGACTGGGGTGTTCAGACCGTGATTCTCGGGTGCACCCACTATCCCCTGCTCAGGCAGTCACTCCAGCGAGTGGTGGGCCCGTCCGTTGAACTGGTGGACTCGGCGAAGGCGGTGGCCGATGCGGTGGCCCAAGATCACCATGCCCTGACCTCGACCGGAGGCGACGGCGAAGGCGCCGTTCGGATCGAACTCACCGACGCCTCGGACCGTTTTCTGCGGATCACCCGAGCAATCCTCGGCAGCGCCCCCGAGCAGCTCGAGGTGGTCGACATCGACCGGGCTTGAGCCTCAGAACTTGACCATGTAGTCCTTGGTATCGAGCCGATCGCAATCTGGTGCCTATGGTCTCTTCGCCCAAGTGTAACCGTAAGCCAAACCCACCGAGTCGAAATCGCCGCCGATGCGGGTGAATGCACCTCGACTCACGGCAAATCGCAGATTGTGCCTTTTCCACACTTGCCACGACACGGTGAATCCGAATCGGGAATTTTTCTGGAGATCATCGCTGCCGACACCGTCGATTGTCGCCTCTCCGCCATGCCAGTAGTTGGCGTCCAGAGCCGCCCAAACACCTCGCCGAAAGAGGTATCGAAGGTGGACCTGGCTAGAGAAGATCGGCTCCTGCTTTCGCGTCGTTCCACCGAAGAAATCCGAGTTGGTGGTGAAGAACCAGGCTCCGACATAGGCATCGATGGCCCACTTCCCCATGACGTGGACAACGCCGACTTCAGGCTTGAAACCCCATCGGTTGGTACCGATATTGATGAGTCTGGTCGAATCGTATTGGCCGGTCGGCGCCTTGACCATCAGACTTGCGCCGACCATCGTCTTCGGCTTGTATGCCGCGAACTCGCGAGGGCTCATGGCCGGTCCGCCATAGAGATTGACCCCGAGGCGCATGACCAGGTCCCCGGTACCCGATCGATTGGCCGAGGCGGGTTCGCCGAGGTAGAGGCCCTCGAGGTCGCCGACGACGTACGGCAGGATCACCGTTGCGCTGGCCGAGCGCTTGAAGAGGTTGAGGGTCCGAGCGTAGGTGAAGGATGAGGCCACGATATCAGCTACGGCCTCCTCGATGGGCCCCGACGGGTCGAAGGCGAGATCCCCGCGGTTGGAAAGAGCCGACAGTCCGACGAAGTTGACCCCATAGGGCGCCGGGGTGTAGGCAGCCGGGATCAGCTCCTGGGCACCCGCGTTCAGGGTTGCACCCAGTGCTACCAGCAAACCAACGAGAAGGCGTTTCGAACTTTGGAACGTCACGTGGGTCCCCCGCTCCCATCGAGCGATCTGAGAGATTCTAGTCGATCCGGACCGGGATTGCGGAGGGATTCTCTTCCGTGCAGCCCTCAGCGGCCGGGGCAGCCCCTACAAGTCGTTCAATATGGGCGGTGCCGTCATAGTCGGACGCGAATCCATCTCCTACTTCAGCCGACAGGCAACCCTCGAGTTCGACAAAGACCGGTTGGTAGGGCTCGGACGTCCACTCGGCTACCGAGGCCCGCAACTCGTCGAGAGTGCCTTCTTCCGCTCTCACCCAGTACTCCTCGTCAGATCCACACGGTCGAAAGGACCGAACCTCATGGCCGATGACGAGATACCCCCGTAATCGGTTGCTCTTGGTTTCGAGTTCAACCGTGAGCTCATGGGCTTGATCTGACCGGTCCTCGACATGCCCGGCCCCGCACGCACCTAAAAACTGAGCCGCGACGATCGCGAGGGCCGCGAGGAGGATGTGCGAGGTTGGTGTGTACCGCATGCCGCCATTGTCGCAGTACCAAGCGCGATCGCGGGCGAGGATGAACCCGCCCCCCGCGAACTCCACCAGAGACCCTTGTAGGGGAGGGTTTTACAACCTCCCGACCAGACCTTCGAGGCTCGGAACAACCTTGGAGTTGGGACTTGCTTGGAAGCTCAGTGCTAAGCTGCGTCCCCTCGAAAGGAGCACCCATGCGTCCCGATGGCCGTCAACCTCACGAAATCCGCCCCATCACCATCGAGCCCGACTTCATCCGCTACCCCGAAGGCAGCGTCCTCTGGCGCGCCGGCGACACCGTCGTGCTTTGCAACATCAGCCTCAGTGACAAGACCGCCCCGTTCCTCCGCGGCTCGGGTGAGGGATGGGTGACCGCCGAGTACGCCATGCTCCCCAGAGCCACCGACACCCGTTCCGACCGCGAGGTCAATAAGGGCAAGCCCAGCGGCAGGTCGCAGGAGATTCAACGCCTCATCGGCCGTTCCCTGCGCGCCGCCGTCCGCCGCGACCTCATGGGCGAACGCTCCCTGACCGCCGACTGCGACGTCCTCCAGGCCGATGGTTCGACGCGGACCTCATCCATCTCCGGAGCCTGGACCGCCATGGCCATCGCTTTCGGCCGGATGTACGAGCAGGGACTGATCAGGGAGTGGCCGCTGGCCCGGCAGATCGCCGCCGTGGCCGTCGGTCTGAGCGACGGCAAAGCTCGCGCCGATCTCGACTACGGCGAGGACTTCGACTGCGATGTCGACCTCAACCTGGTCTTCACCGACGACGGCAAGTTGGTCGAGGTCCAGGGCACCGCCGAAGGCGCCGCCTTTTCGAGAGCCGAGTTCGACGCCATGCTCGACATGGGTTGGATCGGCGCCCAGCAGGTGATGGCGAAACAGCTCGAGGTCGTGGGGCCGCGGCTGGAGGCGCTCGGGTTGGCGATACCGTAGCAGCGAGCGCCGCCCGGTCCAGCGTAGCCGGGCGGGCGGTGCTCGCTGCTGTCGATGTGCGCTGCACATCGGAAATGGTCAGGCGTGTGATGCTATAATACTGAAGGAAAAGGGTATTATGAGCACTCTTGAAGAACGCAGCGCCGAGCGCCGCAAGCGAATGGTGGCCAATCTGGCCCACAGTCATGACGAAGCTGAGGCGTGGGATCTCGAGTTCTGGCAGGAGGCCGGACCGGACGCGAGACTCTCCGCCCTGGTGGCCATTCACGAGGACGTCGGGATCGTCATCGAAGCTCGAATCGCCGCCGAGTCATCGGGGCCGGAATCGTGAAAACCGTTCCCGATTTCGAGGACATGCTGTCGCTTTTTGCCCAGTTTGATGTCCGGTACCTCATCGTTGGCGGACTCGCATTCATCTTCCACGCGAAGCCACGGTTCACCAAGGACATCGATCTGTGGATCGATCCTACATCGGAGAACGTCGCTCGCGTCAATCAGGCACTGACCGAGTTCGGTAGTCCGAGTTCCATCGATGCCGAAGACCCGGATGAGATCCTCCAACTCGGGAATGCGCCGCACCGGATCGACATCCTCCGCAACGTGGTGGAGCTCGATTTTGAAGTCGCCTGGGATCGCCGGATCCTAGGACGGTATGGTGAGGCGCCGGCCAATTGGATCGATCTCGACAGTCTGATCGAGATCAAGAGCGCGATCGACCATCCGCGTCACCGGGAGGATACGAGGGTACTGAGGATGGTACGGGATCTCCGACGGTCAACAGATTGAGATTTCGGGCACGGGTACGGGCACGGCACAGGCACGAGAAGACATTGACACTTCGAGGGACCTGAACCTATACTCACTCTCCGCCATCGGGCGGTGATCTTTGGCAACGAATTGAGCGGACTCGAGCGTCGGGGTGTAGCGCAGCCTGGTAGCGCACCTGCCTTGGGCGCAGGGGGTCGGAGGTTCAAATCCTCTCGCCCCGACCAATACACTCCGACCGAAATCCTTCCGCCTGTAGCTCAGCCGGATAGAGCAACGGACTTCTAATCCGTGGGTCAGAGGTTCGAGTCCTCTCAGGCGGGCCATACCGCATATATCTTTATGGTGGGCGTAGCTCAGTTGGTAGAGCACAGGATTGTGGCTCCTGTGGTCGAGGGTTCAATCCCCTTCGCTCACCCCAAAATTTCTCGTATCGTGCGCCCGTAGCTCAGCTGGATAGAGCGATAGCCTCCGGAGCTATAGGCCGTGGGTTCGAATCCCGCCGGGCGTACCATTATAATCAATGACTTAGCCCCCGCTCCGCGGGGGTTTTGTCGTGTTTTGGAGTCTGAGGTACAACCTATCCAATCCTACGCCCTTGTGGGATCTCAGTCGCCCGACTCTCTCCGCGGCATCGAGTGACGTGACACCCTTTTCATCACGGTACCGAGTTCGACCAACTTCCCGTGGTGCCATCCTCGAAACCGTCATAGAAGATCAGCGTTGAGTTGCCACAGAAGGCACTTGCCTGAATCACCGCCTCGAAGGCATCGATCTCACCCCAGCCGGTCGCCATGTTGGGGACGTTACCCGGTCCTTCTCCGCCACAATTGGTGGCGTACGGGATGGCCACGGCCGAGGACTGGATGATGTTCTCGGTCTCGGCGTAGTTGCCGACGAGGCAGGGCGCCGCCTGCCACAGCAGTGCAATGAGCCCGGCCACGTGCGGCGCAGACATTGATGTGCCGTCCCAGCTGCCATAGTGCGAGTCGCTCAGGTTGAGCGACGAACGGATGTGGCGGCCGGGCGCCACGACCTGCGGCTTCAGAGTCGGGTAGCCGTTGGGGTTCACGGTGTCCGCGTTGTCGGTCGGGCCCCAGTTGGAGTGGGGCGCGTAGATTCCGTTGGCCTCGCCCGTCGAACCGACGCCGGTGACGTTGCCATAGCGAGCGGGATTGCCGACGGTATTGCAGCCCGGAGGAAAGCTGTAATCGCAGTTGCCGGCGTTGCCGTTGGAAAAGACCGGGTAGATGCCGGCCGCATGCCAGCTGTTCACTACCCCACGGTACCAGGGGTCATAAGACTGATCACAGTCGCCCCAGGAGTTGTTGACCACGTGCGGCCGTTTTGACGGGTCGGGCGACGACGGATCGCCGATGGGATAGGGCGCCGCGATCCACTGGGCGCAGGTCAGCAGCCCGATCCCGGAGCAACTCGTACCTTCACACCCGTCGCAGGCGATCCACATCGCCCCCGGCGCCATACCCACCTGGTTGCTGCCGCCGTCGTCGCCGACCATGGTCCCCACGGTGTGCGAACCGTGGCCGTGGTCGTCGAGCGGCGTGGAGGCGGAGCCGTCAACCCCGTCGAGCCAGTTGTAGTCGTGGTCGAAGAGGCCACCGCCGAGGTTGCCGCGATAGCGCGGCTCAAGGACCTCGTGGGTATGGCGGACGCCGGTGTCGATCCCGGCCACGACCATCCCGGTCCCAGTGAAACCCATCCCCCACGCCAGATCGGCGTTGACGTGTGCGATGTTGGGCTCGACGGCCAGAACCCCTTCGGGTGCCAGGGTCTTCCGGTCCGGTTCGATGACCATCATCTGTCGATCGGACCTCAGGACCTCGATCTCCTCAAACGCCGCGAGATCATCCAGGACCCGCCGTGATGCAGAGGGCACGAGAATGAGGTTGTCGATCCAGAACGACTGAAACGCCACGCCCTCGGCTTTGAGGTGGGCCCGAACTCTCGCCTGGGTACGATCTGCGGTGGCCCGTAACTCATCGACCACGAAATGCCCGCGCGTTTCCCAGTCCATGGTGAGGGCGGGGCTCAGATCCGGCCGTTCAGCAAAATCGATGAGGACCGCTGCCTCGCCATGCCTCAGCATGGAGAGCTCGAGTTCGGGTTCGATCCTGACCGAAGTCCGAGGGCTCGACTCGGTGGCTGCGACCATCACCACCGGAAGAATGGCGGCGAGGACTGACACGATCATTCGTCGGGACAGGGGACGGAGCTTCAGTTTTCTCATGGCGTTCCTTCTCTTGGGCGGATTCAGATACTCGCCCACCTCATGATGGGCACCGGACAAGGATACGGAAAAAAGGTGCCAAACACCACTTTCATCCCGCCGGTGGCGAGGTGACCTTCGGCAGCCGCGAGGACCAGCGGCCCCCCGGTCGGGGGGCTACTGTGACCGCGGTGGTTCGGCTCGCTCTTACTCGACGGAAAAGCTCTGCAGCTCGACCGGCACCACCGCACCGTTGATGATGAACGGAAGACCTTGCGGGGTCAAGGAGCCGACATCGGCAATCGCAGCCCACGCCGTTGTGTACTGTAGAGCGTTGCCGGTGGTGGTCTGGCCGAGGATAGTGATCGGCGGCGCCCAGGGACCGGACGCGAGCGATCCGTCGGCCGACCACTGGAGCCAGTAGGTGCCCTGGGCGAGGGTCGTGCCGATGGTGGCCACGTTTTCCATCACCGGCCGGTTGGTGGCGGTGAGGGTGGTATCGGCCGCCCGGTAGATGTTCGACCAGCCCGTGGTGAGCAACCGGTTCGTGGTCAGGTCGCCCCAGACCACGGTGCCGCCGGCGTTCGGCGGACCGTCCCAGATCTGGACGTAGACCCCGGTGATGGTCGAGGTCGTCGTCGAGTCGGTCTGATAGCCGAAGAAGGTGATGTCGTCGATCTGCCAGCCGGCGGCGTCGGTGACCGTGAAGTCGTCGGCCAGGCTGTAACCGGCCGAGAACTGGTTGCCGAAACCGTTGGTCGTCATACCGAGCGCGTTCTGCACAGCCGACACGTCGGCGCCGCCGGCGCCGCCGCCGGGGTGGGTCACCAGCGGCCCGTTGTCATAGAGCACGACGTCCGGCCACTCGAACGCGGTCAGCGGCGCCGGGTTCGAGACCACCACCTCGTTCGGATCGAACACCTCCTGCTCCGAGTCGGCGAGCACGACCCCGGCGAGCACGAGCACGAACAACACCGTCCAAACCCCATGTCGCATTTCCATCCTCCTCTCAATCAAGATGAAATCTCAGTAAGATCGCGACTACAGATTGTTTCCCTCAGGACGGACTATTGTACACACCTATCCGGTCGGGGAGAAGCGATCAGGAATGGACCGGCCACTAGCAGAAAGCGGCACGACTGAGCCACCCATCTCACCATCGGACTGTGGAAGAAGTGACGGGTTTCGCATCCCGGTGAAAAGGTGACAATCAAGTGGGTGACTGGCACGTCTTCCGTTGTCGGTTTCATATCGAGTTCCACGATCGCTCATCTCGCGTGAATCGGCCTCAGATACCCGGCAGGGTGCCGGTCCAGATGAAGACCTCGTGGGGATCGTACGGATTAACGATACTGATGGTGGTCATCGAGGCAGGGTCGATCACGGCAGGGACCTGGCTCGGGTCCACCTCAGGATCAGCGATCAGAAACACGAGGTCGGCCTCGCTCTCGAGGGCGGCAAAGCGTTCCAGGGTCCTCACGGTGACGTGCCCGGGGAGAAAATACCGCAGGAAATCGCCGGTGTTCAGGAACTCGTTTCTCTGCGAGAGGATCAAGACGACAACGGGGTCCTCTCCCTCGAGCCCGCACAGCGCCGCGCGATCGAGCAGCTCCGAGTACACCAACTCGCGCAGCATGGGCCTGTAGCGCCGGTAGGATTCCAAGACCGTCCACACCGCTTGACCGGTGATCACGAGCCCGACCACTACGAAACCGACCCGGGCGAGCCGTGTGGGCGATCCCGCCGCCTTCAGACGCAGGATGGACCAGCCCGCGAGCAACAGAAGCGGGGGGATCACCACCTGTGCCCGGTGCATCCCGAAGTCCGGCCCACTGACCGCATAACCGGCGAGACCGATGCCGGCAACGACGATCCCCACCGTCCACCAGGAAACCGCCAGACCCGGAAGTCCAAGCCTCCCCACCAAGCCGAGCACCAAGACCGTCAGCATCGGCAGAATGAGCACGACCGGAAAGAAGGCCGTCGGCGAACTCAGGAAAAAGATGGAGAATGCCTCGAGGATGGACTCGATCGGATCGGGTCGCACGACGTCCCCGTGTTCCCTGACGAGATCGGTACGCGTCAAGAAGCTCAGAGCACCGAAGCCTGCCACCACCACCGCGACGGCGAGCCGGTTCAGACCGGTGCTCGGCTCCCCGTTGCGCCAGGCGCTTCCGCTCAAGCAAAGAAGGACGACCAGCAGCAGACCCCAGGGGCCCAGGGCCGGGGTGTAGCTGGTGCCCAGGAGGGCGCCGATCCATGCCACACCGAGCCAGTTCACGACCGATGGCCGGCGGAGAGTGATCATCAGCCAGCCGGTCGCGGCCATGGTGAAAGCAAGAGGTAACGTCGTCTGTTCGTACCAGTGAAGATGCTTCACTGCATAGGGAAACGCGACCACGGCGAGCGCCGCCAACGCGGCGGCCCCATGTCCCCGCGGATACTCGTCCCACAGGGCTCGGGCGCCCGACCAGAACAGGAGCGCCCCGAGAAAAAAGGCGAGGGCAAAGCCGAGGCGCAACCCGAGCAGGCCGCGGCCGACGACCAGGGACGGGGCGGCGACAATCAGATACTGCCGGTCCGGGTAACCCAAATGGCGGGCTCCTGTGTAGGACCAGTCCGGAAATTCCAGGTCGTTCAACCCACGAGTCACCTCTTGCGGAGCCTCGTGCTGGAGCTGGACGTGATCGACCCCGCCGATGCCCCACAACGTGGTGAACCCCACCAGCATCACCATCACCAGCGACACCACACTGCGCTCGCGGACGGCGCCGGCCACCGACCTCGCGATCTCCGGTATCGCGAGAATGAGGAAACCGAGCCCCATCAGGGCCCAGAGCCTGGCCGCGAACCACAGGAAGGGCCCACCCTTCAGATAGGCCAGGGTCTCGAGTCCAACCAAAAGAACGGCGGTCACAACCAGAGTGAGGGACGAGCGCATGCTGATTCGTTCCATCTTCAGCAATGTTACAGCTCGCACCGCTGTGGCGCCTACCACCGGCTGGCGATCCGGCCGCAATCAGGGCGCGGTCGCGTGAGTGGGTGACTGGCACGTTCTGCGTCTTGTTATTGTTGTTTACGTTTTTCCGGCACCTTTTTGAGAGACCATCCCGGCGGCGCCGTAACATTCGCCCGGCAGGTCTCGAAGCAAGACCTACGGCACCACCACCGACCACGCAGAAGTGTCACCGGATTCGAAGCCGTCCGAGAAAAAGGACGCGTCGAAGAGGTCAAAGAAAGGAGTGAAATTCGCTCCTCCGATGTACGCAATGCCGCAGTGGTGCGGTGGCAGCCAGGTGATGTTGGTAGACCTCTCGACCCTGGCATCGATGTTGTTGACCACGACCCGGGGCTCCCAGCCCAAGGGCTGATAGTCGTTGTTGCGGCGGAGATAGACCGGCACAGTTCCCAGGTGCTGGTGAAATGCCACTGCGAACCTCTGGTCTCCGCGGGCGGTGACGTCGGCCCCCCCGTAGTCGCCCGCCGCTCGCGGTGACTCTCATCGCGGTGCGGGTATAGTTGATCCGACAATTGGTCAGATGATTCGTACAATCGAACCGAATCCATTGAGGGGGTCAACCATGCGCGCATCTGTGCTAACAACCCTGGGAGTGGCGGTGGTCGCTCTGGCCGTTGCCTGCGGTCCGGCCGGCACCCAACGTCACGACGACGCGGCAGCCAACCCACAAGAGATACCGCAGCTGGTTCGCCCCGATGGGAGCTATCCCACCAAACCGCTCGAGAAGGACACCATCGTCGTCAAGGTGGTCCAGAGCGGGGTGAGCAATCTGCAGGACTTCGACAACGTGGCGGATGGTCTGAAAACCAACCTCGAAAACATGGTCTCGATGGTGGAGAGGGCCTGCTCCGAAGGAAACCACCCTGATTTCATCCTCTTCAACGAGTTTCCGCTGACCGGGTACTCTTTCGGGACCCGAGACGAGAAGCTGGAATTCACCATCACCGTGCCCGGACCGGAGACCGAGCGCCTGGGCGAGATCGCACAACAATGCGATACCTACATCATCTTCGGCAGCTATGCCCGCGACGGCGAGTGGCCGGGCCACATCCTGAGCATCAACACGGTGATCGACCGCAAGGGCACCATCGCCGAGAGGTTCTGGAAGACCCGCAACGTCAAACGGCTCCACGACGATGGCGAGATTCCGACGACCACCGTGGAGAGCGTCCGCGACAGATACCGCGAGCGCTACGGAATCGAGGCGGAGTTTCCGGTGCTGCAGACCGAGTTCGGCAACATCGCCGTCAGCACGGTCCAGCTCGACCCCTTCGTCTACGCGGCCTTCGCCATGCGCGGCGTCGAAATCATGTTCCGCACTGCGACGCTCTTCTCCACCGAGGATGTGAAGGCCACGGCCCGCTTCCACAACTTCTACTCCGCCATGTCGAACATCGTCTTCCCGCCGGAAAGCAGGGGGGCGCCGTTCGGCGGCAACTCGCTCATCGTCAGCCCGGACGCGGAGGTGCTGGCCGACGCCCCCGGCAACGTCGAGGCGATCATCGAGGCGGAAATCCCCATCGCCGACTTTCGCGAGAACCGACGGATACCCCGCTACCCCATGGAGGTCGTCGCACCCGTCTACGCCCAGTACCAGCAGGAGTCGCCGCTCAACCACATGGATCTTCCACCGGAAGAGCTGCCGCAGACGCGGGCGGGGATGAAGGAGCTGCTCGATCGCGTCAGCCGCTGGCTCAACTGAGGTCCGCAGGGCCGCGAACAACCGTCGGAATACAGACGAGGAGACGATCCATGAGAAAACCCCCATCCGCCCTGCAGATTCTCGCAGCCGTGATCATTCTGACGGGGTGGTCCGCCGCCGCCATCGCCGTCGATGCAACGGCTCCGATGATCGAGAAGCACTACATCACGCTCAGCGGCGGACAGCTTCACTACGTCGCGGCGGGCGAGGGCGAAGTCGTATTGCTGCTTCATCAGGCGCCCCTGTCGCACGCCGAGTTCCTCGAGACCATTCCGCTGCTCGCCCGTCATTTCAAGGTCATCGCGTGGGATGCGCCGGGACACGGCAACTCGTTCATCCCCGACCGGGAGTACGAGTTTCTCGACTATCTCGGCGTCCTCGACGAGTTCGTGACGGCGCTCGGCTTGGAGAGCGTTCACATCGTCGGGAATCACGCGGGCGCCTCGTTCACCCGGGAGTACGCGGCTACCTTCCCGGACAAGACCGGGAAGATCGTGCTCAGCGGTTCGGCCCGCCACCCGCCCGATCCGAAGACCGAACTCGTCAAGGCCAAGGAGTTCCTCAGCCAGCCCTACTCCCGGGAGTTGGCGTTGAACCCGGACGGCGACTTCCTCGCTCCGACCTGGCAACGATACGTCACCCTCGCCTCACCCGAAACACCGCTGGAGGACGTCCTCGACGCCTTCATCATCGGTCTTGATGCGCGCACCAAGCCATACGACCTGCACCTGGCGATCTTCGGCTACGACGGCTGGTCGGACTATCGAACGGTAGCGGCGCCAACGCTCCTGCTCTCGGGTGAAGACGATTTCTTCGTCAACATGGAGCGCCTCGACTACACCTGCACGATATTCCCCAACTGTCAGGTGCATCCGCTGATCCCGGGCGCCGGCGCCTTCATCGGGATCGAGCAACCGGAGGCCTATGCGGCGGCGATCATCGAGTTTCTGAACCGGCCCTGATTTCGAACCGGCGCGGCGCCCGGAGCCGACCGGTGGTGAGAAGGATCGCCGATCGGATCGGCTCGCCCGGCATCGTTCATCGAATCAGACGTCACACGGGCGGCAGAGGCCCGGCCCAGACGAGGATATTGCGGGAGTCATTCGGGTTGACACGCCCGAGGGTGGTCCATGACCCGGAGTCGATCCAGGTCGGGAGATGGGTCAGATCGACCTCGGGGTCGGCGATCACGAAGAGAAGATCCACATCGCGATCGAGACCAGCAACCTCCTGGATCGTCGTCACGGTAGTGTGTCTGGGGAAGAAGTACCGGAGAAAGTCGCGGGAGTTGAGGAACTCACCCCTCTGCGTGAGGATGAGCAGGGCAACGGGATCCTCTCCCGTGACCCCGTGTTCCTTCGCCCGGTCGAACAACTCGAGGTACGCCATCTCGTGGAGCGTAGGCCGGTAGCTGCGGTACGAGGACGCCACCGTCCACAGCGCCTGTCCGATGATCAGAAGACCCACCAATCCAAAACCGATCCGTGCAACGCGTGATGTCGACCCCAACGCCTTCAGCTGCAGGATGGACCAACCCGCGAGGAACAGAAGCGGTGGGATCAACACCTGGGCCCGGTGCATCTCGAAGTCCGGCCTTCGAACCATGTAACCGGTGAATCCGATGGAGGCCGCGACGATCCCCAGTGTCCACCATGAGATCGCCAGGCCCGGCACCCCAAGCCGCCCCACCAAACCAAGCACCAGCACGGCCAGGACCGGCAGGGCGAGAACGACCGGGATGAAGGCCGTCGGCGAGCCCAGGACAAAGATCGAGAAGGCCTCGACAAGCGGTTCAAACGCATCGGGTCTCAAGACGTCGCCGTGCTCTCTGATGAGGTCGACCCGGGTCAAGAAGCTCAAATCACCAAATCCGGCAACCACCACCGCGACCGCGAGGGGGCGCACCATTGCGCTGTGGTCCCCATCGCGCCAGGCAACGCCACCCAACCAGACGAGGGCGACCAGCAACAGAAGCCACGCTCCCAAAGCCGGGGTGTAGCTGGTTCCGAGGAGCGCCCCGATCCAGGCCATGCCGATCCAGTTCAGGTCGGATGGCCGGCGAAGAGTGATCATCAGCCAGCCGACCGCGGCCAGGGTGAAGGCCAACGGAAGAGTGGTTTGCTCGTACCAGTGGAGGTGCTTCACGGCATACGGAAACGCGATCACGGAGATCGCCGCCAACGCGGCGGCCGCCCGGCCCCGTGGACGATCACCCCACGCCGCCCGAGCGCCCGACCAGAACAGAAGGACGCCAAGAACAAAGACGAGGGCAAATCCGAGGCGCAACGCGACAAAGTTGCGCCCGAGCACCAGAGAAGGGGCGGCGACGATCAGAAACTGTCGGCCCGGGTAGCCGATGTGGCCGTTCCCGGTGTACGACCAACTCGAGTCTTCCAGAGCCTTCAGACCCCAGGCCACCTCGATGGTGGCCTCATGCTGAAGCTGGACACGGTCGACGCCACCGATGCCCCACAGCGCAGCAAAGATCACCAACACCACCATCACCAGCGAGACCACGCTGCGCTCGCGCAGGGCGCCCTCGACACTCTTCAGGATCTCCCGTGCCGCGAGGACGAGGAAGCCGAGTCCCATGAGGCCCCAGAGCCTGGCCGCGACCCACGAGAAGGGCCCACCCTTCAGATAGGCCAGGGTCTCGAGTCCAACCAGGAGGACGGCAGTCACAGCCGGAGCGAGGGCCGAACGCATGCTGATTCGTTCCATCTCTGCGGCACCCGTCACAGGCCTGTGATCCGGCGGCGATCAGGGCACGGTCGCGTTGCAGACGGCGGTGGTTCCGTTTTCGAATCCCCGCTAATGAGGCTCTCACACGGCGGTAACTGCGCGCCCATGTCGAAGACGGCGAAGACATCGAGATTGGTCACGCCGCCATCTCTCGAACGATAGATCCCACCTTCCCAGGTGCCGGCGCCGGCCAGGAAATCGTCGCTGTCATCGGGGCTGGGGGTGCTCGTGCGGATAGATGATGATCTTCACCGCGTCGTCCCCGCCCACCATCATCCGAAATGCCTCTCCTGCCCGCTCGATGGGGAACCGGTGGGTGATCAGTCGGGTGACATCGACGGCTCCGACGCCGATCAACTCGATCGCCTCTTCAAGATCACACGGTGCAGCAGCATACGACGAGAGGAGGGTGATTGAGTTTCTCCAGAAATCGTTGATGGGGACCTGGAGATCGTCACCGGGTTCGGTGGTGGCGAAGCACAGAATCGAGCCCGCCCGATCGACCGAGACCGTGGCGTCCGAGAACGCGCTCATGGCGCCGGTGCAGACGATGACCAGATCCGCCCCTCGACCCTCGTTGCACTCCCTGACGCGGGCCGGAACATCGTCCCGGGCGTCGATGATGTGGTTCGCTCCGAGTTCCTTCGCCCGCTCGAGCTTGAAGGGGTTGATGTCCGTAGCGACGACCCGCTCGGCGCCGGTGGCCCGGGCGAGCATCACATGCAACAACCCCGAAATGCCGCTACCCATGACAAGGACCGTCCTGCCCTCACAGGACCCGGCCGATCGCTGGCCCCGGATGACACAACCGAGCGGCTCGATGAAGGTCCCCTCGTCGAATGACATCCCATCGGGCAGCCGGAAGGTGCCTGTGGCAACGTTGATCGCCGGCACTCGAAGGTACTCGGCGAACCCGCCGGGGTGGAAGTTGGTGGTGTGCAGGGTCTCGCAGACCGTGTGATTGCCGGCGAGGCAGTAGCGGCAGGTGTTGCACGGGACGTGGTGGGTGACAAAGACCCGGTCGCCGACGGCGAAGGCGTCGACATCTTCTCCGACCGCGTCGATGATCCCCGCGATTTCGTGCCCGAGCACGATGGGCGCCTTCTTGACCCGGTACCACTCGAGCACATCGCTGCCGCAGACGCCGCTCGCCATGATCTTGACGAGGATTTCGTCCGCGCCGATGGTCGGTTTCGGCACCTCTTCGGTTCGGACGTCGTTGTTGTTGTAGTACACCGCCGCCCGCATGATGGAACTCCTACCGAGCTCTTTCCCGCTCGAAGATCTCCACCGCGTCGTCGGGTGTGGCCTTCTTGTGGATGATCGCCCGCAGCCCCTTCATCATCGCCACCGGATGCTCGTGCTGCCACACGTTGCGACCGAGGTTGACGCCGATGGCGCCCTTCTGCATCCCGTCGTAGACAAAATCGAAGGCCTCCCGTGCGGTGTCGCACTGGGGACCGCCGGCCATCACCACCGGCGCCGGACAACCGTCGGTGACCTGGTCGAAATCCTCACACCAGTACGTCTTGACGACGCTGGCGCCGAGCTCGGCGCAGATCCGACAGCACATGGCGAGGTAGCGCGCGTCGCGCTTCTCGAGCTCCTTGCCGACCGCGGTCACGGCCATGACGGGGATGCCATAGTCCTCGCACTCGTTGACCATCTCCGAGAGGTTCTCGAGGGTCTGGCGCTCGTACTCGGTCCCGATGAAGACCGAAACGCCCACCGCGGCGGCGTTGAGACGAATGATCTCTTCGATGGAGGTCGTGAGCGACTCGTCGGCCAGATTGCCGCCCACCACGCTGGTACAGCCGGAGACGCGCAGGATGATGGGCACGTTGAGGCCGGGGTTGACGCAGTTGCGCAGCACGCCCCGAGTCACGAAGAGCGCATCGGCGAACCTCAGCAGCGGTTTGATGGTCTCGCCGGGTTTTTCCAGACACCGCGTCGGACCCAGGAAATAACCGTGATCGATGGGTAGGAAGAAGCACTTGCCGTCCGACTTGATGACCCGTGAGAGCCGGTTTGATTTTCCCCAATCCATGGTGCACTCCTCGGTTCTGGTTCGCATTCGACACGACTCTACTGGACACCTGATGGCGGCGCAATCTTCCTGCAATCGAGCTTCCGCATAGATACGGGCACCACCGCACCTGTGGTCCATCTCACATTCCGTCGTGATATCGTGTGGGAACATTAATCGAACAAACCCACGATTTACCTCGGGACTGTGAGGGCGGCCACGATGGAGAACAAAGGCACACATATTCTCGTCATCCGCGCGATTACGGACCGCAAAGCACGGTATCTGACCGCGAAGAAGCTGACCCAGCTCTTCCGCGAGAGGTCGTTCAGCGAGTGGAAGGCCAAGCTCGACTCGGGCGGCGGTACCGTTGTGATGCGTTCCGACAAGGAAGCTGATCTGGAACCCTATCGCCGGTCGATTGAACTGCTCGGAGCCGAGGTCGACGTCGTCGACCAGAAGACCATCGGCGGCGCCAAGGTCTTCTGACCTCCCTGATCCGATTCGTGAGCGAGTTCACCCTTCCTGCAGAAACCCGACCACCAGATTGTTGAAACGATCGGGCTCGTCGAAGTTCGGCATGTGGCTCGAGCGGTCGAAGACCTCGAAGCGCGAGCCGGGAAGCCTGCCGTGCATGGCCCAGCCCGCCTCGATGGGTACGGCGTCGTCGTGGCGTCCCCACAGAATCATGGTCGGGATCTCGAGCTCGCCGAGCCGGTCGATCTCGTCATCCAGGGTGTTGAAGAAGTCCCGCCTGAGCATGGAGAGGGTCGCCTGAGTTGTTCCTTCGATCTTCTGATAACCGCTGAGGGCTTTGAAGACCTCATCGGTGAGAAGCTCGGGATCGTGGATCCAGAAATCGCGGAGGTTCTTTCTACGGATGAGATCGATGGGCAGGCTCTGGAGGAACTCCGGCAGCCAGGGCAACCGGAACACTCGTTCCCGCAGGGTGGTCGGTCGCGGAATGCCAACCGAGTCCACCAACACCAGTCGGCCGACGCGTTCGGGATTGGCAACACTGAAGGCGATGGCGGTCCCGCCGCCCATGGAGTGGCCGACCAGGTGGGCCCGGCCGAGATCGAGATGGTCCATGAGCAACCGGATCTGTTCGACGAAGAGCGGAAAACCGTAATCGAGGGGTTCGCGGGTCGAGTAGCCCGAACCCCAGAGATCCACCGCGTAGACCCTGAAGTAGCGCGCGAGAACATCCGTGTTCGCCGACCACGTGTTGTGGTCGAGGTTGAAGCCGTGAATCAGAATGACCGGCGGGCCCTCGCCCTTCATGATGAAGTGGGTGCGACGGCCGTCCAGTTTGACCATATAGCCCGGTGGATGCACCGGGGCCCAGTCCTCGAGAGGCTGGCTGTCCCAGCCGATAAAGGTCATTAATCCCGCGACAGGAAGATCCGCAGCACGTACCAGAACATCAGTGCCACCGAGGCGAAGAGCTGGAGGGACGCACCCACATGGCGGTCCTCCGGGAAGTGACGAATGATGTTCGAGGTGTCGTAGAGGATCGCTGCGCCCGCGAGCCCGACCATGGCCACCGAGAACCAGGTGCCGAGGTTGAAACCGAAGATCACCCCGCCGACGATGGCCACCAATGCCAGCGCCAATCCCCACTTCAGCATCCCACCGAGGAACGAGAAGTCCTTGCGACTGAGAAAGGCCACCGCGGTGAGACCGGCAAAACCGATCAGGGTCACCGTGGCGGCGCTCTCGATGGCGCCCGGCGCGTAGGCGTTGGCGATGTAGAGCATCGGCACGAAGATCAGCGCCTCGGCGACGACGAAGGCGCCGAGGGCGGCATACTGGGCGGCCATGGACTTCGCCGAGAATGCGGCGCGGCTGGCGAACCAGCTGACGATCATGAACCCACCGAGGATGAAGAGCCAGTTGACGCTCAGCATGGACCGGGCGATGGGCTCGGCGAGACCGCTGGTGAAGAGTCCGACCTCGATGAGAACAAAGGCGATGATGGCGCCGAAGAGGTGGATGTAGGTCCGGGTGAGGAACGTCGCTCGGGCGTCTTCCCCGACGCGAATCTCGGGGGCGTCGAAGCGGCGAGAGTCAGAGGGCTCGAAGCTCATGGGTGCTTCCTTTCTGTCGGCCGGTGTCCGATCGATCGAGAATCGGCGAGGCCACTCCTAGATAAGATACAACGTCGAGCGCAGGGTTTCGTAGATCCCCACCCCGATAAAGACCAAACCGGTCGCCAGCCGAGCCCAGCGTTCAAAGGCCTGGACCCGATCGAGGGCGGAGCTCAGCCAGCCGACTCCCAGGGCAATCAGAACCGCAAAGACGACCACCGGTAGACCTGTCCCGATGCCGTATACGGCCGGCAGGAGGATGGGTGAGGAGTTCTGGATCGCAAGCGGAACCAGCGATCCGAAAAAGAGCGCCGCCGACACCGGGCAGAAGGCCAGAGCAAGGACCGCGCCGAGGGGTAACGCTCCCCAGATCCCAGCGCGATCGATCCGCTCCCGCATGGCGTCGCTGACCCCCGGACCGCGGATGCTGAAGCGG
>Ga0316187_10001267_pt1 | contig 21572 bp, 19 predicted proteins | sample CroRivburrow1_MG_FD_204927 | JGI IMG/M metagenome (GOLD analysis project Ga0316187, IMG submission 204927) | Coastal sediment microbial communities from Maine, United States - Cross River worm burrow 1 | ecosystem: Environmental > Aquatic > Marine > Coastal > Sediment | place: USA: Maine...
GTGCTGCTTGGCGCAAAACGGCCGATTATCTATACGGGCGGCGGTATTATTTTAGCTAACTGCAGCGACAAACTGACAGAGCTGGTTCGTTTGCTTGGCTACCCGTGTACCAACACCTTGATGGGCCTCGGTTCCTACCCGGCCGATGACCCGCTGTTTGTCGGCATGCTCGGCATGCACGGTACCTACGAAGCAAATCTTGCGATGCATGAGTGTGATGTCATGCTGTGCATCGGCGCGCGCTTTGATGACCGCGTCACCGGAGATACAAATAAATTCAGTCCGTACGCAAAAATTATCCACGTTGATGTCGATCCATCGTCGATCAGCAAAACAATTTCTGCGGACATTCCTGTCGTTGGCTCAGCCGATGTGGTTATCGATAAGATGATAAGCCAGATCAAAGAGTCTGGCCGCAAACCTGATGCTGAGGCTTTACAGAAATGGTGGGATCAGATCGATGGCTGGCGCAAGGTTGACTGCCTGGACTATGATCGTGACAGTGATCTGATCAAACCGCAATTTGTAGTTGAGAAACTCTATGAAGTCACAAAGGGTGATGCCTACGTAACTTCTGATGTCGGTCAGCACCAGATGTTTGCTGCGCAATATTACAAATTCACCAAGCCGAGGCGCTGGATAAATTCCGGCGGTCTCGGGACTATGGGCTTTGGCCTGCCAGCGGCGATGGGTGTTCAACTAGCGCATCCCGACGCCACCGTTGCCTGTGTTACTGGCGAAGGCAGCATTCAGATGTGCCTGCAGGAATTATCAACCTGTAAACAATATGATTTGCCGCTGAACATCGTCAACCTGAACAACCGCTACCTCGGTATGGTCAGGCAATGGCAGGAATTCTTCTATGATCGTCGTTATTCGAATTCCTATATGGATGCCTTGCCTGACCTGGTCAAGCTGGCAGAAGGTTATGGTCATATTGGCATAAGGATCGAAAATCCCGCTGACGTCGAAGGCGCTTTGAAAGAAGCGCTGAATGATAAGACTCGCCTGTATTTCCTCGATTTCATTACCGACCAGACAGAAAATGTCTATCCAATGATTGCGGCAGGCAAGGGGCACCACGAAATGCATCTGTCACCAAGGAACGGCGGCAATGACGAAGAAAGGGAGCTGGCCTGATATGCGTCATATAATTTCTATATTGATGGAAAATGAATCTGGTGCCCTGTCACGTGTTGCTGGCCTGTTCTCTGCACGTGGTTACAATATTGAGTCGTTGACTGTGGCGCCGACCGAAGATGCTTCGCTGTCTCGCATGACACTGGTTACCAGCGGAACTGACCGGGTTGTCGAGCAAATCAAGAAGCAGCTGAACAAGCTTATCGATGTCGTGAAGCTGGTTGACCTGGTTGAAAATGAACACGTTGAGCGCGAAATAAGCCTGATCAAGGTTCGCGCGGCGGGTAATGCCAGGGATGAAATCAATCGCCTGGTGGGAATCTTTCGCGGCCGCATCGTTGATGTGACGGATACCAGTTATACCATCGAACTCACCGGCAACTGTGGTAAAATCGACGCCTTTTTGAAAGCAGTACCCAATGACACCATTATTGAAGTTGTACGTTCCGGGGTATTAGGCATCGCCCGCGGTGAAAAAGGCTTACGACTTTAAATTATCAATTCATCACTTTTACTTTTTCTGCCGGTCTACCGGCTTGTTTAGTTTACGAGGATTATCATGAAGGTTTATTACGACAAAGACGCTGACCTTTCCGTTATCAAAGGAAAGAAGATTGCCATCATCGGGTATGGCTCACAGGGACACGCCCATGCCAATAATCTTAAAGACAGCGGCCTGTCCGTAGTCGTCGGGCTTCGTGAAGGGTCATCTTCACGCGCCAAGGCAGAAGCCTCAGGGCTGGAAGTGGCTAACATTGCTGATGCTGTTGCCATGGCCGACATCGTGATGATTCTTGCGCCTGACGAAAAGCAGGCAGAGCTCTATGCAAATGAAATTGAGCCAAACCTCAAGCCCGGTGCTGCACTGGCGTTTGCCCACGGCTTTAATATTCATTTCGGCTATATCAAGCCGTCTGCTGATATGGATGTATTCATGGTTGCACCTAAAGGCCCCGGCCACCTGGTTCGTTCAACCTATACCCAGGGCGGTGGTGTACCAAGCTTGATTGCTGTTGCCCAGGATGCAACTGGAACAGCTAAAGATATCGCGCTGGCTTATGCATCAGCCAACGGCGGTGGTCGTGCTGGCATCATCGAAACCAGTTTCCGCGAAGAAACTGAAACGGACCTGTTCGGCGAGCAGGCTGTCCTCTGCGGCGGTGCCACTGAACTGGTTCGTGCTGGATTCGAAACCCTGACCGAAGCTGGCTACGCGCCGGAAATGGCCTATTTTGAATGTCTGCATGAACTGAAGCTGATTGTTGACCTGATGTATGAAGGCGGCATTGCCAATATGCGTTACTCGATTTCCAATACTGCCGAGTACGGTGACCTGACCCGCGGACCACGTGTTGTCACTGACAACACAAAGGCTGAAATGAAGAAGATCCTCGGTGAAATTCAGTCCGGTCAATTTGCCAAAGAATGGATGGACGAGAATGCTGAAGGTTGCAGTAATTTTTATGCCCTGCGTGAAAAAGGCGAAAAACATCCAATCGAAGAAGTCGGTGCAAAACTCCGCGGTATGATGCCATGGATCTCAGCCAACAAGATCGTTGACAAGACAAAGAACTGATCCTGGTTGCGACGTAAAGTCGGCGACTAACACATCTTATTGAGTAAGCATGACACGGTATCCTCTATTTGCTCGTGAAGGCTGGCCATTTATTGCCGGCAGTCTTGCCATCGCCATCGCCATCACCTACGCCTGGGGCTGGCTTTGGGCCTCCCCGTGGTGGCTGATTGCGGTATTCTGCATCCAGTTCTTTCGTGATCCAACGCGTCATGTCGATGCAGGGCCGAATGATATTGTCTGTCCGGCCGATGGCAAGGTGATCTTTGTCGGCAAGATGAAGGATCCGTATCTTGACAGGGAAGTGAACAAAATCAGTGTGTTTATGAACGTTTTTAATGTTCATTCGAACAAGTCGCCGGTCAATGGAGTGATTAAAAAACGCTGGTATCGTCCCGGTTCCTTCGTCAATGCCGCGTTCGACAAGGCAGCGGAAGAGAATGAACAGAATGCGTTGTGGATAACCACGGATAACGGGCTGGACATCACCTGTGTGCAGATTGCCGGCCTGGTGGCCAGGCGAATCCTCTGTTATGTCGATGAAGGCGACACCTTGCAGGCAGGTCAGCGTTATGGATTTATTCGCTTTGGCTCCAGGGTAGATCTCTACTTGCCTGACGGCACAGAAATTAAAGCGAGCATTGGCGACACGGTTAAATCCGGTCTCGACATTCTTGCCGTACTGCCGGAAAAGGCAGCCTCAACCAACTAAGCAACCAGGCACGCGCGGCTTCCCTCAAAACATCGTGTTTTCCACGTGAGCTGTGATTGTGCAGGAAATGACTTCTATGAAATCGATTATCCTTAAAAGCAAATCAGGCAAACGCTTCAAGCAGGGCCACCCGTGGATATTCAGCAACGAACTGGAAAAACCGGACGATCGGCCTGACGCCGGCGACATCGTCGCTCTGCGTCAGCGTGACGGCACTTTTCTTGCCTATGGCTTCTACCATCCACACTCGCTGATTGCATTTCGTGCGCTGACAGGAAATGAACAGGAACCGGATCAGCAGTTTTTTTCAGAACTGCTTGATCAGGCCATCCAGCTGAGAAACAGGGTCTACCCGGACTCGAATGCCAGGCGGCTGGTGCATTCCGAGAGCGACGGCCTGCCCGGGCTAATTGTTGATCAGTTTGATAATGTGCTGAGTATTCAGGTCAACTCTGCCGGCATGGAGAGCAATATTGAGTTGATACTCAATCTGCTCAGCGAGAAACTGTCTCCGGCGGTCATTGTGATGAGGAATGATTCCTCTCTGCGCAAACTGGAAGGCCTTCAACAATATACTGGCATCTGGAATTCAGACAATGCAGATGAACAGGAAGTCAGGGCGCTGATCACTGAATACGATATCAATTATGAAGTTGATGTGATTCATGGTCAGAAGACCGGCTTCTTCATAGATCAACGGGAAAACCGTTATGCCTTCAGGCGTTTTATCGAGCAGGGCGACCGAGTGCTTGATGCCTTCTGTAATGATGGCGGCTTTGCACTAAACGCCGTTGTCGCCGGTGCCGCTCATGTTGATGCGGTTGATATATCAGAGTCGGCACTTGCGCGGGCAGAAAAAAATGCCGGTATTAATCAGCTCAGTGACAAAATTCAGTTCAATAAAGCCGATGTGATGAAGTGGCTGCCGGGTCTGAAACCCGACCAGCTTTATGATGTGGTCAATGTAGATCCACCGGCCTTTGCCTCCAACCGGAAATCAATACCGGTTGCCCGCAAGGCCTACCGTAAACTGCATGGCTCGGCGATGCAGGTGTTGAAGTCTGGCGGAATCCTGTCTACTGCCTGCTGTTCACATCATATTTCTGAACAAGACTTCCTTGATTCTATTCAGCAGGCCGCGGTTAGAAATGGCCGCCAGTGCCAGATGCTGTTTCGTGGCGGTCCTCCCGCTGATCATCCTGTGTTACTGGCAATGCCGGAATCCGGTTACCTGAAATTTCACGTGTTTCGAGTTATCTAGTCACTTGAACCGCTAGTAAACTATGATGACCAACCCAGTTCTTCTTGTTCATGTTACCTCGGTATTACTGAGTATCTCCGGCTTTATCTTTCGCGGCATACTCCGTTTTAGCGGATCGGATCTTGCCAACAGGAAATGGTTAAAGATCGCTCCGCACATAATTGATACGGTGCTGATCGTCAGTGCGATCATGCTATATCTGCGCAGTGGCCTGGAACTTTTTTCGACGCCATGGCTGATGGCAAAAATCATCGCATTATTGCTGTATATCGCACTAGGATTAATCGCCTTTCGTTTCGGCAAGACCAGGACTATCCGACTCGTCGCGTTTTTTGAAGCAATATTGGTTTTCGCCTACATTATCGGTGTAGCAGTAACCAGGAACCCATTTGTATTTTTTTAAAACCGAAAACTGAAAACTTGTTTTACTGATATGCTGAGAGCAATGACATGGAGCTGATATTCGGATTGCATAACCTGCAACCGGCTGACACGCCCTGTGTTGCGACAATAGGTAACTTTGATGGCGTCCATCTCGGTCACCAGGCGGTAATCGGGCAGCTGGCAGAGAAGGGGGCGGCGATGAACCTGTCGACCACACTGATCACCTTCGAACCTACGCCGGCAGAGTTTTTCGGCCAGCACAAAGCGCCTGCACGTTTATCAACCTTTCGTGAAAAATATGTCACACTGAAGCGTTTTGCCATTGATCGCCTGCTGGTATTGCCATTCAATCACCGGCTGGCGTCGATGTCGGCGGAAGACTTTATATCAAAGATACTGATTGAAGGCCTTGATATCCGTTACCTGGTTGTCGGCGATGATTTTCGCTTCGGCAAGAACAGGGCCGGCGATTTTCAGCTGCTGCAGCAGGCTGGAAAAGAGAATAATTTTACCGTTGTTTCGATGCCCAGTTTCCGCGTTGACGGTGAGCGTGTCAGCAGTTCAGGAATTCGCTCGGCATTGGCGGACGGCGACTTTGATCGTGCTGAACGTCTTCTTGGTCGCCATTATCATATGACCGGCAAAGTCGCTCATGGTGATAAGCGCGGCCGCGAATGGGGTTTCCCGACCGCAAACATCAATATGAAGCGAAAGGTCATTCCGTTACGTGGAATTTTTGCCGTTGAGGTATTTGGTCTCGATCGAGAACCGGTTTTTGGTGTTGCTAATCTTGGCACACGTCCGACGGTTTGCGGTATGCGCACACTGCTGGAGGTTCACCTGTTTGATTTCGACGAGCAGATTTACGGCCGCCGTATCAACGTGGTTTTCCGCCACAAAATCCGTGAAGAACTGCGTTTTGATTCCTTCGATGAACTGAAGGATCAGATAGGGCGTGATGTCATCAGTGCAAAAGAATATTTTTCAACTATTTGAGCAGGTAATTAAAACGAATCAAGCCAGCACTGTGAAAAAAACATTGGCCATGTTAATTTCCGCTATTGCGGTAATTTTTATCTAAAATATGTATCACTATAATTTTGTACCATTAAAAAGAGTCGTCGTATGACCGATTACAAGACAACCATAAACCTGCCCAGCACCGGTTTTCCAATGAAAGCCAACCTGGCGAATCGTGAACCGGAATTTCTCAAGAACTGGGGTCAGGATTTATACCAGCGTATTCGTGATGAACGTGCAGACGCACCCAAATACATACTGCATGATGGGCCGCCGTACGCCAACGGCGATATCCATATCGGTCATGCCGTAAACAAAATCCTGAAAGATATCATTGTTAAATCACGCACCCTCGATGGCTATGATGCACCATACATCCCGGGCTGGGACTGCCACGGTCTGCCTATCGAATTACAGGTAGAAAAAAAATCTGGTAAGGCCGGGGTCAAAATTGACACCAACAGCTTTCGCCAGAAATGCCGTGAGTATGCGCTGAAACAGGTAGCCCGCCAGCGCGAAGACTTCAAGCGACTGGGTGTGCTGGGTGACTGGGACAACCCTTACCTGACCATGGCGCCGGAGAATGAAGCAGAAATCGTTCGCTCGCTTGGACGCATCATCGAGCAGGGGCATTTGTTTCAGGGTGCGATGCCGGTGCATTGGTGTACCGACTGCGGATCCGCACTGGCTGAGGCCGAAGTCGAATACCAGGACAAAACATCGTCAGCGATTGATGTTGCCTTCCTGGCATCCGACGCGGCAGCAGTGCATAAGGCCTTTACCCACGACTCCAGTGAGCCGGTTTCCTTTGTCATCTGGACCACGACACCGTGGACACTGCCGGCCAACCAGGCGGTAGCACTGCATCCGGACCTTGAATATGTGCTGATTAGAATCAACGACAAGCACCCCGGGCTGTATGTTTTTGCTGCTGATCTGCTTGATTCTGTATTGGCGCGCTATGAAGTGGAAGATTATCAACAGCTGGCGTCAGTCAGTGGCCAGGCTCTCGAGGGCATTGGTCTTGAGCACCCGTTCTATGATCGCGTGGTGCCGGTTATTCTCGGTGAGCATGTGACAACAGAAGCCGGCACAGGTGCGGTACATACTGCTCCCGGTCATGGCCAGGAAGATTACATCGCCGGCAGGAAATATGACCTGAAAGTCGATAACCCTGTCGCGGGTAATGGTGTCTTTGTCGAGGGCACCCCCATTTTCGCTGGAGAGCATGTTTTAAAGGCAAATGCACATGTACTCGAGGTGCTGAAGGATCAAAATGCATTGTTGTTCTCTGAATCCATCACGCATAGCTATCCGCACTGCTGGCGCCATAAATCGCCAATTATTTTCCGTGCAACCCCGCAGTGGTTCATCAGCATGGACCAGGCGGGTCTGCGTACCAAAGCGCTTGAAGAGATCAACAATATCCAGTGGATCCCTGAATGGGGTGAGGCACGGATAAAAGGCATGGTCGAGGGCCGGCCTAACTGGTGCATTTCACGCCAGCGCCACTGGGGGGCACCGATTGCCCTGTTTGTACATAAACAGACCGGTGAATTGCATCCGCGCAGTGTTGATATCCTGATGCAGGTAGCCGACAGCATAGAGCAGGGCGGAGTGGAAGCCTGGTTTGCGATGGACCCCGCAGAGCTGCTTGGTGATGAAGCCGATGATTATCAGAAAATCACCGACATCCTTGATGTCTGGTTTGATTCCGGCGTTTCACATGCCTTTGTGCTGGATAAAAGGCAAGGGCATAGATCACCTGCCGATCTTTACCTCGAGGGTTCTGACCAGCATCGCGGCTGGTTCCAGTCATCACTATTGAGTTCTGTTGCGATGAAGGGGTGTGCCCCCTATAAAACCGTATTGACGCATGGCTTTACCGTCGATGCTGATGGCAACAAGATGTCGAAATCTAAAGGCAACGTAATTGCGCCGCAGAAGATCATCAACTCGATGGGCGCAGATATTCTGCGTTTATGGGTCGCGGCTATGGATTACCGCAACGAGATGAGCATCTCGGATGAGATCATCAAGCGCACAGCAGATGCCTATCGCAGAATCCGCAACACCAATCGCTTCCTGCTAGGCAACCTGAATGGCTTTGATCCATCGACCGATGCCATTGATATCGCTGAGCTGATTGAAATCGATGCCTGGGCGGTTGCCCGCTGCCAGGAATTGAACCAGGCGGTGATCAAGGACTATGAAGATTTCTCTTTCCATCGTGTCTATAAGGCAGTGTTGCAGTTCTGCGTCAATGATATGGGTGGCTTCTACCTGGATATCCTCAAAGACCGCCTCTACACCACGCCGGCAGGCAGCCATGCACGCCGTTCTGCACAGACAGCGATGTACCATATTCTGGAATCCCTGGTGCGCTGGATGGCTCCTGTATTGAGCTTCACGGCTGAAGAAATCTGGTCCTATATGCCGGGTGAGAGGGACGACAGCATATTCCTGGAGCACTGGCATACACTGCCCGAGATCGACAACAGCGCTGCTCTTTTGGAACGCTGGCAGGTTGTCACCGCGCTTCGGGAAGGCGTTTCACAGGCACTGGAAACCTTGCGCAAGGACGGCGTTATCGGTTCACCGCTGGATGCAGAAGTGACGATCTATGCTGAAGGCAAAACACTGGATATATTGCAGTCGTTTGCTGATGAATGCCGCTTCATTTTTATTACCTCCTATGTCCATCTGTTCCGCATCGAAGACAGAGAAGGCCGGGGTACTGAACTGGTGGACTGGGCACAGTCACTGGACAACTGGGACAAGGACATTGTCGCCATCGATGTCAGCGCCACGGAAAAAGCGAAATGCATACGCTGCTGGCACCATCGCGAGGATGTCGGCAGTAATCCTGATCATCCTGAAATCTGTGGCCGCTGTATCGAGAACGTAGAAGGTGACGGCGAGTTAAGACGCTTTGTCTGACGGCAGTTCGTCGGAGAACCTGATGCCTGAATCAACAGAAAAGCGGTCGACCAAATTTGAACGGGCTATCAGTCGCGGCAGCTGGATTTCATTTTTGGTCATCATCGCCGACCAGGCAAGCAAGTACCTGGCTGAAGAATACCTGGTATTGCATCAGCCGGTGGCTGTATTGCCATTTTTGAACTTCACTCTCGCCTATAATACCGGTGCGGCATTCAGTTTCCTGCACCAGGCAGGCGGCTGGCAGAATACGTTTTTTATTATCATTGCTTTTGTCATGTCAGCAATACTGCTGGTGATGCTCTATAAAGCGCCGCGTAAGGATTTGCAGTTTTCTATTTCGCTGTGGCTGGTGCTTGGTGGCGCACTGGGGAATGTTATCGATCGTCTGCGGCTGCAGAAGGTTGTCGACTTTATAGACTTTTATATTGGCGAATGGCATTTTGCCACCTTTAATGTTGCCGATATGGCGATCAGCATTGGTGCTTTCCTGCTGATCATTGACGCTTTCAATATTCGTCTTTTTAAATACAAATCCTAGTCATGGCAGAAGAACAGAAGATTAAAGCCGATAGTACAGTGGCCCTGAGATATGCCGTTTCACTGGCAGATGGCACTGTTATTGAAGAGGCGGAAGATGCCCCTGAAACTATTACCCTCGGCAGGGGAGAGTTCATCAATGAACTTGAACAGAAACTCTATGGAATGAAAGCTGGCGATACTGACGATATCATCATCCCTGCGCAGGAAAACCTGTTTGGCGCCTATGATGAATCTCGCATACAGCTGGTTGAACACTCGGTTTTTGACCAGAATGAACTGCCGCAGCAGGGGAATGTCATCGAATTTACCCTGCCCAATGGTACAACGATACCCGGCATTATCCGTGAGATTACTGAAGAAAATGTTCAGGTAGATTTTAACCACCCGCTTTGTGGCCGTGATGTCATGTTTGCGGTTGAGATTGTTTCGGTCGAGAATATATTGGAAAAGAATGACTGATTTTAATGATGATAATGCTTCGGGCGTGACCCGGGGAAACGGTGCATGATGAAAATTCTTAGAGCTAGCCCGCGGGGCTTTTGTGCAGGGGTAGACAGGGCGATCGAAATCGTTGAGCGCGCACTGCAGCAGCTAGGTGCGCCGATATACGTCCGCCATGAAGTTGTGCACAACCGCTTCGTGGTAAATCGACTGAAAGAAGCAGGCGCTATCTTTGTTGATGAATTGGAAGACGTGCCGGATGATCAGACAGTTATCTTCAGTGCACACGGTGTACCGCTTGCCGTCAGGACTGAGGCCGAACGGCGCAACCTTAGAGTATTTGATGCAACCTGTCCGCTGGTGACAAAGGTACACAGGGAAGTCACGCGTCACCATCAAGATGGCTACCACTGCGTCCTGATCGGCCACGCCGGCCACCCCGAAGTAGAAGGCACCATCGGCCAGATTAATTCCGGCATCGACCTTGTCGAAACACCGGAAGACGTCGCGAAGCTCGAACTGGAAAATGTAGAAAAACTGGCTTACGTTACACAGACAACATTATCGATTGACGATACAGCGAATGTCATTGCGGCGTTAAAGCAGCGTTACCCAAACATACAGGGGCCGCGTAAAGATGATATCTGCTACGCTACCCAGAACCGCCAGGATGCAGTAAAAAGACTGGCAGAACAATGCGATAAGGTGTTTGTCGTCGGTTCAACAAACAGTTCCAATTCCAACCGGCTAAAAGAACTCGCTGAGAAGAAAGGGGTGCCCGCATGCCTGATCGACGATGCCGATGAAATCTTGCCCGAATGGCTGGACGGGGTAGAAGTACTGGGTATTACTGCTGGTGCCTCGGCACCGGAAGTGCTCGTTGAAGGTGTCATTGAACGATGCAAGGAACTGAAATCAGCGACAGTGAGCGACCTTACTGGCCCTGAAGAAAATGTTACTTTCGCTCTCCCTAGATCGCTGCGATAGGGACTACTAAAACAATGCCTGGCAATAATATCGACACTCTCATCATAGGCGGCGGCATCATTGGCCTGCTGACGGCACGTGAGCTTGCACTGGCCGGTCAGTCAGTTACTGTGCTTGAGCGTAACCCCCGCGCTGGACTCGAATCATCCTGGGCTGGCGGTGGAATTCTTTCACCTCTCTATCCCTGGCGTTATCCCGATGCAGTAACAGATTTATCGGCCATCGGTCACCTGGAATACCCCAGGCTTGCTGCGGAACTGCTTGAAGCAACCGGCATCGATCCTGAATATATTCGTTCAGGACAACTGATTCTTGATACCGAAGAACAGGATGAGGCGAAGTCGTGGGCGAAAGAATTCAGCAAGAAAATTAGCCTGGACAGCAAAACCAGGTATCTTTCTCGCATTGGCCGCAGGGAGATATCGGTACTGGAGCCGGAGCTGTCAGAAAACTTTCATGCAGCGCTCTGGCTGCCCTACGTCGGCCAGGTACGTAATCCGCGGATTATGAAATCCCTTATCCAGGACCTTACCCAGAGAGGGGTGAAAATCATCACCGATATGCCGGTAGAAAAGATCAATACTTCGGCGGGAAAAGTAGTTAATGTAGAAACCCCCGCAGGCAAATGGTCAGCAGGAAAATACCTTGTTGCAGCGGGTGCATGGTCAGCTACTTTACTGGAAGATACGGGCCTGACGCTTAATATTGAACCTGTGCGGGGACAGATGATCCTGTTTAAAACAGAACCGGGCAGGTTAAACAGGATAATAATGAATAATGGAAAATATATTATTCCGAGGAAAGACGGCCACATTGTTGCAGGCAGTACATTGGAATATGTAGGTTTTGATAAAAGCACCACTGACGATGCCTGCCATTTGTTGATGAGCGAAGCTGTCAGCATAGTACCTTTCCTGGCAAAAACCCCTGTTGTGAGTCAATGGGCAGGTCTGAGGCCTGGCTCAGCAGATGGTACTCCTACTATTGACTGGCACCCTCAATTGGACAACCTTGTTATCTGCTCAGGACATTTCAGGAATGGCGTCATAATAGGTCTGGGATCAGCAAGAATTGCAGCTTCACTCTTACAATATCGCTCACTAAAACATGCAAGCAGTTCGTCAACGAATCCGTATAAAATCAAGTAAGTAGAATATCGAAAGCAGGCAGTGTAATTATTGTTTTCATAGCGTAATTCCAGTAAAGTTCCGCTCCCTCGCGAGGTCTAATTTTTCTGGATGTTTGACGTCTCAGGCCGGAGTAGCTCAGTTGGCAGAGCAGCGCATTCGTAATGCGCAGGCCGGTGGTTCGATCCCACTCTCCGGCACCATTTTGCCTTCTAGCAATTCAGCCACTGACCGTGCAAGTCCGTCTGCAATACTGCAATCATGGGCATTACAGCCCAGGCTGTTGTTCGCAACTAGTCACAGCCTTCTGTTACTTAACTCGCTATAGACTGTCATACTAAGTCAATCACAGCTAGCGAAAGAACTACACATAGGCGTCGACATGGTGAAAGCACCTTCAATTGCTGATACCAGTATTGAAATACGGTTTGTGTTTGATGTGAAATAGGTTACTTGAGGTGCATGCATTTCAGAGAAGAAAGGCATTCTTGTCCCATTGCTTCACAAGATTTAGGAATCTTTTTGAGGTTGTCACCATAGGATCAAAAACAACAGTAAGTCTGTGCTTAATTTCATGACTGAAATTAACCGATATAACGCCTTCAAGCGCACTCACCTCTTCTTCAATCCTTTCAAGATGTTCTGATAGTAGATTCTTGTGAACATGAATAACAATGTCTGCAATATCAATCATTACTCTTCTCTAAAGAAAAGGGCGGAGCACTCCTAGTAACAAGCCTAGTGCAGGAATTGTAGATTTCCAGAGTGAGAAGACCAAAAAATGCCCAACGGATGAGTAGGGCAGATAAACACCGAACATGTGTAAGTTTATAGTTCTAAATAAATCCTATCATACAAAATATTTATTCCAGATTTTGTAGGAAAAAAAAGCCCAACTGTGAGGGTTGGGCTAATTTCAAACCAGTAAAGGAGAGATACTGTTACTAATAAGCTTAGTTCATGAAATACAAATTTCCAGTTTCAGTAGGAAAAACGATCAGCTTAAAGCCAGGCGATATATCATGGCTATTTGGAAATACTATCGGAGGACTGCTAGCTGCTCTTTGATGCATTTCATCATTTAGACTGTCCCTCGGAACATTGCTATCGAGATAATATCTTAGCCTTTTGCTTAGCTGTATTCTTTTTTCGAGTCCTGTATAGCATCTTGAACACTCAATTTGTTAATCAAATAATTAAAATGTTGCATCGATCGGTTGAACTCGCAGCAGCGGATAGAGGGCATTTTCCTCAAAGATCTTATGGAAAAAATGAGCCAGAGTTTTAATCTGGAATTTTGTGTTGAGATTCGAATCTACTGTATTTCTTTTAAGAGGATACTGCCTTGTTCTGGATGCAGGTCCTTTCTTCCTGATTATTTGTCCAGTTTCTTGCGCAATAATTCATTAACCTGCTTGGGGTTGGCTTTGCCCTGAGTTGCCTTCATCACCTGTCCGACAAAGAAGCCGAGCAACTTTGTGTTGCCTCCTTTGTACTGTTCTACCTGGTTTCTGTTATTGGCCAGGATCTCATCAATGATGGGTTCAATCGCACTGTCATCTGAGATCTGTTTGAGACCACGTTTTTCAATTATCTCGTCTGCATTACCTTCGCCGTTCCATATAGCTTCGAATACTTCTTTGGCTATTTTTCCGGAGATGGTATTGTCATCAATACGTGTTACGAGTTGACCAAGCATAGCGGCTGTGACGGGGCTTTCGGTGATGCTCGTATTATCACGGTTAAGCCCGGCTGCCAATTCACCGGTTACCCAGTTGGAAATCAGTTTAGGTTGAGTGGGCAGGATCGCCACTGCCTGCTCATAATAGTCGGCGAGATCTCTGCTTGCGGTCAGTGCCTGGGCATCATAATCAGATAAACCGTATTCAGAGATAAAACGCTCGCACCTGGCGCCAGGCAGTTCCGGCAGTTCTGCGCGTATCTCTTCAATGAACGAATCTTCCAGCACCATCTGCGGCAGGTCGGGATCGGGGAAGTAGCGGTAATCATTGGCTTCTTCCTTGCTGCGCATTGATCTTGTCTGGTTCTTTTCTGAATCATAGAGACGCGTTTCCTGCACGATCCTGCCACCTGATTCGAGGATATCAATCTGACGCTCAACTTCAATTTCGATCGCTTTTTCTACGAAGCGAAATGAATTAATATTTTTTAACTCCGCTCGAGTGCCAAATTCCTCCTGGCCTTTTGGCCGCACAGAGACATTGGCGTCACATCGAAATGAGCCTTCCTGCATATTGCCATCACAGATATCAAGGTAGCGCACCAGTGAATGAATAGACTTCAGATAAGCAACAGCTTCGGCAGCTGAGCGCATGTCAGGTTCTGATACGATCTCTATCAGCGGGGTGCCGGCCCGATTCAGGTCGATGCCAGTCATGCCGTGAAAATCTTCATGTAAAGATTTGCCGGCATCTTCTTCCAGGTGGGCACGGGTAACGCCGATGACTTTTTTCTTACCGTTGACATCAATAGTAATAGAACCTTTGCCGACGATGGGGAGTTCCAGTTGAGAAATCTGGTAGCCTTTCGGTAAATCAGGGTAAAAGTAATTTTTGCGATCAAAGATCGATGTCTGGTTGATCTTGGCACCAATGGCTAGACCAAATTTTACTGCCATTCGTGCTGCATCACGGTTCATGACGGGCAGCACACCGGGCAGTGCAAGATCAACTGCACAGGCCTGTGTATTGGGTTCTGCCCCATAGGCGGTGGCAGCACCGGAGAATATTTTACTTCTGGTTTTCAGCTGAGTGTGTATTTCCAGCCCGATAACGGTTTCCCATTCCATCTTTATTTACCCGGATAGTGTGTTAGTTTGTACTCATGAGTTTTCAGGGCTGCGCAGGTGCCAGTCTGTGACCTGCTGGTAGCGATGGGCCACATTAAGCAGTTTTGATTCATCGAAATACTGCCCGATCAGTTGCAGACCGACCGGTAGATTCTGACTGTCCATGCCGGCAGGCAGTGACATACCGGGCAGACCGGCAAGGTTGACTGAGATGGTGTAAATATCATTTAGATACATGGCAACCGGGTCATCAGTTTTCTCACCGAAGCGGAAAGCGGTGCCTGGGGCTGTCGGTCCTGCAATAACATCGCATTGATCGAAGGCGCGTGTAAAATCATCGGATATCAGGCGGCGTATTTTTTGTGCCTTGAGATAGTAGGCATCATAGTAACCGGCTGAAAGGGCATAGGTGCCGATCATGATGCGGCGCTTGACTTCTTCACCGAATCCTTCAGCACGGGTTTTTTTGTACATATCCAGCAGGTCTTCAAATTCTGCGGTGCGATAGCCATAGCGGACACCATCGAAACGTGACAGGTTTGAAGAAGCTTCTGCTGGAGCCAGAACATAATAGCAGGGTACTGAAAGATGACTGTTCGGTAAGCTTATTTCGACCAGTTCGGCGCCCAGTTTTTCGTATTCACGCAGAGCGCCGATGGTGATCGAGGCAATTTCTGAGTCGAGATCTGTATTGAAAAACTCGATCGGCATACCGATTTTCAGCCCCTGCAGGCCCTTCTCCAGGTCAGCCGAATAGTCAGGAACAGGTACGTCCATGGAGGTAGAATCGCGTTCGTCGAAGCCGGACATGGTTTGCAGCATTATCGCCGCATCTTCAGCGCTGCGTGTCATCGGCCCGGCCTGGTCGAGTGATGAAGCGAAGGCGATCATACCGTATCGTGACACTCTGCCGTAGCTGGGTTTGAGTCCGGTGAGGCCGCAAAATGACGCAGGCTGGCGAATCGAACCTCCGGTATCTGTGCCGGTGGCTGCCGGGGCAAGTTGTGCGGCTACTGCCGCTGCAGACCCTCCGGAACTGCCGCCGGGCACCCTGTCTTTATCCCAGGGATTTAGCACACTTCCATAGAACGAGGTTTCATTTGATGAACCCATGGCAAATTCGTCCATATTGGTTTTGCCCAGGGTAACACTGCCTGCCTGGCGGAACTTTTGAATGACTGTCGCGTTGTAGGGTGCAATAAAATTATCCAGCATCTGCGATCCACAGCTGGTTCGCAGGCCGTCTGTGCAGAAAATATCCTTGTGTGCCAACGGTATACCAGTTAATACCTCGGAATTTCCGGCAGCAAGAAGTTTATCGGCTTCTGCAGCCTGCTGCAGGCTGGCATCACGATCGACAGTAATAAAGGCGTTAATATCCTTATTGGCTTCTATTCGATCGAGAAAGTATTGTGTCAGCTCGACGCTGGAAAAGTCATTGTTTCCAAGGCCTTGGGCCAGTTCGCGCAGGGATTTGTTGTGCATGGGCGTTGCTTCTTCTGAATGTATTATGTGTCTGTGAAAATAGTCTTGTTAGCCGTAATTCTGTTGCCTCAATCTAGTACCTTGGGTACCAGGAACAGGCCGTTTTCACTGGCCGGCGCCAGCTTTAGATACTTATCCCTTTGATTTTCTTCAGTAACCGCGTCAGCCCGCAACCTTAATTCGGTGTCACGTGGATGCGCCATGGCATCTATGCCATCGGTATCGACTTCGTTCATTTGCTCTACCAGGTCAAGAATTTCAGACAGGGTTTGGGTGTAGGTTTCGAGTTGAGCCGGATCGATGGCAAGACGGGCAAGATGGGCTATTTTTTCGACATCATCGTTGTTTATCGACATGTTTAATCCTTAATGAATCCTTATTAATCCTTAATTGAATCTTTCTGGTGTCTCAAATGGGCATCAAAATTTTTATGGCGCTATTATTTATTTCTGGATAATCTGTATGAAATTCAACTGGCGTTGTCGGGGCAAATATAACCACACTGCTATACGATATAGTGTCTGCACAGTCCACGTACATCTCCATGTCAACGTATCAGCTACATTTACGAAGATATGCAATACAAACATGGCAGTGTTTCGACGCAATATGATTATACATGAATTAGTAGAACAGCCCTGCAGTCGCTCTCGATGTTTTTTCCGCTGGCGAAAGGTAGCATAATCATCAATGGTTGAATAGAAATAGCGTCATTGCTAGAGTACAATCCCTGTTGCGTATCGTCGTTGGAGACAGTCCTGCGGCGATTTTTTAATATTATGGAACCTCTGGTTTAGCCCGGACAAAGTAGATTGTGTACCTGAAAATTCAGATTCGATGTATAACCCTCCAGTATATAGACGGCTATTACGAAAGATTTGAACATTAAAGATGAGTATCAGGAGACTCGATGTCAGTTATTAAGATGTCAGCCCTCGAGTTAATCAGGTTTTCACGTTTACAAGATTGGACAGGTTGCTGCAGGAGATGTAATACATCACTTGGGACCAGGGGCTTGCTGCATTGCTTGCTACATTTAAATACTACAAGGTATATCAGAAAAAATGTTTAAGAGACTGTTAGGTTTTTTTTCCCACGATCTGGCGATAGATCTGGGTACAGCGAATACACTCATCTATGTCCGAGATAAGGGCATAGTTCTAAACGAACCTTCAGTTGTTGCTATTAGATACTCTCCAATGGGAGGCCCCTCAGGTAAGTCTGTACTTGCCGTAGGTCAGGAAGCCAAGATGATGCTCGGTCGTACACCGGGAAACATCAAGGCCATCCGCCCTATGAAAGACGGTGTTATTGCTGATTTCTCTGTCACCGAAGTGATGCTCAAATACTTTATCCGCAAGGTACAGGAAACACGCTTTTTCAAACCAAGCCCGCGTATCATTATTTGTGTGCCATGCGGTTCGACACAGGTAGAGAGGCGAGCGATTAAAGAGTCTGCCCTCAGTGCAGGTGCGCGTGAAGTTTATTTGATTGAAGAGCCGATGGCAGTTGCCATTGGTGCCGGCTTGCCTGTCGCCGATCCAACAGGGTCAATGGTTGTGGATATCGGTGGTGGTACCACCGAAGTGGGTATCGTCTCGCTTGGCGGCCTGGTTTATTCTGATTCTCTGCGCGTGGCGGGGGATAAGTTTGATGAGGCTATAATTACCTATCTGCGTCGCCAGCATGGTGTGCTGATAGGCGATTCTACCGCTGAACGAATAAAGAAAGAAATTGGTGCAGCGATGCCTGGGTCGGAAATTCTGGAAATGGAAATCAAGGGCAGAGACCTGGCTGAAGGCCTGTCTCGTTCGGTCACTCTGACGAGTAAAGGAATTTATGATGCTATTGCTGATCCACTGGACCAGATTTCCCAGGCAATCAAAGTTGCTCTGGAACAAACACCGCCGGAGCTTGGTGCGGATATCGCTGAAAAAGGTATGATACTTGCCGGTGGCGGCGCACTGCTGCGTGATATAGACCGTCGCTTCATGGAAGAGACAGGAATGCCGGTAGTCATTGCAGAAGACCCGCTAACCTGTGTAGCCCGCGGTTGCGGACACGCACTGGAAGAGATGGATCGACTGGGTGATGTCTTTGCCCAGGAAAGATAATCGTTATTGCTAGAATTAATACGGGAACACAGTCCCCTGACATGTTTTCCTGCTACGTTTTTTTGATCTTCCAGTCTTTCCGGTCAGGCTGTAAATGAGAGAAATCCTTAGACGTTTAGGCGGTGCTACTCCCGCAACGGTGCGCGTCATTGTGATGATTGCACTGTCTCTTGCGCTGATGCTGATAGACAATCGCACACAGCAATTCGAAAAGCTGCGAAATGTACTGCAAACCGTTATCTACCCGGTCATGTTTATTTCCACCCTCCCGCGGGAAATGATTCGTGCTGTCACCGGCACAATGGAAGCGAGCAGTACTTTACAGTCAGAAAATGAATCATTGCGACAGGAAAATCTGTTGTTGCATAGTCGACTCGAGAAACTGCATTCACTTGAAGCCGATAATCGACGCCTGAAGCGCCTGCTGGGGCAATCAGAACAGATAGCAGAAAACGTTCTGCTGGCCGAACTGGTAGAGGTCAGTCTTGAGCCCTATACCCAGCAGATTAGTCTGAATAAAGGCAGCAGTGATGATGTTTATGTCGGTCAGCCGGTAATTAATGGCGATGGTGTTATCGGACAGGTTGTTCATACCAGCCAGTTCCAGAGCACAGTTACCCTGTTGACAGATCCTGGCAGTGCAATTCCTGTTATGGTGATGCGAAACGGACTGCGAGGTGTCCTGTTCGGAACCGGCGTCCGTAACAAGCTTGCCCTGCCATACATGACTGCCGATGCCGACATCCGTATAGGAGATTTGCTGATCAGCTCGGGTATGGGGGGGCGTTTCCCTACGGGTTATCCTGTTGCTACTGTAACCGAAGTTTTACAGCAACCGAGTGATGAATTTCTGACCATTAACACCCTGCCGGTTACCCAGCTGGATCACGGGCGCGAAGTATTGCTAATCTGGCCTGAAACGATCAAAGAGCAAAGCGTTCTGGATCAGCAGGAGGTAGTCACCGATGAATAGTGTACCCATCCTGGTTTCTTTTCTGGTGGCGATGATGCTGACCAGTTTGCCGTTGCCGGAAACTGCCATCATCTATCGACCAGACTGGCTGATACTGGTGTTGATTTACTGGTGTATGGCAATACCCGAACGGATAGGAATATTCACTGGCTGGATGCTGGGGCTTTTGCTGGACGTTATGTATGGCAGCCTGCTGGGGCAAAATGCCATGGCATTTTCCATCATTGCCTACCTGGTAAATATCCTGCATTTACGTGTGCGGATGTTCCCTCTGTGGCAGCAGTCGGTTATGGTGTTTTTGCTGGTTATTCTGCACCTGGCAATAAGCGCATGGATCAGAGGTATTGCAGGACAGTTTTTTGTCACCTGGACATACTGGATACCTGCGCTGACAAGTGCCCTGGTATGGCCATTTATATTTATTGTGTTGCGAGACATCAGGCGTCAAATCAGCAGTAAATAGCGATGTGTGCATAGAATCGATGATTACCCTAATTTTACAGGCAAAGGCTTATTGAATGTCTGGAGCAACAGAGTACTTTCATTATCTTTTCTCCAGGGCGTTTCTGTCTGCATCCACTGCAGTTGTCGCCAGTCGCTATGCAGAGGCCGTTGTCATGAGTGAAAAGCATGCCTGATTTTGAAATCAAGGATGTATTTCGCGAAACGCGAGTATTTACCTCACGATCAATTGTGATTGGTGTTTTACTGATGCTATTGATGGGAATATTGCTGACACGACTTTTCTATCTCCAGGTCATCGAATACGACCGATACAACACTCTCTCAAAAAATAATCGAATCAGCGTCGTGCCCAAGGCACCGGTGCGCGGTCTGATTTTTGACCGCAATGGTATTCCTCTCGCCCGCAACGTTCCTTCTTATACCCTTGAAGTAGTTCCTGACCAGGTCAGGGACATGGATGCCTTACTGGATGAACTGGGAAAACTGGTGAAGCTGACTGAGTACGATCTTAAAATATTTCGACGTGATATCAAGCGCCACGCCCAGTTTGACACCATCGTTTTACGCAGCCAGCTGACAGATGAAGAGGCGGCACGCTTTGCAGTCAACAGGTATCGCTTTGAAGGAGTAGAGCTGCGTGCCAGGCTGGAACGAAATTACCCGCTGAAAGAATCTGGGGCACATGCAGTGGGATATGTTGGCCGAATTAGCACGCGTGATCTTGAGAAGATAGACAAGACACTTTACCGGGGAATAGACTTTCTCGGGAAAACCGGCATCGAGTCTTTCTACGAAGACATTCTTCGAGGTGAGAGCGGGTTTGACCATATTGAAACCAATGCTCATGGCCGGGTGGTACGCACAATATCGAACACTCCATCGGTTCCAGGGAAAAATATCTATCTAACCATAGATAGCGAGCTGCAATTGATTGCAGAGCAGGCACTGGGTGACTATCGTGGATCTGTCGTTGCCATCAAGCCCAGCACAGGAGAGATACTGGCCTTTGCCAGCACGCCGTCATACGACCCCAATGCCTTTGTTTTTGGAATAAGTAATGCTGACTATTCTGCCTTGCGTGATTCTCCTGATACCCCGTTATTAAACCGGGCACTTAGGGGAAGATATGCGCCCGGTTCAACAATAAAGCCATTTATGGGTATGGCTGGGTTAAAGCTCAAACAAAGCCCGGCGAAAAAAGTTTATTGTCCGGGTTTTTATACCTTAAGCAAAGGTGGTCGCCGGTTCCGCTGCTGGAAGCACAGCGGCCATGGCTCGGTAGACTTGCATGATTCAGTGGTACAGTCCTGTGATGTTTATTTTTATGACCTTGCCCATCACCTGGGCATTGATGCCATGCATGATGCTCTCTCCCAATTCGGGTTTGGCAGTAAGACCGGAATTGACCTTAATGGCGAGTCAGCCGCACTTTTACCCTCCCGGCAGTGGAAGCGTGCAGCAAGAGATCAGGCATGGTACCCCGGTGAAACAGTGATCGCTGGTATTGGCCAGGGCTATGTGCTGGCAACACCGCTGCAGCTGGCTTCTGCTACTTCAGCACTGGCCAATCAAGGAGTGCGCATGAAGCCGCATCTGTT
>Ga0316187_10001268_pt1 | contig 21556 bp, 21 predicted proteins | sample CroRivburrow1_MG_FD_204927 | JGI IMG/M metagenome (GOLD analysis project Ga0316187, IMG submission 204927) | Coastal sediment microbial communities from Maine, United States - Cross River worm burrow 1 | ecosystem: Environmental > Aquatic > Marine > Coastal > Sediment | place: USA: Maine...
TGATGCCCGCAGCGCGCGGGTTCAGTTCATTCTGCGCAAAGTTGAAGCGCAGGTGGTAGATGCCCACCGGATGCATGCCCCACAGGAACGCTTCCTTGGCGATATCCTTCGCCTCGGCGGGCGTGAGTGTCTCATCGGCGCCTGTTGCCGCCATCGGCGCGAGAATAATTGCGACGAGCAAGGCCGCATGGATCAGGGTTGTTTTCATTTTCATTATGTCATTTCCTTTCAATACCGACTGGCGAATCGGCGACCTGCTGCCCACCGCCGACACGGCACGCCCCGCCAATCACTGGCTTTTCCTGACTCGCGTCAAAAACGGATATGCGGAGCGCAACCGGCAGCGTCCGTGCCGACTGTTAATAGATGCGATGTATTTGAGTATACGCCTAAAAAAACAGGCAATTTTGGGGCAACATATTTTTAGCCCGAGGGTGGCGGAGAAGAAGACGCGCTATTGGCGGACTGCGGAGATTGTTGCCTGATCAATGCTGAGTTCCGCTGCGGGTCTATTGTGTTGAAAAACTCCGATCGCTAATCAATAAATGAGATAATTAGCCCATTGATACCAGGGACGGAGCACTTCCCCATGATGGGCCGCAACGACAAGCCGCAGAAGCCGCTTTTTTACTCCTTCAACCTCGATGACCTGGTGCCGCAAGACCACTTGTTGCGTCAGATAGACCAGTTTTTAGACCTGTCGGATCTGCACGAACACCTGGCACCGTTTTACAGCCATACCGGACGGCCTTCAGTCGATCCAGAGCTGATGATCCGCATGCTGATCATCGGTTACTGCCTGGGTATCCGCTCGGAACGCCGCTTGTGCGAAGAAGTGAAGCTGAACATGGCGTATCGCTGGTTCTGCCGCCTGAGCATCGAGGATGCGGAAGCCACGCCCGCGCATCGATCACTGGAGGTGCATTCGACCAAGACCATGATCGAGCGGGTGGAACAGCGCCTGGCGTTGAAGACCAAAAAACTGATCGGCGATACGGCATACGGCACGGCCGAGATGCTGGGCTGGATGGTCAATGAGAAGTCGATCGAACCGCATGTTCCGATATGGGAAAAGGGTGAACGCACCGACGGTACTTTCAGCCGCTCAGACTTTGTCTTCGATCAAGCGGCCGATCACTACACCTGCCCCAATGGCAAACAGTTGATGCGTTACCGGCGTACCTTCAGCCGGCCGCGCAGCGGCATCGGCAAGGACCAAACGATCCGCTATCGTGCCGAGCAGCGTGTCTGTGAGGCCTGTGTATACAAGCAACGATGCTGTCCCAACACGGGGCGGCGTACCATACCGCGAAGCGTGCATGAATCAGCCAGGGATGTCGCTCGGGCCGTAGCCAAGACCCAGAGTTACCGCCACACCCGGCGCCAGCGCAAGCAAGTCGAAATGCTGTTCGCGCACATGAAGCGAGTGCTGAAAGTAGACCGTTTGAGACTGCGCGGGCTGAGTGGAGCCCGGGATGAGTTCCTGCTGACGGCGACGGCACAGAATCTCAGACGAATGGCCAAATACCGCGGGACAGATCCGCCTGGAGTACCGGAAATGGTCTAAAAAGACCCGGAAATACGGCAAAAACATCAAAATCCGGCACTAGCCGGAATGCAAACCTCGCATCGAAATCAAAACGGCAAAATCGCTGACTTCATCATCGAGTTTTTCAACACAATAGGTCGGAGGCGGTCATTGGCAGTCCACGGACCTTCTTCGGGTGCGGAAGACTGCGGAATGCGGAAGCTGTCCCCTATGCGGATAACAAAACAGCAAAGATCGTTTTAACAGAAGATTCCGCCCTTGGCGCACCACAAGGGTGCTCGGGGCGTTAGTCGCTCTTAACGGACGCTTTGGCGTCAGCGCCCCTTGAATTTGGGCTTGCGCCCTTCGTTCCAGGCTTCCACGCCCTCGCGCCGATCCTCGGTGCCAGTCAGGCGGTTATAGGCCTCCACTTCGAAACGGAGCGCGGAGCGAACATCCATCTGCAGGCCCTGGTGGATCGCCTTCTTGGCTTGCCGTACGGCAAGCGGCGCGTTGCTCACTATGTTTTCGGCGGTTGCGAGCACTTCAGGCATCAAGTCTGCCGCGTTGCTGACACGATTGAAAATACCCCAGTCCAGCGCTTCGGTCGCGCCAAAGGGCTTGCCGGCGAAAATAATCTCGTTGGCACGGCGCTCACCGACGATGCGTGGCAGCGTGGTGGTGCCGCCCACACCCGGAATAATCCCTATCATCACCTCGGGGAACCACAACTGCGCACTGTCCACGCCATAGGCGAAGTCGGCCGCGAGGATCATTTCCAATCCGCCGCCAAAAGCCTTGCCGTTGACGGCGGCAATGACCGGCACAGGGCACTCCATCATGGTCCACAGGGCCTGCTCGAAGATCTCATGCTGATGGCGCCAGGCCTCATCAGACATCCCGTCGCGTTCCTTCATATCGCCGCCCGCGCAAAATGCAGCTTCACCCGCGCCGGTAAGTACCACGCAGCGGGTCGTGCCACCTTCGCCATCGCGCACCAATCCCGTCCAGAAATCGAGCAGTTCAATACCCATCTGCGTGTTGACGGCGTTGCCCTCATCGGGCCGGTTGAGGGTGACAACCAGCAATCCGTTGTCACGTCGCTCGACCAGGAGCGCTGAGTAATCCTTGTGTGTCGCTGCCTGGGCTGGAGATGCCGCTGCACCTGCGCCAAGGACTGCTAAGCTACCTGCCATTGCTACGCCGGTATTGGTAACGAAACTGCGGCGTGAAAGTAGTGAAGAATCTTCTTTTTTGCTGTTCAAAATAATTTCCTCATGTAATGAAGTCAGGGCACCAGCAGGAAGAACCTGTGAGCATCCTCTTCCATGCCATCAATCATATGGGGGCCTGTTTCAAACCCAGGTCACATCGACAGGCTTCCTTTTTGGAATGCGCTGATAAAACTCAGTCGGGTAACCGATCAGGAAGGTAGCGAAGGGAATTTGTCCTTCCGGCATCCCAAGTACATCAAGCAGGGGCTGGTACGCTCGACTGGCGTAACCAATACCTTCTGTCCAACTGGTTCCCAAACCGAGTGCGGTTGCCGCCAATTGAATATAGGTGATGGCATTGAAGGCTGCGGGTGGCGCCGTACGCTCATCTTTTCCGGACCATGCCTGAATAATGCAGGGTGCTCCCCTGGAGATGTGATCTCTGCCGGCTTCCCAGTGATCGACAAACATCCCCAGTTTGGCTTCATGGTAGAGTTCAGGGTTCGTGTCCTTGACGCTTCTCATCCAGTCGATGGTTAAAGCGGCAACCTGGCGAACCTTTGCCGGATCGTTGATCACCATCCAGCGCAGTACCTGACGGTTTCCACCATTGGCTGCATAGCGGGCAACATCCAGAAGCTGCAATATCTTGTCTTTTTCTACCGGCTTGTTGACATAGCCGCGAATTGTACGTTTTGAGATCAGGAACTGCCTGGTCTCATCCCATTTAGGGACAATATGAATATCGATCGGTCCACAATCTTCAGGTCCCATCGCACGCTGATGCATGGCTTCGGTAGGACAAATAGCCACGCAATGGCCACAGTCAATGCAAAATTCCCAGGAATCTTCGGTGGGGATCGGGAATTTATCCTTGGTAATCAGCCCGCCGGGACAGCATCGGATGCAGGCACCACAATCAATACATAAGCTCTCATCCACCTTGATGATCGTATCCATTTCATAAGAGGTGTTCATTTTTTCTCCATAGGTGTTGTGGCAGAGTTAAGTTGGTTGATTGCCATTCATGGGAGGCACTTGCTAGGAACCGATTCCTAAGTAGAAGGTTTCGATCAGCACCGCAGAGTAGATCAGCGGCGCAATCCAACGTGCATGGAAATCCACCTTGCGTGCTTTGTTGAGCCTGTCAGTATTGGCCAGTCGGGCCGTGTAGACTCCCGTGAGCAAGCTGAGGAATACCAACAGCGTTGAGGTCCCCACGAAGTAATCCATGTGTGTAAGGAAAGGCAGTCGTGGAATATTCCCGGCGATGGCAAAACGATAGGCGATCATGGTCAGCATCGCAGTGATCGATAAACTGATCCGGGATGAGATCAGGCCGAGATCGATCCAGAAAACCAGCCAGGACATGATCACTATCAGGATGAGCGGCAAGAGAACCTTCAATACGAAAAAGCCATTCAGGCGTTTGACATCCAGTGAAAAAACCATCGCGGAAGTTTCAGATGACTCACTTGCGATCGGAAGTTCCACAGCACTAAAATCCCAACCCTCGATTTGCCAGTCCGGTATTGTCAGAGCTTCGGCAACACCGGATTCCGGAGAAGGAAGGAATCGCACCCTGCGAGTCCCGAACCCTACTTCGACCAGCGTAAAATCCAGCCGTTGTGAGTCGAAAGGAAAATCCCGCAGATCCAGTGGTTGCGAAAAACCACCCCATACTCGCTGGCGCTGGATCACTTCGCCATCAGGTCGTACTTCCACAGAGGGGGGAAAGGTCTGAACCAGGCGTTGCTGATTGAGAAGCTGTAGTCTCGGGTGCCAGATTTCATCCAGGCTGCTGCTGATTGAATCCGGACCGTCATGGGCCAGGCCGGTGTCATGCCAACGAATCTCCATGTACAGGTTGGCGACAAAACTCTGGGCAACGTTGTTAATCTGCTCTATATCGATCAGGTAAAACAAAACCTGAACATCACGTGGTTCCAGAGCGGGTTCCTGTGCCTGCAACCCTTCCAGGAAAACAGAGCAGAGCAAAAAACAAATCAGCAGTTTTTTCATTTTATACCTGTTGTCATCTTGTAAAAGAAAACAGAATTTCCAGCAAAAGTTTACGATGCCTGCACATATTGGACTAGTGTTGTTTTTGGAAAATATGATTCTTCACTATTCAAGGAATTCAAACACCATAAACTGTTCCGAATGAAACACTTATTCAAGGCTGCGCAAACCCCCATCAACTTTGCAAGCCCTTGCCGTTATGGGTAAGATCAGGCTCACAGAAGAATCGGAGAAGTTGTGACTGAAACAAGACGCAGACGAGTCAGTTTTGCCAGGAGGGATGTGGCGGAGATCGCAACGGGTGCATGCATTATGGCCTTCCCGGTCGCAGTGACCGAGGAGGTCTGGAACCTGGGTGCGGAGTTGAGCTTACCGCACGTGCTATTTTTCGCTCTCTCGTCCATCTTCTTTCTCGCATTGATGGTCTATATGCTGCAACATGGATCAGTCGGATCCAACCGCAATGTCTTTATCCGGCGGGTACTCAGCACTTATTTTGTAACGCTACTCATCGCTGTATTACTCCTTATCGGGGTGGACCGTATGGAACTCTTCACGGACCCGGTAGTGGGTCTGAAACGGGCCATCCTGGTCGCCTTCCCAGCCTGTTTTGCGGCCACCGCGGTCGATAACTTCGGTTCCTGAATCGCCCGCATTCATTACATCAAATTGATGTGTGATTTTATCTCTAATTCAATTTATGCCTGACAGCGAAAAGGAAAATGTTTTCTTTTGTGAGATCATCGAAATTGTCGGTAATTGTGTTCTTTGAATCCTGCCGGTTGTAGAGCAACTCAAATTTCAATTTTTTGTTTAATTTATAACCAAGCCCTAATCGGAACCAAAACCGGTTGGCATACCGTTCCTGTATGTCCTCATCATTCTGGTAAAAGAATTCAACAAATGAAGTGGCATAAAACACACGATCGGGTGACATGCTTTTTTCATTGAGCGGAACGGAAGCAAAAAATCGCAACCTGGGGCGGATGGTATGGCTCCAATCCTCACTCTCATTTTTGTATACATTTCGAATTTCAACGCGGGCCATTAGTCCTGACGTTACCCTTTTGCCTGGAAGAAAATGCCAGCGCACACCGACTGCCGGTCGAATTTCTATAGAGGTAAGTGCGTGGTATTGCTTGGTATCCAAAAACTGGAGAGAGGCCAAAGCATCAAAATGGCTATTGAGTTTTTTCTCCGGCATGAAGCGTAGTTCTATGCTTCGCCAGTGTGGTTCTTCCAGGTTCGTTCTGTAGGAACCCCGCATTCCAAGTTTGTAGTTGTTGGCAAAAGAATGTGTTGGCGAGTACTCCAGCCAAATTTGCTCGGTGGTTTGTGCGTTTGAGATTTGAGGGGATAGAAAATGGCAAATGATTACAACTGTTGCTAATCGCATGACAATCCATCTGTCCGAATCATATCCATCAGTCTCTTTGCACTTCATGCAACCCAGCACACCGGCAGAACCTTCAGCTGGTTGCCCTGGCTCAGGGCGATCCGGCCTGTTTAAGTCCGCCAGTCTGAAATTTAACCGGGCCCGCGGGTAGTCCACCGGCGGGCCTTGGCGGTTTCAGTTCAGATTGCGGCCTTTGCCACTGTGCCCAACGTGAACATAGTGAATCCGATGAGCACCAATTTGATGCCAAGGAACACACCGATCGCAAGGGTTCCGGCCACAGGGAAGCCCATGAAAATCATGACCCCCAGCGCGATGGTCACCAGACCATCAAATATCAGCCAACCTTTGCCGTCCATACCGCCGGGCATTGCGAACGCTGCCATGAGTTCCGTAAAGCCGTCGACAAAAAAGTAAATCGCCAGGACAATGGTCAGCACGCCGGCCGTCATGATGGGGTGGGCGATGACCGCTATACCTGCCAGCAGAGTCAACACACCAATCAGGAATACCAGGATGCCTTTGCCGAGGCTGCTCTCTTTGAACGCCCACATCATGCGTGTCACACCGCCGGCCATGACCAGCACACCGAGCAACCACATCACCGATTGACCTGCCACCCATGGACTGGCGATGGCCAGGATGCCGAAGATGATCGTCAGGATGCCGAACAGTTTTGCACGGCCTGAAACTTTTTCAATACTCATTGTAATTCCCTCATTTATTGTTGTAACAAAACTACCTTGGCCAGGACCCACCAGCATTTCGCCTTGAATCGAGCCTTGTCCAATTACCCGAGTCGCCGTGACTCTGTCTGGAGCACGGTAGTCTCAGGTAGTTTTTCCGTGCTTTTTTGCTGCCACTGTTCCTCGAGTAATTCCCTCGCGGCCTGTTCGAAGAATTCCGGCGCGGCCCACTCACGCACATCGAAGTCGTTCTTGATGTAGCCGTGCTTGAGCATGAAGTCCTTGCCGGTCGCGATGCAGGCGAGGTTCATGGGCGACAGGTTCGGTACCATGTCCACATCCTTGATGCCCTGGTAGGTATCCTCGGCATCGCGATAAAAGGTCTGGCGATCGAGGAGCACCGCTGCGGCCGCCTTGTGGTCGTTGGCCCAGCGCCCCACCTTGATCATACTCTTCATGTATGCGACGACGAGTTCCGGGTGTTCCTCGGCCATCACATCCGTACAGGTGATGACTGCAGGCGTATTGGCGATTTGCAGCTTCCAGTCCGGGTATTTGGACAGATCTTCCACCATCCTGATCTTGCCGGTGTCTTCCTGCAGATGCTGGAACACCTTGCTCTGGGTATAGATGGCGTCGACTTCTCCGTTCAGCAGCGCTGCCTCCATCGGGCGGAAGGCCAGGTCACGCTTGTGGTCGCGGGTGGCCCAGAGGTCGGTCGGATTGATCATGGGTTCCAGCATTTTTGGATCGTTGTACCAGTCATCCGGGTAGGGAAATTCAACGATGTCGACGTCGTCGATGGTCATGTCATTCATCATCAGCATGCTTAGGATTCCCATGTGCTCCTGGACGCGCCACCAGTCGTTCTTGAGCGTATTCAGGCTCTTGGAAAGGGCGATCTTTTTGCCTTTCAGGTCCTTCATCCGGAAGATGTCATCGCCGGCACGCACGGCCATGCAGCCGCCCTCGTAGACCCATGTTGCACCCAGCATCCGGGTGCGACGCACGTCGGCGTGCACCTGGATGGCTGGATTGAGGCCACCGAAGCGGATCAGGTTATCCAGGTTGTGGATGTAATGCGGGTACCAGTCATTCTCGCGGCGGCTGCGGAAATAGGAGTAATCAATGCCGATCGCCTTGAAGTCCGTCTTGCACCATCCGAGTTCCTGGTCGACGTTATTGGCCGAGACCATCGGGCAATTGGTGAAGTACACCTCTTTCCAGTCCAGGTCGATGGTGGACGTCATTATGCCGTTAACTTCTTTCTTCACGGCCCGGCTACCTTTTTCTGCGGCCTGTGCGCTTCCTATCACTCCGCTGGAGGCAAGCGCAGCACCTGCGGCGACTCCTCCAATAGATGCCAATGCTTCGCGCCGGGTGACGCCGTTTTCTTCAGTCGTTTTTTCAGTTGTCATGTCGATTACTCCGTAGGTTCATTCTTATCAAATCGCATATGTTCGGGATTGGGCTTGTATGTCCACGGTATCCCTGAGTTCTTCCAACCATTCTTGAGCCGCTGGCCCTGGTAAAGACTCTCGGGATCTTTCACCGTGTCACCCTCCATGCCGTCTGTGATGTTGTAGACGTTCGTGAATCCGGCCTTGGCCAGCATGTTGACGGCCATCGCGCTGCGGCCGCCGGAGCGGCACATCACGAGGATCGTGTCGGATGGTTTGGCCAACTCCATCACCTGGGATATGAAGCCGGGGTTGGCTTGCATCGCAAAATGATGCTTGTCGGCGTCCCATTCGTAGGTCTGGGACATCAGCGGAATGTTCCAGGCCATCGGCGCATGTCCAATAAAGAGATATTCCTCGGTCGTGCGCACGTCGAGAACCATGATGTTCTCAGGATCTGCCTGCCATTTCTCGTAGGCTTCCGCAGAAGTCACATACAGGCCCAGTGAAGTCTGCTTTCCCTTGGGGAGTTCGGGTTTCGTTGCCTCTTCATTGGCGCTTGCTGTGGCGATGAAAATCACCGAGATAAGTAAGCACAGCAGGAAGGATAAATTAATAGCGAGAATTCGATTTTGTTTCATAATTTGCCAGGCTCTCATCGGTACATCGGGTTTACCAGTTGCCGGTTAGCGAGATCAGCGGGCCGCATCTGGTAACGGGTGGTTTTCTTTGCGCACTGCTTTTTTTATTCAATGCAATCTGCAATTGCCCGAATAACAGGTCAGGCACAGAAGAACTTCCAGCAACTGGCCTTGCCCTTCTGTGCTCATCATGCATTATGGGCTCCTGCCAGAAAATTGTTGCACAACATGGGACAGTTGCTATACCTTTTGGGACAGGATTTGATGCGGTGGTTGATTGAAATCAACAAAACAACAATTAGGAGGCCAGGGGAGGTCGGGAGACAGGCAACCAGTTGCGAAACCGATGCTGCGCATCGGCGCCACTATCGGCGTTCCTGAGGTTCTTCGTAGCCTGGGCGAAGATCCAACCGAGGTGTTGGCGGAAGTGGGTGTCGACCTCGAGTTGTTCGACAATCCCAACAATCAAATTTCCTACCTGGCGCGGGGGCGCCTGGTAGAGCATTGTGCGAGACGAACGGCCTGCCCGCATTTCGGACTTCTCGTTGGGCAGAAGTCAGGCCTGGCCTCGTTCGGGTTTGTGGGCTTGCTGGCAAAGTACTCACCGGACGTTGGTTCGGCGCTGCGTAGCCTCGTGCGCTATATGCACCTTCATGTGAGGGGCGCAACGACCACTTTGGCCGTGGACTCCGGCCTGGCAGTGCTGGAGTACCAAATCTATCAAACGCGGGCCCTGGGCAACGATCAGGTGGGAGCAGGGGCAGTCGCCGTGGCGTTCAACTTCGTGCGAGATCTGTGTGGCAACGACTGGGAGCCGGTTGAAGTCCGGTTTGCTCACCGCAAGCCGGAGGATATGGCGCCGTTTCGCCGGTTCTTCCAGACCCCACTACGCTTTGACGCCGGACAATACGCGGTGGTGTTCGACGCTACCTGGCTGAATCATCGTTTGCCCGACACCAATCCCGAACTGATTCACTTGCTGCAGCAGGAGATCAACAAACTCGAGGTGCGACAAGAGGATAACTTTCTGGAGCAAGTGCGCAGCCTGCTGCGCACCACGCTTGTGACCGGCCATTCCTCGGCAGACCAGGTCGCTGAACTCTTCTCGATGAACAGGCGCACACTCAATCGCCATTTGAATGCCCTGGGCACGAACTTCCAGAAAGTCGCAGACGAGATTCGGTTCGAGATCGCCCGGCAGTTGCTCGAAGATTCTGCGATGGAAATAGTTCAGATCGCTTCGCTGCTCGGCTATTCCAATGCGAGCGCATTCACCCGGGCATTCCGGCGCTGGAGTTCTACCACACCAGCCGGTTGGCGAGTCACGGCGAAAGGCGGAGTATAGCCGGATAAGATTAAAGAACGGGCGAGGCGAGACGTGACAGCCGCACGCCAATCTTCCACCAGATGGATTTATCCTCCAGGGAATTAGGATCGATCGGCTCGGCATGCAGGAAGTCCTGCTCAAACATGGTCTCCATTTCCGCGGCGAATTCCTCATCCACGATGATTGACGTCACCTCGAAATTGAGGCGGAATGAGCGATTGTCAAAATTGTGCGTGCCCACGGTGGAGATGTTGTTATCGACCAGCATGACTTTTTCATGCAGAAAACCAGGCTTGTAGGCATAAAACCTGATGCCAACGTCACGCAATTCCCAGATGTAATGAAAGGCCGCCAGGAACACGAGCTGACTGTCGCCCTTGCCGGTGGTGATGATGCGCACATCGACTCCTCTGAGGGCTGCCAGTTGCAGCGCTTTCATAACGGCTTCGTCCGGCACGAAGTAAGGCGCGGATAACCAGATCCGTTCGCGCGCTGCATTCAGGGCAGCCACGAAAAACAGGCTGGCGGTCTCCAGTTCATTGGTCGGTGCGGTCGGCAGAATCATCACTTTCGTATCCTGATCAACCGCCGGCTGCGGTATCCAGCTCACCTCGGGAATTTCGCGTGTGGCCCAGTACCAATCGCCCAGGATGACCCTCTGCAACTGCAGCGCCACCGGGCCCTCCAGGCGCACATGTGTATCACGCCAGGGACTGAATTCCGGGTCCAGCCCAAGATACTCGTCGCCTACATTGTGACCGCCAACCCAACCCACCTTGCCGTCTACTACAACCATTTTGCGGTGATTGCGGAAATTGAGCTGGAAGCGGTTGTTACTGCCCTGGGTGGGCTTGAAGGAGCTCACCTCTACCCCGGCCTGGCGCAGTTCTTCCAGGTAAGGTTTCGGCAGCTTGCCGGTACCCACCTCGTCATACAGCATGTAAACACGAACGCCGGCCTGTGCCCGTTCGATCAACGCAGCTTTGACGCGGCGGCCGAGGCCGTCGTCGTGGAACATGTAGAACTGGAAAAGCACGTATTGCTCGGCCTTGGCCACACCCGCGAGTATGCTGTCAAAAGTCGCATTGCCGTTGATCAGCAGCTCGGCGCTGTTGCCATGGGTTAATTCGAGTTCGGACAAGCGCCTGATTGCCTCGTGCCAAGATGGAGCCTCCCCGGGCTCGATCCGCCAGGGATCGAGATTGACTTCGAATTTTTCCAACTGGCCATCAATTTCATCTTGCCGGCCATCGAAAGCTTCAGCCATGCCATCGAATTTGTTGCGCCCGAGCACCAGGTAGGCAGGCACGGCAATAAACGGTATTGAAACCAGCGAGACCGTCCAGGCCACGGCGCCTTGTGCCGTGCGCGCAGTCATCGCTGCATGAATGGCCGACAGGACACCTGCCAAATAAAAGGTAGTAACAATTAGCGCGATCATGCGGGATCTCCGTTTCATACCGTTTCCGTTGTTTCTGCGTTTACTTTCAATAAAAATTATCCAGGGCCAAACCCTCTGCAACGGGCCAACTCAGCGTAAACATCCATGTCGGTACCAGTCAATCAAGTCGAGTGCTTTGTCGTTTTTCTCACAGCATCATCATACTGCCTTCGGGCGCTCCAGATCGGTCTCTACTTACACATTCATGGACTCCGGCCAGGAATCCCGTTGCACAGCATGGGGCGACTACTATACATTTTGGGACAGGAATCGATGCGGTGATTGATCGAAATCAACAAAACGACAAACAATATCAGGGCAATACGAAAGCAGACAAACCAGGCTCTTTGAAAGGGCGAATTTATTCGTTAGCGCGAGGCATTTACGCGATGCAACTAGGTGGCGTCGCCAGTCAGATGTTGCACTAGCCTGAACTATCCCCTGATTCCCGATAGAGCTAACTATGTGAACGAGGTTTTTGCCTATACAGTTTTCTCCATGCTCCCGGGCTACTTTTCGACATTTTGTGAAAGGCCCGGATGAAAGCGCTTGAACTGCTGTAGCCACACGCCACTGCGACCTCAGTAATGGTCATCCTCGTGTGTTCCCAAAGAGCCGTTGATGGTCGCCATCGTCACGAAAACTACAAAGAGCAACTCACTTGGCGTGATGCAGCAACTGGCCGGATTCTCGCCGAGTCAGATTTTTTCGAGCCACTGACGATTAACTCCCTGACTCCTCCCGGATTCGGTGGAAGAGTCTATTTCCCCACAGCGGTCGGTAAGGGTTTTTATGTACTACAGGTTATGCCAGGAGCTTCGGACGATTGAAGCAGAAAGCAAAACACTCATTGAAGTCATTCTCAAACAGCGGGATTGGAGTTTTAAACATGAATCAGAGGCAACCTATGCATAAGTCATTGCGCAGCCTGGCGGCGACCACATTGGCAATATTCATCTTGGCCGTAACGCTGCCTGCCGCGGCCCAGGATCAGCCTGACACCAAGGAAGTCCAGGCGATTGCCGAGGAAGCCTATCTCTATGGCATTCCGATGATCGTGGGCTACAAGGTCATGCACGACTTCTTCATTGACACTGAATCCAGCCAGTTCAAGAGCCCCATTGGCCAGATAAACAATGAAGCGCGAGTGTTCACGCCGGCCGATACGGGTATCAGCACGCCCAACAGGTAACGGCGCGGGCTGCTACCTGGTGGCCGGGCCGGATTTTGATGGTGAAATGGCGCCGTCCGATATCGACAAGAGCTTTCGCAGTGAGACACAGTTTTCACTGGTCGTAATTCGTACACAGCTGTTCAATTCGACCGACATGGACAACGTGAAAAAAGTCCAGGCCGGCTATACCCTGCAGCCGTTGTCTGCTCACCTGGGCCAGGCCGCGCCACCGGCAGCGCCCGCAGTGGATTGGCCTGCAGTTTCTCCGGACGCCTTCACAACACGTTTTGCCGAGTACCTGGATTTTCTGCTTCAGTTCTGCCCGGCAACGGGTACAGCCGCGGTAGAAGAACCTTTGCGTAAAAAGCTTGCCCTGCTTGGTATCGGTACTGGCAAGGCCGGCGGCGGCGATGCACTCGCGCCGGAGATCAAGGCGGCAGTTGGAGCCGGTGTAAAAGCCGCAATCGCCGAGATTGACAAGACGGCAGGCTCGGTCGGAACGCTTGTCAACGGCTGGCAGATCGGTTCTGCAGCAGGCAGCAGGGAGTTTTACAACGGTAACTGGGCATTGCGCGCTGCTGCGGCCAAGCTGGGCATCTATGGCAACAGCCAGGCGGAGGCCGTTTATCCTTTCACTCGCCAGGACGCCAACGGCGTCGCACTCGATGGCAGTAAGCACGCTTACCAGGTCACCTTTCCGTCCGGGCAGCTACCGCCAGTAAGGGCCTTTTGGTCGATCACCATGTACGACGGTGGCACGCAGTTCCTGATCGACAATCCGATCAACCGCTATCTCATCAACTCGCCGATGCTGCCCGACATGAAAAAGAATGCCGACGGCTCACTGACGCTGTATATCCAGAAGGACTCGCCGGGCAAGGACAAGGAATCCAACTGGCTGCCGGCGCCGGACGGTCCCATGTTCGTGGTCATGCGGATGTACTGGCCGGATACGGATGAACCTTCGGTTTACCCTCTCGGTAAAGGCAGCTGGAGCCCGCCGGGCATTTTCCCGGTGCGAAATCTCAATGAGCAGGGCGTGAAGCGTTTTGGCGATAAATCGATTGAGAACGTCGTGCGCACGGACACGCGCTATGGCCACGACGGCCTGTTCCAGGGCCCACGGGGTTGGGCCTACTGGAGCCACCTGGAATCACCCCGGCCTGTGCAAAATCCGAACCTGTGGCCAGATGGCAATTCAACTTACTTCATCGGGGAACTCACGATGCCTCCGGGTAGTGGTCTGGACATGCATTTCACTTTTCCCCATGCGCGTTACTTCAAGTACGCACTCTACAAGTGGAATGGAATGACCTTCGTGTCCACCGGGGCAGATCTCGTCGGCTGGGACATTGAGCCTGAACCCGGATCGACGAATCCGTTCCGGGTTGGTGCCAACCGGCTGGCTGAGCAACGTGATTTCACCATTCGCCTGAGGGCCCAGGATGCATCGAAGTCATCGAAAAACGAAGAACCTAACACCCTCAATATTGGCGGGGACGGCGGAACCCTAATGTACGTGACCCGTATTTACCTCTCTGATCAGGGGTGGGATGGCGCAGGGTGGGGTCCAGCCTCAACTCCTGGCGCTGGCAGCGGAATGCCGACATACGAGGGTTTTCTTGCCGATGGCACCCGGCTATCTGCAGAGGATGTGGTAGAACAGTTCAGTAAGCAGATGTCAACCACCCCACAGCCCGTCACGGCTGCGCAGTGGGCGAAAGTGGTCCAAGCCAAGACCAACGATCCAGCGCTTGATCCCGCAACTGCGCCCGCGCGCAAGAATCCCCGGTGGGAGAAGTACTGGAATTTCAAATATTCGATTGTTGGCGCCTTCAAAACAGCGGAGGAACGAGCCAAGACACCTTTCGCCGGCGCTATGGATGGTGGCGGAGACGCCGCAACCCAATACCTGTTTATTAACCTTTCGCGGAAGTTCGGCCCGGTCTATGTCATGCGCGGGAAAATGCCGATATTCCCGGACACCTATGCCGGCACACGGGGCGGCGGCCTCGAAATCATGCCGGAGGCACAGACCCAATACTGGTCATTGGTCAGCTGTGAGGCCGCGCCATCTGGGCATATCGTCGACAGTCTGACCGACATGCAGGTGCCGCTGGACGAAGATCGCAATTACACGATCGTCTACAGTCGTGCTGAAGACCGCCCGGCCAATGCCACGCTGGAGAATGGCGTAGCATGGATCGAGTGGAGCCCACGAGGCGAAGGCGTCGTCGGGGCGGCCAACCGCGAGGATTTTGGCATGCTGATGATGCGCATCATGGCGACCAATCCCGACTGGAAGGAACGGCCGGATAACGTCACCGCACCCGGTATGGAAGAAGAGATCATGGGCCCCTATTTTCCACGTGGCGAATACACGGACAAGGCAACATTCGAGGCGGAAGGGCCATTGTGATCGACCCATGTCTCTGTCGGTCAGCCTCTTTATTTCCTTAACTTTTGCCGACGTTGTGCTCGAATTAAATCAGATCGAGACAGCTTTCGAACGTGAAGCCGTGATGTCAGAAGATATTTATCAGGAACTGTAACGCTATCCGAAAAATTTACATGTGATACATGATCACCCCATTTCAAAGAGAGGAGTCTACAAATGAAAATTCAATTGATGCGAAATTCAGGAATATGCAAAGCAATACTCATGTTGCTTTTCTTGGCGATGGCAAATGTGGTGCAATCCGAAGAAGTGGGCGAGGCTGCATTCGCAGAGACCGCGATTGCCATCGATGTCATCGTGAATATCGACAAGGAATCACGTGCTGTGACCCTGAAAAGCGAAGAGAGCGGCGACGAGTGGGTGTTCGTTGCCGGACCGGAAGTGCGGAACTTCGATCAGCTTCAGCGCGGCGATCTGGTCTTGACGGAGTATTACAGCCTGTTTGCAATCGCGCTGGAGCCGAAAGGAAGCGACCTGGAAGAACGCCTGACGGAGACCGAAATCGACCGGGCTGAGCCGGGTGAAAAGCCAGGAATCAAGGTGACTGAAGCAACCTATGTGCTGGCTAGAATCACGGCCGTCGATCCGGAACTGGGAACCGTAACACTCCAAGGAGCCGAAGGCGAATTCTTGATGAAGGCCGGTGATGAAGTGGACCTGTCTGCGGTTGAAGTGGGTCAGGAGGTAGAAGCCCTGTACATAGAATCGTTCGCAATCTCCGTCGAGCCGGCACCGAAAGTGTCAGGGATGCTGGAGATGAAGATCAGTGCCGTAGCAGTCGGAATCGGCGTGGAATGGGGAAAAGGCACGCTGACCATGTTTGACGGAACGATGCACGAATTCAAGGTCTCGGGACTCACCCTTTTGGATGTGGGCGCCTCCAGCGTCGAAGCGGCTGGTGAGGTATACCATCTCGTCGAGGCCAAGGACCTGGAGGGAACATTCATCTCGGGTGAAGCGGGCGCGGTCCTGGTCGCGGGCGGCTCTGGCCTGGCCATGAAGAATCGCAACGGCGTTGTCGTGAAGCTCAAGTCATCCCAGAAGGGCGTCCGGCTCACCCTGGCGGGCGAAGGCCTCAAGATAACGCTCAAGTAGTTTTTTCGACAATCCCAATTTAAGGGGCCCCTTTGGTGGCCCCTTTATTCTCAGCCGCTTTCTGCCGTGGCGATCGCGATTAGCAATTGCTCCAACAATTGAATTTGCGAATGCCGCAGCTGCCAGCAGTGCCCAGCCGGCGGCTCCTGCTGAGCCAGCACCCGCACCAGCGCCCGCAGCGAGCACCCCGGGGGCATTACCCTTGGGAACCGTGGTCGATAGTCCGCGACAGCATGCATCAAACATGGAAAAATTGATTCATAGGTCAGATCGGTAATTGATATGTATCTGAAATTTTTCCTCCGGGCCGTGTTTTCTTTGTCGGTACTGGCCGCCTGCAGTCCCGCAGAGCCGCCGCTTGCGATATCGCAAAGTGAATCCGTAGCATCAACCGTTGCAGCTGTCGCCATGCCAGACCGCTATGGAGCAGAAGTTAGCGAATCGATCTTGCGCCAGGGCGGCAATGCAGTCGATGCCGCAATCGCAGCCGGCTTCGTATTGGCGGTCACCTATCCTGAGGCCGGAAACATCGGTGGTGGCGGCTTCATGTTGATCCAGATGGATGGAAAAGCGCATTTTCTGGATTACCGGGAGACGGCGCCGCTGGCTGCGCATCGCGACATGTTTCTCGATGACGACGGCGATGTGATAGAGAACGCGAGCCTGATCGGTCACCGTGCGGCCGCGGTTCCGGGCACTGTCGCTGGGTTCTGGGAGGCGCATCAACGCTTCGGCAGCCTGCCCTGGAAGGATCTTGTCATGCCCGCGGCAGAGCTGGCAGAAAAGGGATTTGTCGCGCCGGAAATTCTTGTCGAACACGTTCAATCCTTGCATGACTGGTTCGGCCAGGAGACAAATCTCTTCGATTACTTCGGAAAAATGAGAAGTGGCGAGATCTTCCGGCAACCCGAACTCGCCGCGACGCTGCGGCGTATTGCTGAGCAGGGGCCGGAAGACTTCTATTTCGGAATCACGGCGGACCTGGTTGTTGCGCAAATGCACCGGGGTGACGGATTGATTTCGAAGGATGATCTAAGCCAGTACACGGCCGTTTGGCGTGAACCTTTACGCGCCAATTGGAGAGATTTTCAAGTCCTTTCCGCGCCGCCGCCGAGTTCCGGCGGTTTTGCGGTCATCCAGTTACTTAAAATAAAGGATTATGTGTCTGATTTATTTAAGAATGTGACGCACAACTCCGCCCAATATGTACACCTCGTTGCAGAAATCGAAAAACGCGTGTTTGCCGATCGTGCGGAATACCTGGGGGATCCAGACTACGTCGACGTTCCACTCGACGATTTGCTGACGGAGGAATACCTGCAGCGGCGTGCAATGGAGATCAATCCCGGTAAAATTTCTCAACTCGATGCCATTGCACCCGGCCTGGAATCACATGATACAACCCATTTCTCCATTCTCGATCGCTGGGGCAATGCCGTTTCAAATACCTACACAATAAACTGGGACTTCGGCAGCGGAGTGGTGGTCGAAGGCGCCGGCTTTGTGCTGAACAACGAAATGGACGACTTCAGCGTGAAACCGGGCGTACCCAATGTTTACGGAGTGATCGGAAACAGGGCGAACGAAATCCAGCCGGGAAAGCGCATGCTTTCATCCATGTCACCGACCATCCTGGTGCGTGATGAGGCCGTACAAATGGTGATTGGAACGCCGGGTGGCTCGACCATATTCACGTCGGTATTCCAGGCTATAGTCAATATCGAGGATTTTGCAATGACGCCTGATCAGGCAGTCGCTGCGAGTCGTTTTCATCATCAGCTGCTGCCGCCGGACCTGATCACATACAGCCCGAGCCGGCCCTTGCCGGAGGATGTGATACTTGCGCTCACCCAAAGAGGTTATCGTCCGGAACCGCACGCCTGGGAGTTTGGGAATCTGCAGTTGATACTGCGCCAGGGCGACCGGATTCTTGCTGCATCAGACCCGCGAGGTCGCGGCGTATCCCGGGTGTTCGAGCATTAGCCATTAGGTGTTGCTGCGGCAAATTTTCTCATTGGAATTTTCTCGATTTTTATTCCTGATCCTCGCAGCGAACGGCTGTGCCATAGGCCAGAAGCTCAGCGGCGCCCTGAGAAATCATGGACGTGCTGAAACGCAGGCAGATGATGGCGTTGGCTCCCAGGCTCCTGGCTTCATCCATCATGCGGTCCAGCGCTTGTTCCCTGCTTTCAGCCATGAGCTTGGTGTATTCATGGATCTCGCCGCCGACGATGTTGCGCAGGCCGGCCAGAATGTCTTTCCCCACATGGCGGGCGCGGATCGTGTTCCCCCTGACCAGACCCAGATGCTGTTTAATCGTCTTGCCGGCGATCTCCTCGCTGGTAACCACCAGAATTTTACTCATAACTTAACATTCCTGTATTTGTCGGTTTTCCGGGCAATCAGTCGTTGTCGCAGCACCGATACAAAGAGTCCAATGCCACCACCCCAAATGAGACTCATCGCCAATTTGTGATACCACGGCATGCTGGTATCGACCCAGAACGCGTAGACGGCAAAAGCAATGATCATGGCCAGGCCGGCGCTCAGCGCAAACCAGGCGATGCCCTGCAGGCCTTTTGAAGTTAAATCATTCATCATGGTCTCCAGTTTTTCCTGTTCCAAATTCGGATATCGGGTTTCCTGTACGGCCCGTTGCAGTTGCTGTAACTGGCGCCAGGTTTCCCGGCATTCCTCGCATTGTTCGATATGTAAGGCGACTCGCTGACTTTCCTGTTGGGTCAGCTCGCCATCGAGATAGCCCGTCAGGAGTTCCTCGATGTGCTGACAGGTATCTGTTTTATTCATAATCATTTCTCACCATATAGGGGATCAAATGTTCTCTCAATGCCAGCCTGGCCCGGTGCAAGCGGGACATTACAGTTCCTTTCGGTATGTCCAGAATAGCGGCGATATCGGCATAAGCGAAGCCGTGAAAATCTTTCAGTAATATGATTTCACGCTGATCAAGTGAGAGTTTCGCCAATGCCACTTGAACCTGCTGTTGCAGCTGGGACTGCTGCAGAGTGTCCTCCGGACCATGGTTTTCCCCGGCCGCGATGGTTTCCTCGACCAGTTCCTCGTGATTCTTTCGCTTCTGCTCGCGCAGCCGGTCGATGGCCTTGTTGCGCACCACCCGAAAAAACCAGGGCCTGAACTCATCGCTGCGAGCTTTTGGCGCACCAGGATGGGAAACGGCGACGACAGCGGCTTCCTGCAGCACATCATGGGCGTCAGCCGGCTGCTGCAACAGCTGCATCGCCAACTTGAAGGCACCCTGAGCTAAATCTGTAAGAACGCTATCCACACTGTGACACCTGACTGGTTTAATTCCAGAGCCATTATTTGCCCGATAACTATATAACGAGTGAGGAGGGGTGTTTATTCCATATTTAAGAACTATTCAAATAATTTTGGATGCCTGCCTTTGATTAAGTGGATTGATGGATCATTAGCATTTAAAGAGTCTCTCCTATAGATTCGAAAACAACTCATTTAGGTTTTAACCGCTTTATGCAGGTTTAAGAGTTGGCTTTAATGGCGAGCACTGTATTCTCAAATTAAATTTTTTCGGCCATTATTTCGGATGTGTATTTTCCGTTTCTGGGCGTTAGTTTCACATAATCGCGCAGAATTAGTTCGGCACGCTGACGTTTGTAAGACTTGAGATAAGGCAGGATTTTTTGCAAAAGAGACAGTGCCTGTCTGTTGTAAACAGCATAGGCGAAACTGGGGGTGTGGTGAGATTTACTGGTTCGTTTGTTGGTGATTTTGCCGACACCCGTTACTGATTTAACGTAATCGAGGAGGGCAATTTCCGTGCTGCTGATCGATACACTCAGTTGGCGATTTTCATTCTTGTGCTTACGAATCAGGGTAATTGTGCCTTCGCCATCGATGAGCCCGCCTATATAGGCGGCATCCGTGTTACTTAAGTCCTTGAGTTCCCGGTATTTGGTCACTTAAATAATTAATGAAGCGTACCCCGGCACGGTGCCGGGGTACATATTGGTGGAGGCGGCGGGACAGCTAATCCCTATCTTTCGATAAGGGCTGGACTATACCTTCATCCTGTTGCCAGGATGCGGGGCGTGTTATTCGCGGCTTAAAATTGCCTTGAATCCTAGTGCTGGCTCCTCCTCTAATGTTACAAAAGGATCAGCCAGTCTATGAGTCTCTACAGGGCAGGCCTGGAGTTAGCCTCCTTCCTACCCCTCGGTATTGCCATAACAGCTTTTGCTGCTTTAGGTTTCACCGATGTGAGCCCCGTTTTCACTTTGCCTTTACAGACAAAGGCGACCTATTCCTGATCGAACCCGCGTCCGCAAGCACTCCGCCTTCGGCTCTACATGCTTATCCGGTCTATTAGTTTAGTTGAGGGCTACCCGACAGGCAGGGAAAGCCAACAACGAGCCTGGATAAGTTTTAACGAATCCACACCAGGCGTGCTTCATCGCGATCCCATATAGGGTGACTCCCGTGATCCGGTCGTATGGGCACGAAGCCGGGCGGAAGGCACTATGCAGGTGTTTAAGCTGCTAGTGCGTAGTTGTCGTCGTTGGCAACTAAAAGTTTGCAATCAGTTTTACGAGTTATTTGCAGCTCGGCATGCACCTTGGGTTTTGCTACCCGCGTCGAATCCAGGTCGCCCCCTTTGGTTTGGGTCTTAATCCGGGGTATTTTACACCATCAGCGCTGTCGCGTCCCTACGGGATGTCATTGTGAGGCGCCGCCTCGGCGTTGCTGCTCTTTGGACATAGCGGTGCTATGTCCGGCATCGCGCGCCTTGATGCGACACCACACAATGCCACTGCTGGTGCAAAATACCCCGGATTAAGACCCGGGTCTTATTATATTCCGTGAGCTGTCGCGTCCCTACGGGATGTCATTGTGAGGCGCCGCCTCGGCGTTGCTGCGCCACACCTGGAGTTTTTCAGGATGAATGTTGCGTCACGCTGATATTCTGCTTTAGTAGACTCGCTAATTGTGTCAAGGTTCAACCATTGAGCGTGTCCCTTGGGGATACCACGACATTCGGACCTGGGTCATGCAAGATAATATTCACAGTGAGCCTGAAATCAGCGGGCAGCCAGGGCCGCGCGAATTTATCGCCTTGATGGCAATGGCCATGTCAATGGTCGCGCTGAGCATCGACGCCATGCTGCCTGCTTTTC
>Ga0316187_10001272_pt1 | contig 21542 bp, 23 predicted proteins | sample CroRivburrow1_MG_FD_204927 | JGI IMG/M metagenome (GOLD analysis project Ga0316187, IMG submission 204927) | Coastal sediment microbial communities from Maine, United States - Cross River worm burrow 1 | ecosystem: Environmental > Aquatic > Marine > Coastal > Sediment | place: USA: Maine...
CAGCTCTTCCTTATAGCCTTCAGCTGGAAAACCGAGCACTACATCGACGACCACCTGATCACCCTCGATCATGACGTTACGCACGCACTTGGTGACGATCAGATCCTTGTCCATAAAGGGATCTATATATTCCTTGAGCTTTGCTTCGATCTGCTCGCGGGATAAATCTGCCATGCTCGTTTCCTCTGGTATTCAGTAACTGGCTGCCGGAACTGGGAAATCCCGGAAAAATGATGCGCGATTGTACACAATTTACAAAGGCGGGTCTTCACTGCTGTTTGTGTTGATTTAGATTGTGGTAAGCGGGGCTCTACGCCGGATGAGGTAACCCGCTGTTTCTGTCATAATGCCGCGCTATCTATAAGTACTGTCAGGAAATTTAATGTCCAAGCAAAAACGCACCATGCTGGTGACCAGTGCCCTGCCGTACGCCAACGGCTCGATTCATCTGGGCCACCTGGTCGAGTATATCCAGACCGATATCTGGGTGCGTTTCCAGAAAATGCTGGGGCATGACTGCACCTATGTGTGTGCCGATGACGCCCACGGAACACCCATCATGTTGCGCGCTCAGCAGGAAGGTATTGAACCCGAGCTGCTGATTGAACGCATGAATGCCGAACACCAGGCAGACTTCTCCGCGTTCCATATTGCGTTCGATAACTACTACAGCACGCACTCCGACGAAAACAGGGAGTTTGCCGAGCAGATCTATACCAGGCTGCGCGATGGCGGACACATCGACCGGCGCACCATCAGTCAGTACTACGACCCGGAAAAGGAAATGTTCCTGCCGGACCGTTTTATCAAAGGAACCTGCCCGAAATGCGGGGCCGAAGACCAGTACGGTGACAACTGTGAGGTCTGCGGTGCGACCTACGATGCAGGTGAACTGAAGAACCCCAGGTCTGTTATAAGCGGCACCACACCGGTGGAAAAAGAGTCGGAACACTATTTCTTCAAGCTGTCAGACTTCACCGACATGCTGCACGGCTACCTGCAGAAAGCGACGCAGCCCGAGGTCGCCAACAAGATGAACGAATGGCTGGAGGCAGGCCTGCAGGACTGGGATATTTCGCGCGACGCACCCTACTTCGGTTTCAGGATCCCCGACACGGCGGACAAATTCTTCTACGTCTGGCTGGATGCCCCCATGGGCTACATGGCCAGCTTCAAGGACTATTGCAACAAAGGCAACCTGAATTTCGACGACTGGTGGGGCAAGGATTCCAGCGCCGAGCTGTATCACTTTATCGGCAAGGACATCCTGCGTTTCCACACGCTGTTCTGGCCAGCGGTACTGGAAGGTTCCGGTTACCGCAAACCGACCCGGGTGTTCGCCCACGGCTTTCTCACCGTCAACGGCCAGAAAATGTCGAAGTCGCGCGGCACCTTTATCAATGCACGTACTTACCTCGACCACCTGAACCCGGAATACCTGCGCTATTACTACGCAGCCAAGCTGTCCAGCGGAATCGACGATATTGACCTCAACCTGGATGACTTCGTTGCCCGCATCAACAGCGACCTGGTCGGCAAGTATGTCAACATTGCCAGCCGTACCGCTAATTTCATCGTCAAGCACTTCGACGGCGAACTGTTGTCCGCAAAGGAATACGGCACCCACGAAACCGGGGGCGGCAAGCATCTTATCGCCGAGGCCTTTGAGCAACGCGAGTATGGCCGTGCAGTGCGCGACATCATGCGCATGGCCGATGACACCAATCAGTTTTTCGACGAGAGCGAGCCCTGGAAACTCGCCAAAGACCCCGACCAGAAAGACAAACTGCACAAGGTCTGCTCGCGCATCCTGCACGCCTTCTACGTGCTGTCCATCTTCCTGACGCCCATCCTGCCGGCCATGACCGGCCGGGTCGCACGTGAGTTGTTCGGCATGCAGCGAGCTTTTGTCTGGGACGACCTGGACAGCTTCCCGGACCGAATCAACAAGTTCAAACACCTGGCCAAGCGCATCGAAGCGGATGCCGTGACAGCCATGCTGGACGCTTCCAAAGAGAGTTTAACCATGGCTGAAACCAAACCTGCCGGCGGCCCACTGGCGGACGAACCGGTGGCTGACACCATCGCTTACGATGATTTCGCCAAAGTGGATTTACGCGTCGCGAAGATCGTCAAGGCCGAGGCTGTGGAGAAGGCCGACAAGCTGCTGCAACTCACACTGGATCTGGGCGGTGAAACCCGCAATGTGTTCGCGGGGATCAAAAGCGCCTATGCACCTGAGGACCTTGAGGGTAAGCTGACCATCATGGTCGCCAACCTGGCACCGCGCAAAATGCGTTTTGGTGTTTCCGAAGGCATGGTGCTTGCTGCCGGGCCCGGTGGTAAAGACCTGTTTATCCTTGAGCCACATCAGGGTGCGCAACCCGGAATGAAAGTGAAATAAACAGTATGGGCGAGTTCGCACTCATTCTTGTCAGCACCGTGCTGGTGAACAATTTCGTGCTGGTGAAGTTCCTTGGCCTGTGTCCTTTCCTGGGCGTATCGCGCAAACTGGAAACAGCCATCGGCATGTCGCTGGCGACCACCTTTGTACTGACCCTGTCGTCGGTCTGCAGCTACCTTGCCAATGAATACCTGCTGGCACCGCTGGGACTGGAATACCTGCGTACCATTACCTTTATTCTGGTCATTGCCGTGGTTGTGCAGTTCACCGAGATGGTGGTGCATAAAACCAGTCCGCTGCTCTACCAGGTACTGGGTATCTTCCTGCCGCTGATTACCACCAACTGCGCGGTACTCGGCGTTGCACTGCTCAATATCCAGGAGCGGCACGGTTTTCTTGAATCTGCTGTTTACGGCTTTGGCGCAGCAGTCGGGTTTTCCATGGTGATGATTCTGTTTGCCGCCATGCGTGAACGTATCGCGGTTGCCGATGTTCCGGAAGCCTTCAGGGGCTCCGCAATTGCGCTGGTGACCGCCGGCCTGATGTCGCTGGCCTTCATGGGCTTCTCGGGACTGATCAAAGGTTAACGGACAGGCACTATGCTTACCGCCATGCTGGCCATCGGTGTCCTCGCTGCCCTGTTCGGTCTGTTGCTGGGTTTTTCGGCGATCCGCTTCAAGGTCGAAGGCGACCCGATTGTTGACCAGATTGACAGCCTGTTACCACAGACCCAGTGCGGCCAGTGTGGCTATGCGGGCTGTCGGCCGTATGCCGAAGCCATAGCCAGTGGTGAAGCGGATATCAATCAGTGTCCACCCGGTGGCGAAGCCGGTATCCAGGTGCTCGCAGAGTTGCTCGGTGTCGACGCGCTGCCGTTGAATGCCGAGCACGGCGAACACACCGAGAAACGGGTTGCGGTAATCGATGAACAAACCTGCATCGGCTGTACACTGTGCATCCAGGCCTGCCCGGTGGACGCCATACTCGGCGCAGCCAAGCAGATGCACACCGTTATCGAAAGTGAATGCACTGGCTGCGACCTGTGCGTACCACCCTGCCCGGTTGACTGCATAGAGATGGTGCCCGTGAAGGAGACCATCAGTCACTGGAAGTGGCCGTACCCTGAGAATACCCGGAGATCTATCGCCGCTGCTAGCGGAGAACCCTGCTGAATCCCTGCAATCGCTTGATTCGAATCAATAACCCGCCCCGAGGCAGCGTATTTTTTCGACCAGACCCTGTACAATGCGGCGTCTGATGGTCACTCTACTGGAACAGCCCAAACGCATTCACGGCGGCCTGCACCTCGATGCAAACAAGACGCAGTCGCTGCAACAGCCGTTGCGTTCCGCCAGTGTGCCGGGGCAGCTGTATATCCCTCTAAGCCAGCATATCGGCGAAGCGGCAGAGCCACTGGTTGAAGTCGGCGATAAGGTTCTGAAGGGCCAGTTGATTGCCCGCTCGCCCGGCTATATCAGCGCACCGGTACACGCCTCGAGCTCAGGCAAAGTCGTCGCAATCGGCGATTACCCGGTTCCACACCCGTCCGGCATGCACGCCGCCTGCATCGTGATTGCGACCGATGGAGAAGACCGCCCGGCCGATACCCGCCTCAGGATGGACGACGTATTTAATGCCGATCCTGCCGATATCCGGCAACGGGTTCGCGATGCGGGCATTGTCGGTCTTGGGGGGGCCGGCTTCCCTGCCTCGGTAAAGCTCAACCCGGGACCGGACCGGGAGGTCGACCTGCTGGTCATCAACGCGGCGGAGTGCGAACCCTACATCAGCTGCGATGAAGCACTGATGTGCAGTCGCCCGCAGGAGATTCTCGACGGGGTGCGCATTATGCGCCATGCCCTCAACGCCAGTCAGGTCGTCATTGGCATCGAGGACAATATGCCGACGGCGCTCGTACAGCTGCAACATTGCCTGGACCAGACGGGAGCGTCCGATATACAGCTGACACCGGTGCCTACTATTTATCCCGCCGGTGGTGAAAAACAACTCATCTATGCACTGACCGGCGAAGAGGTCCCCAGCCAGGGATTACCGATTGATCTGGGCATCGTGTGTCATAACGTCGGTACTGCTGGCGCCATTGCACGCGCACTGACACAGGGAGAGCCGCTGATATCACGTGTGGTGACTGTGACCGGCGAGGGTGTCAGACAACCAGCCAACCTTGAGGTCCGTATAGGTACGCCCGTTGCCGACCTCATCGAGGAATGTGGTGGCTATACGGACGACGTAGCCAGACTGTTGATGGGCGGGCCGATGATGGGGTTTTCCCTGCCCAACGATAGCGTGCCTTCCATAAAGACAACGAATTGCATCCTTGCAGCAAGTTACAGGGAAACACCACAGGTCACGGCTGCCAGTCCCTGTATCCGCTGCAGCGACTGCGCAGACGTATGCCCGGTCAGTCTGCTGCCACAGCAACTGTACTGGTATGCGCATGCCCGGAACTTTGACCAAATCCAGGATTACAACCTGTTCGACTGCATCGAATGCGGTTGCTGTGCACAGGTATGCCCCAGCCATATCCCGCTGGTCCAGTACTACCGCTTTGCGAAAACGGAGATATGGGCCATGGAAAGTGAACGGCAGTTTTCCGATATGTCCCGTCAGCGTCATGAGTTCCGTATTGAACGCCTGGAACGGGAAAAGAAAGCACTGGAGGAACGTCGCGCCAAGGCAAGAAAGGCCCTTAAACCCAAGGTTGGAGACGCCAATGCCAAACAAGCTGAAATTGCTGCTGCGCTGCAGCGCGTAAAGGCGAAAAAGGCCGCACAATCCGTGGGACCGCTTAACACCAGCGATCTCACCGAGGAACAGCGGGCGAAGATTGCTGAAGTCGATCGCCGTCGCTCTTCAGCCAACGGCCAGCCCTGATGGAGTTCCCAACCCAGAGTTCTCCCTATCTACCCTTGAACAAGAACCTGTCCAGGCTCATGGTACAGGTGATGCTGGGTTTGATACCCGGTGCCATGTGCCTGTTCTGGTTTTTTGGCTGGGGTATCCTGTTCAACCTGCTCATCACCTCGGCGACTGCGTTACTAGCCGAGGCGGCTATGTTGCAATTACGCAGACGGCCTGTGACAGCGACACTCTGTGATGGCAGCGCACTGCTTACCGGTCTGCTGCTGGGACTGTCGTTACCGCCGCTGGCACCCTGGTGGATTCCGGTCGTCGGTGCACTGTTTGCCATCGTGGTTGCAAAACAATTGTATGGCGGATTGGGCTACAACCCGTTCAACCCTGCCATGGTGGGGTTTGTCGTACTGATCATTTCCTTCCCGCTACAGATGACATTGTGGCCACCGCCGCAGGGTATCGAAGCCGAAACGCTTGGCCTGGCAGATACGTTGCAACTGGTATTCGCATCGGTGCTTCCTGCCGATACCACCCTTGACAGCGTCACCATGGCTACACCGCTGGACGTGGCAAAAACCCGCATCGGTCTGAATTTCACCTGGAGTGAAATACTCGCCGACCCACGCTATGGCAGCTTCGCCGGGCGCGGCTGGGAATGGATCAATGTCGGTTTCCTGCTCGGCGGGCTCTGGTTGTGGCAAAGGCGCGCCATACACTGGCAGATACCGGTAAGCATGCTGTGCTCGCTGTTTATCATGTCCCTGTTTTTCTATGTCGCTGACGCCGACAGCTTTGGCTCGCCAATTTTCCACCTGTTCAGCGGCGCTACCATGATGGGGGCATTCTTTATCGCAACTGACCCGGTTTCTGCGGCAACGACCAGACGCGGACGCCTATACTACGGAGCCGGCATCGGCGTGCTGACTTATGTTATTCGTACCTGGGGAGGCTATCCGGAAGGTATTGCATTCGCGGTGCTGTTAATGAACATGGCCGCACCTACCATCGACTACCTGACACCGCCGCGCGTATTCGGTCAGAAGGATGCGGAGAAAAATTAGTGCTCTATCGGACGGTTTTCATTTCTGCGAGTTTTCTGCTTGTGTTCGCCGTGGTCGGCAGCGGGCTGGTTGCTTTCACTTTTGACAGCACAGAAGAGCGCATCGCTGAGAACCAGCGCCGGGCATTGCTGAACAGTCTGAATGAACTGGTACCCTCCGATCGTTACGACAACGATATATTTTCCGATATCCTGCTGGTGCGTAACCCGGAATTGCTGGGAACCAATGAACCGGTTCCCGTATACCGAGCACGCAAGGGCGGCTGGCCGGTTGCCGCCGTGCTGGCGCTGGTGGCACCGGACGGTTATAACGGCCGTATCAGGCTGCTTGTCGCTGTCAACCTGGACGGGACACTGGCGGGAGTGCGTGTCGTCCAGCATCGTGAGACCCCCGGACTGGGGGACGGTATAGAACTGAACAGGTCTGACTGGATTCTGGGCTTTGACGGCAAATCGCTGTCCAATCCCGGAAAAAATGGCTGGCGGGTAAAGCGCGACGGCGGCCAGTTCGACCAGTTCACCGGTGCGACCATAACCCCTCGAGCTGTCGTGAAAGCCGTCCACAAAGCTTTGTTATACTTCAAGCAGAGCAAGCAGCACCTGTTTGAACAGGCTCCGGAAACATCGACTGACTCATGAATTCCCTGCAAAACATAATGCGTGACGGTCTCTGGACCAACAATGTCGGCCTGGTCCAGGTGCTGGGTATATGCCCCTTGCTGGCGGTCACAGGGACCTTCATCAACGGTCTTGGCCTGGGACTGGCCACCCTGATCACCCTGGTCGCTTCCAATGTCACGGTTTCGACGATCCGCAAACTGGTAAGGCCGGAAGTCCGAATTCCGGTTTTTGTACTGGTCATAGCCTCAATTGTAACCATTATCGAATTATCCATGAGCGCCTGGTTCTACGAGCTATACAAAGTGCTGGGCATTTTCATTCCGCTGATCGTTACCAACTGTTCCATTATTGGACGCGCCGAAGCCTTTGCCTCGAAGAATACCGTGGGCCGCTCTTTTGTAGACGGGTTCAGCATGGGACTTGGCTTTCTGCTGGTGCTGGTGACCCTCGGCACATTGAGAGAAATCATCGGTCAAGGAACGCTGTTTTCACAGGCACACCTGATGTTTGGTGAGGCCGCCCGCTCAATGACCATCCACTTCGTTGACAGCTACCAGGGCTTCCTGCTGGCTGTACTGCCCCCCGGTGCTTTTATCGGGCTCGGATTGCTCATTGCCATGAAAAACGTTATCGACAAGCGCAGGGAAAGCAGGGCAGTTGGTATCCCGGTACCCGCTAACCAGACCACCCAGGCCGCACACTGAACATCCGGCTACAATGGAATGAACAAGAAAAAACGGATCGAAATATTCACCCGGCTGCGCAACGAAAACCCCCACCCTAAAACAGAACTCAACTACGATAACCCCTTCCAGCTGCTGGTCGCTGTCACGCTCTCGGCGCAAGCTACCGATGTCGGTGTCAACAAAGCCACGAAGGCACTGTTCAAAAAGGTCAGGACACCACAGGCGATGCTCAAGCTCGGCGAAGCGGGCCTGAAGGAATACATCAAAACCATCGGCCTGTACAATAACAAGGCCAGGAACGTGATCGCTGCGTGCCGGATCCTGGTGCAACAGCATGGAGGCAAGGTGCCTGACCAGCGTGCCGCACTTGAAGCCCTGCCCGGCGTCGGCCGCAAGACCGCCAACGTTATATTGAATACGGCATTCGGCCAGCCGACCATTGCAGTGGATACCCATATATTCCGCGTATCGAACCGGACGGGTATCGCTCCGGGTAAAAATGTCGTTGAGGTGGAGAACAGATTGCTGAAGTTTGTGCCTGACGAGTTCAAACAGGATGCCCACCACTGGCTGATCCTGCACGGGCGCTATACCTGCGTCGCCCGCAACCCGCGTTGCGGAAGCTGCATCATCGAGGACCTGTGCGAATACCGGTATAAGACGGAATACTGACGTCAATTGGCGACAGTTAAAACTTGCATACCGGGGCCTGAAGTGGGTAATCTTCGCGGCTGATTAGCGGGACTTACGATGCTGTTTGGACAAGATCGGGACCAGTTGCGTGGTGTATACATCCAGGCATGGGATTTTTACCGTCAGGGCAAGCCCCTGAACCCGTTACAGGCCCAGATTGTTGCCGTAGTGGAGCAGCACCCGGAATATCACAGCCTGCTGGAACATGCTGATCAGGCTATAGAAAAGGACTACCTCCCGGAACTGGGAGAAACAAACCCGTTCCTGCATATGAGTATGCACCTTGGCATCCAGGACCAGGTCCGTACCGATCGGCCGGTTGGCATCTGCAAGCTGTACGAACAGCTGCTGGCAAAAAGCACTGACAGCCACGCGCTGCAACACAAACTGATGGAATGCCTGGCAGAAATGATCTGGCAGGCACAAAGAAGCGGCGAATTACCGAACGAAGGACGGTATATCGCGTGCATAAAAACCCTTGCTGAGGACGGCTAGATTGCGCAGTACACGCAGCGCAGAGTTAAACTTTCCCCTTTTTTCCGTTTCCGGGCAGTATCGCGCGGAAACTTTTCTCCACCCGGCAGGTCGTAGAGGCTGTCATTCATGATGATTAGCGGCTTGAAATGCCGGTTAAACCGCGGTACCTGGTACTGCATTTAATACTTTGAAGCCTTTAGGAGGCGTATCCAATGTCCAAGAAAACTGTTTTGAAACCCGTTGCCGTTGCCCTCGGTGCTGCTTTTGTTACCTCACTGGCCGGCGCTTCAGTTGCCAATGCTGCGGAAAATCCCTTCGGCATGACCGAGCTGTCAAGCGGCTACATGGTTGCCGAAGGTGACATGAAAGAAGGCAAGTGCGGCGAAGGCAAGACGGAGAAAGAAGGCAAGTGCGGCGAAGGCAAGATGAAGAAGGAAGGCAAGTGCGGCGAAGGCAAGATGAAGAAGGAAGGCAAGTGCGGCGAAGGCAAGTGTGGCGAAGGCATGGACAAGTCCAAGATGAAGAAGGAAGGTAAATGTGGTGAAGGCAAGTGTGGCGGCACGAAGTAAGCCGCTAGAGCCATGAAGGAGTCACACTACCCCGTTCATGGTGCCGGACTCGGCCTGCGGCGGACCCTGATGGGTCCGCTCGCGGACCAGCCGCCATCACAGGTCGATTTTTATGAAGTCGCACCTGAAAACTGGATCGGGGTCGGTGGCCGCTACGGCAAACAGTTCCGCGCCTTTACCGAGCGCCACGCTTTCATGTGCCATGGACTTTCATTGTCAATCGGCAGCCCCTCCCCTCTTGATGAAACCTTTCTGCACCGTCTCAAACGTTTCCTCGACCAGCATGGTATCCGGGGCTATTCGGAACACCTGAGCTATTGCAGCGACGACGGCCATCTCTATGACCTGATGCCAATCCCCTTTACCGAAGAAGCCGTACACTACGTGGCCGAACGCATTCGCCGCACCCAGGATATCCTGGAGCGCCGTATTGCAATGGAAAACGTGTCCTACTACGCGGCTCCCGGCAAGGAAATGGAAGAAATCGATTTTATTAATGCCGTCCTGCAGGAAGCCGACTGCGAGCTGTTACTCGACGTCAACAATATTTACGTCAACAGCATAAACCATCATTACGATGCCGAAGAATTTCTAACCTCATTGCCCGCTGAACGGGTGATGTATTTTCACGTTGCCGGGCACTTTAACGAAGCCGAGGACCTGATTGTCGATACCCACGGCGCCGATGTGATCGACCCCGTCTGGGAACTGCTGGACAAGGCCTACAAACATTTTGGCGTTGTACCTACCCTGCTGGAACGCGATTTCAATATTCCCCCCGTACCGGAGTTACTCACTGAAGTAGACCGGATTGCAGCACTGCAGGCGCAATGGGCACCACGGGAAACATCCACCCATGCCGGACACAACTAAGCCGGAGTTCATGCAGCGGCAGTACGAATTTGCCGCGCATATTCGCGATCCCGAACACAATAAGGTACCGGCCCATTTAGAAGATCGCCGCATGAAAATCTACCGGGACCTGTTCTACAATAATGTAGAAGGTTTCCTGTCAAACGGTTTCCCGGTGCTGCGCGAGCTGATGGACGATAACAACTGGCATGCACTGGCACGCGATTTTTTCGCTCACCACCAGAGCCATTCGCCACTGTTCCTGGAAATTTCCCGCGAATTCCTGAACTACCTGGAACAGGAGCGGGGCGAACGTCCGGATGACTTCCCGTTCCTGCACGAACTTGCACACTATGAATGGGTGGAGCTGGCAGTATCGATTGCCGATATCGGTGAGCACACAGTCGCTATCGATCCGCAGGGCGACGTGCTCGACGGCACTCCGCTCCTGTCACCCGTTGCCTGGCCGCTATCCTACCGCTACCCGGTTCACCGGATCAGCCCGGACTTCATCCCCGATACACCAGGTGAACAAATAACGTATCTGCTGGTCTACAGGGATGACCGGGATGAAGTCGGATTCATGGAATTAAACCAGGTCAGCGCACGCCTGTTCGCCCTGCTCCAGGAAGATTCGGCGCGCAGCGGACGCGAGGCACTGCTAATGATTGCCGACGAGCTTCAGCACCCGGATCCGGATGTTGTGGTTAGCGGTGGAAAGGAAATCCTGCAAGAATGGCGGCAACGCGACATCATACTGGGCGCGCTCACGTAAAAACCATCGGCAAAGAACAATAAACGGGAAGGAGACACCTGAATGTACCCCCTGATTCAACTGCAAAGACTACTGGACACAACCCGCGGTCTGGACTTCCTTGGTCCTTTGGCCTTGCGGCTGTACCTGGTACCCATTTTCTGGATGGCCGGGAACAAGAAGCTGGAGGACATGGACAGCATCATTGAGTGGTTCGGCAATCCGGACTGGGGACTTGGCCTGCCTTTCCCCGAGGTCATGGCCTGGGCCGCAACCTTAACAGAGGTAGGCGGCGCTGTATTATTGCTGATTGGCCTTGCAGTACGCTGGATCTCCATCCCCCTCATGGTCACCATGGTGGTTGCTGCTGTCACCGTGCACCTGCAAAACGGCTGGCTGGCCATCGCGGAAGCCACCGGGCCTTTTGCCACTCCACGCACTGAAGGCGCAATTGAGCGTCTGGAAGTCGGCAAGCAACTCCTGCAGGAACACGGTAACTATGACTGGCTGACAGAGAACGGCAGTTTTGTGATGCTGAATAACGGTATTGAATTCGCCGCGACCTATTTCATTATGCTGCTGCTACTGTTCTTTGTTGGTGCTGGACGGTATTTCAGCATGGACTACTGGATACGCCGAGGATTCATGCGCGACGGGTACTAGCCCGCCCGCTGTAGCACTACACAGGTTTCACCTTGTAGGAGCGGTATCTTTATACCCTGAAGGGCACAAGTGCCCGGCGGCTTTGCGGGTACTGACCGCGATAGCCAGCCGCAACAATCGCGCCGAAGGCCGGCGCTCCTACAAAAACGTGCCATAACCTGTAGGAGCGGTTTCCTGACCGCGATAGCCGGTTTACCAGTCGGGCGAATTGAACAGCGGCTGTGCCGTACCTGTCGGAGGCGGCGCAGGCAGCTCTTCAGGCACGGATTCAGAATCCAGCAAGTGCCCCCAATCGGTTCGCTCCTTCATCCTGTCCTGGCGTTCAGGCGATACGAAGGACTGCCCCGCGCGTATTTCCCAGCCACCGCCCAGCGCCTTGTAGGCTGCAATCAGCCCGCTCACCACTTCGCCACGCACTGATGTGTAACGGTCCTGGACACGCAGCAGCGTCTGCTGGGTATCCAGCACGCGCTGGTAATCAACCGCCCCTTCCCGGTATTGAACCAGGGCCAGGTCCACTGAACGCTGCGCAGCTTTAACGCTGTCCTTTAGATAGCCGCTCTGCTCACGTGCACCCACATAGGCACTGATACCGTCCTCAACTTCCTGCGCTGCCCTCAGCACTGAATTCTGATAATTCACCAGCAAGGCTTCCAGTCGGGCATCCTGCACCCTGACCTGGTTCTTCAGGCGGCCATAATTGAGAATCTGCCAGGATGCCGAAGGGCCGTAGTTATACCCGACGCTGTCTGACTTGAACAAATCGCTGTTACTGTTTGAACCGGTATCGCCGTTTAACAGACCGATAGAACCTACCAGCCCAAAGCGCGGATAGAGATCAGACTTCGCCACACCGATCAGTGCACTTTGCGTAGCCGCCTGCAGTTCAGCACTGCGGATATCCGGGCGTCGGCGTAACAGGTCGGCAGGCACACCGGCATTTATCTGCGCCGGTGGTTCTGGTATTTTCCCTTCACCCTGCAGGATTTCATGTAAATCGTTCGGTGGCATACCCATCAGAACACTTAGCGCGTTTTTTGTCTGACGGATCTGGCTCACAAGCAGTGGCACGGTCGATTCCGTAGATTTCAGCAGGCTCAACGCCTGGGAAGGGTCCAGTTCACTGACAGCACCGTTTTGGAAACGCACGTCGGCAATATTGTAGCTGCGCCGCTGGGTGACGCTGTTGTCCCTGGCAATGGCCAGCTGCTCTTCCAGAGTTCGCAGGCTGACATAGACGCGCGCAACTTCCGCGGTCAGCGATACCAGGGCATTATCGTAATCCGCAATCGAGGCGCCCAGGTTGGCGTCAGCAGACTCGACACCACGCCGGAAACGGCCCCAGAAATCCAGTTCCCACGCGGCATCAAGACCTATGCTGGACTGCGTATAGTTGTCATCCGCCAGTGCGCTATCGAAGTTGGGCGAGTTTTTACTCAGACCCACCCGGGTGAGGTCACCATTGAGCTGCTGCTGCTGTGGATACTGCTGACCGATGGCAATACCCAACTGGGCCCGGGCCTCGAATATACGCAGGCCGGCAACCTGCAAGGGCAGGTTTTGCTGGTAGGACAGATCGACCAGCTTGTCCAGCACTGGATCATTAAACACTGCCCACCATGTTTCCGTTTCCTTGCCTGCGGCCACTGTCGCGCTCTGCTCATCCCAGGTTTTCGACAGATCAGCCTGGGGAGTTTCGAAATCAGGGCCCAGAGTGGTACATGCTGAAATTGCAAGGCAGGCAACGCCGAGCAGGCCTCGCACAATTAAATCTTTTGGTGTCACGTGACTCCCCTTTACCTTCTGGCGTTATCGATACGATCGGGCAATTCATGTAAATATACACCATCACCCTGCGCAATCTAACCCCACAGACGGTAGTCAGAAATATCGCGACAATCGCAAGGTTACATAACTGTCGTCCTGGAAGGCCGACACTACACCGCTATTTCCCGAGTTGATGAACCAACGGCTCTCAAATTCCATATTCCAGTGATTATCGAGCCTGCGTTCGGCCTCCACCGTCAGCTGCGCAGCGCGGGTATCGCGATCGATCACAAAACCGACCAGCAACTCTGAATCCTGGACATCGTTCAGAGTCAGGCGTGAGCCCATGAAAATATCGTCGTCAAACAATACCGGGGGCGCATCAGCCGGATTGCTGCTGCGGCCATCCCATGAATATTCAAGCAACAACCCGAGGTCTGCCGCTGATCCGGCCAACTGGTAAAGGGTGTATTCAAAACCACCCACCGTGGCCAGGAAATGGTCACCGTGCTGTGCGCGCCACAGCCCCTCGAACTTCCATAGCCAGCCTTCATGCGTGAACTGGATATCGGTCCCGACCTGCTTGATCAGGTCATAGAAGGGTACCAGGCGGGTTGCATTGCTGTTGAGCGTAAATCTGGGTTCGCGGCCGGTGCCGTTAAAGTACGCGAGGCCGAAATCCCACGCGCCGATATAGTGGGAATAACGCAAGGCAACTTCCGGGCGATGCTGTTTGTCACTCGACTGATAGTCAGGATCACCATCTGTCACCAGCGGAAAACGCAACCGTCCATTCTTGCCCGGAAAGGTGCGCTCCCGGAACCAGGGCATGACAAACAGGCTGAGCGCACCCCAGTCGCGCTGGGTGCTTAGGTTGATCATCGGCTGCCCCAGCTTGTCTTCTCCATCGAGATCCTCGACCAGGTCTGTCTGGTTGATGATATCGACCAGGTGACGTGACTCGGCCACACCCCAGAACACCCGGTTAACACCGGCCAGTAGCTCCCATTCATCACTCACATGCAGCCAGTAAGCCTCGCGGACATCGAAATGTGTACGGCGACTGTCACGGCTGTCCAGCCTGGCAAAAGGGATGAAGTTGAACTGATCATCACCGTTTTCCGGGAACAACGTGATTTCGGGTTGCACGATCAGGGATGGCTGAAGCCCGTCGAGCTGGCTGTCGAACTGCGCATCATCGACAAACCCCCTGAGCTCCGCACCGACAAATCCTGCCAGGCGGGTATCATATGCCCCCGCGGTCAAGGGGAGCATAGCCAACAGGCACACGAATCTGCGCATAGTCGCCCTGACTAATGGACTCCCCGGATTATAAAGCGGCATCAATATTACGCCACGCAATCCAGCTGGCCAGTATGGCAACTACAGCAGCTGTAATATACATCCACTGTGCACCCACGCCTTGCCATAGATAACCGGCTATCAGACTGCCAAAAGCTCCACCGGCACCAAAGCTCACGCTGCTGTACAGTGCCTGTCCGCGGCCCTGGTGACGACCGGTGAAGAGCCGATGGGTAAGATAAATTGCGACCGCATGAAACACGCCAAAACTGGCTGCGTGCAGCGTTTGCGCAAAAGCCAGCATCCACAGTTGCTCGACGAACAGCGCGATAAGAACCCAGCGCAGCGCAGTCAGGAGCGTGGCAACCAATAGTAGCCGACGCGCGCCGAAACGCGGCAGCCAGTCGTGCATCTTCAGAAACACGGCGATTTCGGCCACCACGCCCCAGGCCCACAACTGCCCTATTGCTGTCTCACTGTAGCCGTGGCCGGACAGATACAGGCTGTAGAAAGCGTAATACGGCCCGTGGCTGACCTGTATCAGAAAACTTGCCAGTAGAAACGATATGACCACAGGGCTTTTCAAAACCTGGCGCAACGGCGTGTGATCAACGACCGGGTGTTGGCTTATATGTTCCGGTACCAGCAGGCTGGCAAGCCAGATACCTGCAAACAGGGCGACCAGGACAGCGGGCAACAAACCAGTACCGGTTTTTTCAAATACGCCACCCAACACAGAAACAGCAACCACGAAGCCGATGGAACCCCACAAACGGATTTTGCTGTAGTGATGGGTATCATCCCCGAGATGGTTAAGTGTTGTCGCTTCGAACTGGGGCAGCGCGGCGTTCCAGAAGAAACTGAACAGCGCCATCACCAGCGCCAGCATCCAGTAGCCCCTGGCCAGGAACACACCGGCAAAGCTGAGCGTTGCCAGCAGGCAGGCGAAACGCACGATGCGCATCCGGTTGCCACTGTGGTCAGCGATCCAGCCCCAGATGTTGGGTGCAATAATCTTGGTGGCCATGATGATGGCAACCAGCTCGCCGATTTCCACCACGCTGAAGCCGAGCGACTTGAGGTACAGCCCCCAGTAGGGAATTAACGCACCGAGCGAGGCGAAATAGAAAAAATAGAACCCGGACAGGCGCCAGTAGTACATTGGCCGGCTGTCAGTATGGTGGTGGCGTACTAGGCATCCGGGCTGGAGGGAACCACCGGTGTACGGTATTCCACATCCGCATTCTGCCCGCGGTGACGCAGATAGTGATCCATCAGCACGATGGCCAGCATCGCTTCCGCAATGGGTGTCGCGCGGATGCCGACGCAGGGATCATGGCGACCGGTTGTCACCACTTCAACAGGATCGCCATCCAGATTGACCGAGCGTCCCGGCAGTCGCAGGCTTGACGTCGGTTTAAGCGCAATACTGACCAGGATATCCTGCCCGGAAGAAATACCGCCCAGCACACCGCCGCTATGATTACTCAAAAAACCCTGCGGGGTGATTTCATCCCGATGCTCCGTCCCCTTCTGGGCAACGCAATCGAAACCGGCACCAATCTCGACGCCCTTGACCGCATTTATGCTGACCATGGCGTGTGCAATATCCGCGTCCAGGCGATCAAACACCGGCTCGCCGAGACCGGGAGGAATACCGGAAGCCACCACGTTGATACGCGCACCGACTGAATTGCCCTCCTTGCGCAGGGCATCCATATACGATTCCAGCTCGGCAACCCTGTCCGGATCCGGACAGAAGAACGGATTGTCTTCCACTGCAGACCAGTCTTTCAGTTCCAGTTCGATGGGACCCAGCCGGGACAGGTAACCGCGGATTTCGGTGCCAATTTTCTCACGCAGGTACTTGCGGGCAATACCGCCCGCCGCCACCCGCATCGCTGTTTCCCGTGCCGAAGACCGGCCGCCACCCCGGTAATCCCGGAAACCGAATTTCTGCTGGTAGGTATAGTCCGCGTGCCCGGGCCGGAAGCGATCCATAATGCCGGAGTAGTCTTTGGAACGCTGGTCGGTATTGTGGATGATCAACCCTATGGGGCTGCCTGTGGTTTTTCCTTCGAAAACACCCGACAGGATCTGCACCTCATCGGCCTCGCGGCGCTGGGTGGTATGACGTGATTTACCGGGCTTGCGCCGGTCCAGGTCACCCTGAAGATCCGCCTCGGACAGCGCCATACCGGGTGGGCAGCCGTCCACAATACAGCCGATGGCCGGGCCGTGACTCTCACCGAAGCTGGTGACTGTAAAGAGTTTTCCGATACTGTTTCCTGACATACGGCATTATTGTACAGGAGTTTGCGAGATGTGGAATTCAGTGCGGTTAAAGCCTTCGCAACCGGCTGCCGCTATTTATTAATGAGTATGTCACTCATCTAAACCAACCACTGAAGGGGGGATTGCCGTGAGTCAAAATGGTCACGCAATCGGTAATTATCTGGGCAAACCGATTTTTGAATCCATCGAGGTGCAGGACGACACCTATGTATTCGACCGTATCGCCAAATACGAAGATGACGAGTTTCCGCTCGACCGTCTGAGTGAAAACGAGGTACTGGTTGAACCGGGACTCATCTACCGGCACAAGGACTGATGCCGACTGCCAGGGATGGCGGCCCGTCCGGGCACTAAATCATTTTCGAAAAACTCTCTTCCTTCTCGACCCGGTAGCGGTCAAACACCTTGCAGATATTTCGGATCAACAGGCGGCCTTTCGCTGTCACATCAAGACGCTGATCACCAATCCGGACCAGCTGATCCCGGGCCATGGGTTCCAGCTGCTCCAGCTCAGACTCGAAGTAGTCATTGAACTCAATTCCAAACTCCGTTTCGATACGCCGTGTATCCAGGGTGTTGTTACAAATCAGCTGTTGAATCACTTCCCCACGCACACGGTCGTCGGTGTTGATCGCGACACCTCGCACGACCGGAAAACGTGACTCTTCAAGCTCCCGAATGTACTCTTCAACGGTCATACAGTTTTGAGCGAAGCCGCCCGGCATGGCGCTGATGGCACTCACACCCATTGCTATCAGGTCTGAATCCGAGTGCGTTGAATAGCCCTGGAAATTCCGGTGCAGGGTGCCGGTGCGCTGGGCTTCGGCAAGCTCATCATCCAGCAGTGCAAAATGATCCATGCCGATGTACTGATAGCCGGCGGCGGTCAATTTCTCTATTGTCAGAGCGAGAATGGCAAGTTTTTCATCGGCGCTGGGTAGATCCTCGCTATTGATGCGGCGCTGCGGCTTGAAGCGTTCCGGCAGGTGCGCATAGTTGAATACGGATAAACGATCCGGCCGCGCCTCGATCACTTTTTCCAGTGTGTCTGAAAAACTATCGAGCGTCTGTAGTGGCAAACCATACATAAGATCAATATTGATCGAGTGAAAACCAAGCTCGCGCGCCTGACGCATTGCGTTCAATGTCTGATCATCGGACTGAACCCGGTGTACCGCTTCCTGTACCTGCGGGTTGAAATCCTGTACCCCCAGGCTGATGCGATTGAACCCGATGTCACGAAGAATGGACAGCGTCTGTTCACGCAGCTCGCGCGGATCGATTTCTATCGAATACTCCCCGCCGTCGTTTTCTTGCAGGTAGAAGTTCTCACCCAGCGTGCGCATCAAATCACACATTTGCTGTTCGCTGAGGAAGGTCGGTGTACCACCTCCCCAGTGCAACTGCTCCACGCGCCGCTCGGGATCGACCAGTGACGCCTGCAATCGAATCTCGCGGTACAGACTGTCCAGATAAGGTTGCGCCCGGCTGCGGTCGGCAGTAACAATCTTGTTACAGGCGCAGTAATAGCAGACGTGGGCACAGAAAGGGATATGCACATACAGGGACAGCGGGCGCTGGCTGCTATTACTTTCCTTCACCCACCTAACGTAGTCCTGCTCGCCTACCGCAGGAGAGAATTCCATCGCCGTGGGATACGAGGTATAGCGCGGCCCGCTACCGGCATAGCGCCGAATCAGGTCAGCATCAAATTCAACATTATTGGGCATACATAACTCCACACATTGCCAACAGAGGCTACCAGCGTTCCACTGTCCACACATTGATATCGGTCAAGCCCATTTTAACCCTCCGCGTCCAGTCCGTTGATATGGGTTTCATTAATTTTCAGCAGCAGCTGCCGGAACGGCAAAATCCGCTCTTCCTGTTGCTCGGCAAGTTTAAAAAATGGCAAATTTTCCTTACCAAACATATAGCTGCCATCCGCCATCGAATCCCTCAGCTTGCGCACATCGCGCTCGAGATCTGTCAGGAAATCCATCGCCGCGCCCATGGAATCCATATCGTATTCAGCCGCCATACGCAGATCCTCGATCTCAAACAACGCCTGATCCACCAGATCCACATATTCCTCAGCAGTTTTGGGTCTACCCAGCATATTCCACCTCCAGTCAATATTGCTCAGCTTTTCAGCGCCGCTTCAAACAGTGAGCGAAACGCTTTAAGCTGCGGGGCTTCCAGCAGAAACACCCCCTGTCCACCACGCTCAAACTCCAGCCACAAAAACGGTACATCCGGAAAACATTCAACCAGCATCTCCTGGCTATTACCCACCTCTACCACCAGTATTCCGTCTTCATCCAGATAGTCCGCCGCCTGGGCCAGAATACGCACAACTATATCCAGCCCCTCGCTGCCCGCCATAAGCCCGATTTCAGGTTCATGCCGGAATTCTTCCGCCAGCTGCTGCATCTCTGCGGCCGAGACATAAGGCGGGTTGCTGATGATGAGTTGATAGCGCTGCGCATCAACGGCACTAAACAGGTCAGACTCGATCACCCGCACCCAGTCCTGCAGGTCATGACGCTCTATATTCTTTGTTGCGACCTCAAGCGCCTCGGGGGATATATCAACCAGATCGACGTGCGCATTCTCAAAATGGGCTGCGCAGGCAATACCGATACAGCCCCCGCCGGTACACAGATCCAGCACCCGGTCAACCGCATCAGGCTCCAGCCAGGGCTGGAAACCGCGCTCGATCCATTCCGCCATGGGGGAGCGTGGCACCAGTACACGCTCGTCCACGTAGAACGGCAGACCGGCAAACCAGGCCTCATTGGTCAGATAGGCTGCCGGCTTACGCGTATCGATGCGCTGCTGGATCAGCTCCAGTACCGCCTCACGCTCATCCGCTGTAACCGCGGAAGCCAGGAAATAGTCTGGAAACTGCGCGGGTAAATGCAGCGCATGACGTACCAGCAACAGGGCCTCGTCGAACGCATTGTCCGTCCCGTGCCCGAACACCAGCCCTGCCTCACCAAAGCGGCTGGCACTCCAGCGCACCAGGTCGCGGATAGTCTGTAACTCCGGCTGTGCCTCCCGTTTCATCGTCCTGTGGTCCCTGTTTATTGGCTGCCTGGCCGCCCCTATCCCAATGCCCCGGTCAATGGGATAATACGCGCCTATGAAAATTCACATTATACCGATGTTACTGGCTGCTGTGCTGTTGTCGGCCTGCAGCCCGCCCGAACCACCACAACTCAAACAGGGTACCCTGCTGCCGTCCGCAAAGGCCGTCGCAGACTTTCAGCTTACCGACCACTATGGAAAACCCTTTACCCGCGAAAACCTTAAAGGCAAATGGAGTTTCGCGTTCTTCGGCTACACCCACTGCCCGGATGTCTGCCCCACCTCACTGGCGATGCTGGCGCAAGTCATGCGGATACTGGAAAAAGACAACACACTGGATGTACTTCCCCAGACCGTCTTTTTCAGTGTGGATCCCGAACGTGATACGCCGGAACTGCTGGAGAAGTACCTGCCCTACTTTCATCCTGACTTTATCGGGGTGACCGGTGACCCGCAACAAGTCCTGCTGCTGACCCGGCAGCTGGGTATCATGTACGGTAAAGCCCCGGGTGACAATGCGGATAACTACCTGGTGGATCACAGCGCCTCCATTATCCTGTTCAACCCGGACGGCAATTTTCTTGCACTGTTTGGCATACCACATGATCCCGGCCTGATCGCGCAGGAATTCATTGCCATCAAAAACTATTACGAGGCCACCCGATGAAAGCCCTTATTATGGCAGCATTACTGTACGGATGGAGCCTGCCTGCAACAGCAGACCCGGCTATTCTTGTTGAAAACGCCTGGGTGCGCGAAGCGCCTCCCGGCGCGCAAATGATGTCCGCTTACATGACACTGAAGAATACCGGCCCTGATGATATCGTCCTGGCCAGTGTTGAGAGCCCGGCATTCACGATGGTCATGTTGCATAAATCTGTAATCGTTGACGGTATCGCCCGCATGTCTCACCAGGATGACCTCCTGATTCCGGCCGGCGGTTCTGTCGAACTGAAACCCGGCAGTTTTCACCTTATGATGCCTGCACCAGGTGAACGGCTGCGCAGCGGGGACCAGGTGGAATTCAACCTGATCTTCGCGGACGGCAGCACGACCCGGGTTCAGGCCGGCGTCATAAAAAAGCCTTGAACGCCAGCCCGCAACAGGACAATGCCAGCTGGCAGGATTACCTGAAATCGCTGTCGATCTATCCGTTGCCGCAACACGCGGTGTCCAGGCTGACCTACAGGCTGACCCGGATACAATCGCCCTGGTTCAAAAACCGGCTTATTCGCTGGTTTGCCGGGCAGTACCAGGTCGACTGGAGCGAAGCGCTGTACCAGAACCCTGAAGATTATATCCACTTCAATGCATTTTTCACGCGCGCATTGCGTGACGGCGTGCGTCCCATAGCGGGTGACGAGTCCACCATCATCAGCCCCGCGGACGGTAGAATCAGCCAGATCGGCAGTATTGACCAGGATGCCGTATT
>Ga0316187_10001274_pt1 | contig 21540 bp, 20 predicted proteins | sample CroRivburrow1_MG_FD_204927 | JGI IMG/M metagenome (GOLD analysis project Ga0316187, IMG submission 204927) | Coastal sediment microbial communities from Maine, United States - Cross River worm burrow 1 | ecosystem: Environmental > Aquatic > Marine > Coastal > Sediment | place: USA: Maine...
TCGGGCTCCGGGACGGGCTCGGGCTGGAGGAGCCCCCCTGCGTCGTCGCTGCGCGCCTCCGCGTCCCCCCGTCCTTCGGCCGAGGGGACAGAGACTGATTCGGGCTCGGGTTCCGGTTCCGGGGCGGGTTCGGGCTCCGGTTCCGGTGCGGGTTCCGGTTCCGAAGTTTGATCCCCTCCGCCGCCTGCGGCCATATCGGTCCCTGAATCGGGCGCGATTGATGTTTGACCCCCTCCGCCGCCTAGCGGCGGCACCTCCCCCTGAGGGGGAGGAATCGGAGAAGAGGGGGAAGATGGGACTGGTTCGGGTTCGGACTGGCGACTCCCGATTGGCGACCCCCGCAAGGCCTGGACCTCGGCAACCATCTCATCAGCATCCACCGGGCCGGAGTTCATCACGCGACTGGCGGAGACGATCTTCACCGAACCTTCATCATCGGGCCAGTGGCTTCCTGCGTCGTCATCGGGTTCGACGGGGATCGTGTCGTCGACGACCAACGGTGCTTCGTCTTCGACCGGATCGGGCGTGGGAGCGGGTTCGGGCTCCACCCCGGCGATCGTGGCACGGGCGGCTTCCAGCTCGGCCATCAGCTCCGTCCTTCGCACTTCGAGGGCGTGCGCACGTTCCTGGGCGGCATCGGCCTGACGTCGCGCGGCCGACACCATCGACTCGGACTCCTGGCGGCCCGAAGCAACCAGCCGCTCGGCCTCTTCCCGTCCGGCTCGAACGAACTCTTCCCGTTCCCTCTTCGCATCCCCTGTCAGGCGCGACGCTTCGCGTTCTGCTTCGGCTTGGACGAATAGCGCCCGTTCGGTGGATGCCACCACCAGAGCCTCACCCTCCGCAACGACCGCAGCGAGCATCTCCGTTCCGTTCTCCCACACGGACCGTCTGGTGTCGTACGCGACCGACCGAGCGGACTCTCGGACCTCTCGCGATTCCGCATCGGCCTCTGCGCGCCAGCGAGCAGCGTCATCGGCGGCTCGTGACCGCATCTGCTCGGCTGCGATCCTGGCTTCAGCCAGGATCAGCTTCACTTCCTCCCCTACCAGATCCAATTCAGTGGCCAGATCCGTCGGCCGATTGAGACCGAGCTCGCTCAGACCGGCCTCGAGTTCCTGAATGCGGTGTTCAAGGGAACCGATGCGCCTCGCTGCAGCGCTGATGTGGGCATCAACCTGCTGCCGGTCGTAGCCCTTTCGGGCTATCCGGAATTCGTCAACGGGCGCGTCGGAATCGGTGGGCTCGTCCATGCGACCAGGGTAACGATGCGACCCGTTCGTCTTGGGTATTCGGACCGGTGGTCAGCCGTAGTTGAGGTATTCGAGGGCGTCGTCGATGGTCTCGACACGCACCACCGCGATCTTGTCGCCGGCAGCTTCGAGGGCATCCTCGTAATTCGACGCAGGAACAAGTACGACGACGGCTCCTGCGTCGATCGCGCCGTAGACCTTCTGCTGCACACCTCCGATGCCACCCACGGTGCCATCGCGCGCAATCGTCCCGGTGCCGGCGATGCGTCGGCCATCGGTGAGGTCCTGTTCGGTCAACTGGTTCATGATTTCGAGTGTGAACATCATTCCTGCGGACGGCCCGCCGATGTTCTGCGTGTCTGTCTCGACGTCAACCGGGAAATCGATAATCGGAACGTTGTTGTCGAGCAGGACACCGACCATCGGCCGGCTCGGATCATCGGTGTGCACACCGAGAACGATGTCGACGTCCAGCACCTCGACGTCATCCGACCCATCGACGACGCGTTCGATGGTGAGCGTAACTTGATCGCCAACATCCATGCCGGCAAGCCGGTCGATCACTTCGGAGCGGAAGGCGACAGGGGTACCGTCGATCGCCACAATCACATCGTCAGTGAGCAGCACACCTTCGGCGGCAGAGTCGGGAACCGTCTCGATCACGAGCGCACCGGTACCGGTATACGTCGGTTCGTAGCCGAGCTTGGTCAAAGCAACGAAGGTCGCGTCGGTCTTCGACTGTTCCATCCGAGCCAGGTTCTCCCGGCGCAGATCCTCCTGGGAGACTCCAGGCGGGCGGAAGTTCTCGCGAGGGGCAATCTCGACCTTGGGGTTGAGCTGTCCGGCGACGTACTCGAAGAGGTTGGCTTCTCTCAATGAAACGGTGAGGAAGAACATCTCGCCGTCTATTTCGTACTGGGCCTCTTCACCGACGACGAAAACGAAATCCGAAGTGTCGTAGAGGGGTCCGGGTGACAGGGTGTAGTACGGAACCTTGATCGGCCACGCGATGGCAACTGCAACCCCGATCGCGAGCAGCAGGCCCGCCAACACGAAGGGCCACTTCGGGATGGGCTGGCGGCTCGGCGCGCGGGTATCCGGCACGTCGAAACGATCGGTGTCCATGGTGGCAGCTGGATCCATCGCACACGAGGTTACCGATGATGGGGACTACGTACCCGGGCTACGCAACCCGGCGTCCGGCCAAGAGCTCCGCCTGGACGACAATCCGTTGCCTCGCCGACCCCTTCGGATGGCAGGCAAACATCGTCACCATCGGTCTTCCAAGGTCGTACGAGATCCAGATGTCTTCCGGTGTAACGATGAAGGTGTCCGATACCCGGTACATCACCTCGAAACCATCCCCGTCCTCGAGATACACGAGGTCACCGACCTCGAGACGGTCTAGATCTGCAAACGGGCGGGTGAACGTGGTGCGGTGTCCGGCAAGAACCACGTTCCCGCTTTCACCCGGCGTTGCCGTGCCGGCCCAGTGGGCGACACCCTGATTGATCACCGACAGAGAGATCCCGGAACGAATCTCTTCATCCACGCCGATCGATGGGATCCGAAGGTGGGAGACCACCACACCCGACTCCTGGCTCGGAGCCGACGTCGGCTGCCGACTGGCCGCGGGAACGGCGTGTGCAGGGGCCACGACCGCATCTGCGGGGAGAGCGATAGACGCAACAATGACGAGACCGAACGCGGCTATGAAACGGATCGCCAATCTCACGAGTCTCATCGATGACCACATCGGCCGGTTCCGACGCTCGCTTGAGCCGATCACCGGCCGCGACCCGAGCGAAAGGCCGAGCGTGCAGGCAGTCCATCCCAACGTAATCACCGGTGTCGCCCTGCCGCGGAGGGCGGCAATGACCGTCGCTTTGATGGTCGGATTCGCACTCCTCACGGCCCTCGCGGCTCAGATCAGATTCCCGCTTCCGGGAACTCCGATTGCGGTCACCGGACAGACGTTTGGAGTGCTGGTCGCTGGTGTCGCTCTGGGGTCAAGAGCCGGTGCAGGGAGCATGCTCCTCTACGTCACGCTCGGCGCAGTTGGGCTCCCGTTTTTTGCAGGGGGGGAAGGTGGTTGGACGTACGCCACGGGCGCCTCCTTCGGATACCTCGCGGGGTTTGTCGTCGCAGCATGGCTGGTCGGGCGCCTCGCGGAACAGCGCAGGGACCGATCGATTCGAACAGCCGTCCCCGCGTTCCTCCTCGGGAGTGCGGCGATCTACACCCTCGGCGTGACCTGGCTCTGGGCGACCGTCGAGTCGATCCCCACTCTTGGCGCCGCGCTGAGCGCCGGCATGTACCCCTTCATAGCCGGCGACATCACGAAAGCCGTCCTCGCCGGATTGGCGCTCCCCGCGGCGTGGTATGCGGTGGATCGGACAAGACGGTAGGAGCTCGTACTCTTCCGTCCCCTCACAGAGTGGGGGGACGCGGAGGAGCGTCAGCGACGACGCAGGGGGCTGGTCTCATGGCCTCATCTCGGAGGTTTGAGCTCCCAGAAACCCCCTCCACTCCGCTCCGGCCTCAGCGGCCGGATGCTCGCGCCTCCCCCACCTGACGGCGGGAGAGGCAAGAAGAGAGTCAGGAACCAAGAACCAAGACAATGACGGCCAAGCTCTGCCCGGTCTTGGCTCTTGACTCTTGATTCTTCCTACTCCATCTCCTCGCCCAGATACGCCTTGATCACGTTTGGGTTCCGCTGGACTTCGGAGGGGACACCAACGGCGATACGTTCGCCGAAGTCGACAACCATGACGCGGTCGGCGATATCCATCACCAGACCCATGTCGTGCTCAACGAGGATCATTGCGATCGAGAGCTCCTCACGGATGTCGAGGATGAACCGAGCCATGTCCTCAGTCTCCTCGAGGTTCATGCCGGCGACGGGTTCGTCGAGGAGGAGCAGCTCCGGTTCCATCGCGAGGGCACGACCAAGCTCGACCCGCTTCTGCACGCCGTACGGCAACAGAGCGACCGGGTACTTGCGCCACCGGGCGATCTCGAGAAAGTCGATGATGTCCTCAGCGGCGGCGCGGCTCTGCAGTTCCTCCTTCTTCGCCGGACCGACCCAAATCGCACCGTCCCACCACGAGGTCTTCGTCCGGATGTGGCGCCCGAGCATGATGTTGTCGAGCACCGTCATGTGCGGGAAGAGCTCGATGTTCTGGAACGTTCGGGCAACGCCGAGTGCTGCAACACGGTCGGGCCGCCGACCGAGGATCTCCTCGCCCTTCCACTTGATCGAACCCGACTGCGGCTTGTACACGCCGTTGATGCAGTTGAAGATCGACGTCTTGCCCGCGCCGTTCGGGCCGATCACGGCAAACAACTCACCGTCGGTGACGGCGAAGCTCACGCCATCAAGCGCCTTGATGCCCTTGAAGGCGAGGCTGACGTCCTGGAACTCGAGCAGATGCTCAAAGGCATCACCCTCGCCCGTCCGGTCGGACTGAAGTGAGGTCCTGCGCGACGTCATGACAACCACCGCTTCCGGCGTTTGTAGTGCTTGATGTCGCGGAACGATTTGCGCTCTCCCTCGGCGTGCAGACCGAGGTAGAACTCCTGCACGTCCTCGTCGGCCAGGAGCTTCTGCGGATCGCCGTCCATGACGACCTTCCCGGTCTCCATGATGTAGCCATAGTCGGCGATTGACAGCGCCATGTTCGCGTTCTGCTCGATCAGGACAACCGAAGTTCCCTGCCGGTTGATATCCACGATGATGTCGCGGATCTGTTGCACGAGCATCGGGGCCAATCCGAGCGTCGGCTCGTCGAGAATCAACAGTTTTGGGTCGGCCATGAGCGCCCGACCGATAGCCAGCATCTGCTGTTCGCCGCCCGAGAGGTACCCCGCCGTGTCCTTCCGTCGGCCTTCGAGCACCGGGAAGAGAGCCATGACCCGCTCGAAGGCGGCGGCGACTGATGAGCGGTCCGAATTCGTGAACGCACCGGCGCGGAGATTGTCGTCGACCGACATCTCAGCGAAGATCCGCCGACCCTCGAGCACTTGGCCGATTCCCATCTTGACGATGGTCGCCGGGTCCTTCCCATCGATGCGCTCGCCGTCGAAGGTGACGGAACCCTTCGTGATCTCCCCCTCATGAATGTCGAGGATGCCGGTTACCGCCCGTAGCGTTGTCGTCTTGCCGGCACCGTTAGCACCGAGCAGCGCGATGATCTGCCCGTCGCTCACGTTGAGCGACAGACCACGCAACACGAGAACGACGTCGTTGTAGACGACTTCCAGGTTCGCTACTTCGAGCATCCGATCCTCTCGTTGTTGGGTGGGTGACCGGGCCCTGCGACCCGGCCACCCGCCCGGCTATCTCGTTGGCGACTAGAAAGTCCAGCAGGCTTCCTGGAAGTCGAAGCCCTCGGCCGTCGGTCCTACGAACTCGGGATCGACGGTCACCGCTCCGGAACCGCCCGAGAGGAGATCCTCCTGACTTGGCCGGTAGAGCGAGATGGCCCGTTGCACCTGGTCCGACGTCGTGCCGGTGTAGGTCTCAGAGGGGCCGATTCCCATGAAGTCCATGCTGTCGAACGAGTAGAGCGCATCGAATACGCCCTTGCGGGTCATGTCGCCGTTCTCGTAGGCCTTGCGGAGTGCTTGCTCGACGAGCATTGCCTCGTAGACGCCCATAGTGACGTAGTCCTTCAGCGGCTCATCGAGGCCCGCCTCCTCATAGAGCTGGTGCACGAGCGCCATGCCGACGGACTCGGTGTCCCACGCCTGAATGTAGAAGCCGCCGTACCAATCACGCTGAATCGGCTCGGCGATCGGCGAATCGGGACCGATGAACGCCGGGTTGAACGTCGGGCCTGCGCCGGACCACAGCGCCTCAAACCCTGAAGCCAGTGCAGTGCCGTACACCTCGGCGAACGTCGTGGGCGTCGTTGTCACAAACACGAGGTCCGCACCCGACGCGGCGATGGCGGCACCGATCGGCGTATTGTCCTGTCCGGGGAGGATCTTCCCCACGCCGGCGTCAACGACTTCGGCGCCGTTGATCTCTGCCCACTTCTGAGCACCGGCCATCGAGTCCAGACCGAAATCTCCGGGGATCGACGCGATTGCGATCGTCGGTGCATCGACTCCAGACTCTGCCGCCATCCAGTCAAGGAGACTCATCGACTCGAGGCAGTACGGCGCACCGTTGTGCACGATCCCTGGGGCGATGTTGGTGTCCGTCCATCCGGAGTACCACGCCGCCGGAACGAGGATCATGCTGTCTTCTGCGAGATCAGCCGCAATGGCAAGGTTCGCCACAGAACCGGTGCCGTGGCTGATAGCCACGACCTGATCGCGGATCTCCGCATACGCAGCGGCTGTCAACTCAGGGTCGTATTGCGTGTCGCGCGGCTCCATCTGGACCATGAGACCGTCGCCGATCCCGCCGTTGGCATTCACGTAATCCCAGTACATCGTCTGCCCGGCCATGATCGGATTGACAAGCGCCGAGAATGCGGGGCTCGTCAGGTCGGCCAACTGACCGACGGTGACGGTCTTGGCTTCGAGGTCGACGCCAAAGTCGACCGCGATCTCCATCGGCTCAGCCGCAGCCGTTGTTGTGGTTTCGGCTTCGGCTGCCGTTGTTGTGGTTTCGGCTTCGGCTGCCGTTGTTGTGGTCTCGGCCTCAGCCGCCGCAGTTGTTGTCGTGTCGTCGCTATCGCTGCTGCACGCTGCTGCAACGAGCATCAGCACCAGCATCAGGACGAGTATTCTTGCCTTCTTCACGATCTCCTCCTTCGGCCCGATCTCACGCCCTGGCCAAGGGCGATCGGGCGATTGTTAATAGGTGAATGGCCACGCTTTCCAGTAGTTGCGGATACGAATCCAGATGCCGTAGAGACCGAGCGGTTCGAAGATGAGGAACCCGATCAGCAGAAGTCCGTAGAGCACAAGGTTGAGCTGAAACACGTTGAGACCGGGGGAAGTGCCGGGAAGAGTGGAAACGATCCCCGGATCCTCCATCCCGGTCGACACGAAGACGCCGGAGACAGCAGAGAGGAAGCCGTTCCCCGATTCGACCGTCGACGCGAGCAAGCCCGTGAAATCCTGAACGAGGCGGGGCAGGATGATCACAAACGCGGCGCCGAGCAGCGTGCCCGTTACCGTGCCGAGGCCGCCGATGAGCAGGATCGCCACGAACTGGATGGACATCAGCAGTGAGAACCCCTCGGGAATGAGGCGACCAAGGAACGCTCCCAGCAGTGCGCCGGTCATGCCGGCGAAGGCAGACGACAGCGCGAACGCAATCACCTTGTGCCGAGTATCGGCGACGCCCATCACCTCCGCTGCGATATCTCGATCGCGGATCGACATGAACGCCCGGCCGATCCGGGTTCTTTGGATGTTCTTCGCAACGATGATTGCCACGACAAGGAACGTCAAGAGTAGGAGGTACGTCTTCGCCTCGCTTGTCATCTCGATGCCAAACCACGAACCATCCGCCGAGAAATCGATGAGCGGGGTCTCTTCCTTCCAGAAGCGGAACGCGAATCCTGGGAACTCGCGCCCCGCCTGGGCGCCGCCCGTCATGGCGACGGTGCTGCGGAAGATCCATTCCCCGATGAACACCAGCCCGAGTGTGACAATTGCTAGGTAGATGCCTCGCACCCGGACGGCCGCAGGGGCGATCAGTGCCCCGACCAGCGCAGCGACGAGTCCCGAGGCGGGCAGCCAGATCCAGATCGGCAGCGCGAGACCCCACAGAGTCCGACTGGCCTCACCGCCGAGCACCACTGCTGTGTACGCACCGACTCCGACGAAGAAGGCATGGCCGAGCGAGACCTGCCCCGCGAGGCCAGACAGGATGTGTAGACCGAGGGCGCCAATCGCATAGACAGCGACGCGGCTCAGGATCGTCAGCCAGTCGTTGTCGGACAGGAAGCCGAGACCAGGGATCACCCCGAAAGGAATGACCACGAGGATTGCGAGGAAGACGAACGCTGCGGTCTTCTGTGTCCACGTGGGCAGCAGCGACATCTCCGACGAGTAGGTCACGAAGAGGCGGGGGCGATTCCTCATACGCGCCGGATCTCCTCGGTGCCAAACAAGCCGTACGGACGAATGAGTAGCACCACAAGCATGACGATGTACGGCATCACCCCTGAGAAGCCGACGCCGAGGAACGACCACGTCGAGCCGGTGAGATAGACGCCGGCGTATGTCTCCGCGAGGCCCACAATGAAGCCCCCGATGACTGCACCAGTGATCGAGTCAAGGCCGCCTATGACGATCGCCGGCAGGGCTCGGAAGGCAAAAAACGCCGTCGTACCACTCACGCCAAGGGCGGATCGCGGGTACACCGATGAGAAGATCCCGGCGAGGGCAGCAAGACCGGCTCCGATCGCCCATGCCATGGCGAATATCCTGCCTGTGCTGATGCCCTGGGCCATGGCGGCTTCCTGGTCGAACGCGGTCGCACGCATGGCGATGCCGTAGCGGGAGCGGAAGAAGAGCGCGATCCCAACCAACGTGATGATGGTCACGACGAGGGTTGCGATCTCCGTCTTGGCGACGAGCGCCGGTCCGATGTTCACGACGTCCGCTCCCCACGGATCGCCGAGCGGGCGAGGAGTACTTCCGATGAGGTCGTCGGTGATGGTCCTCAGCACGATGTCGAGAGCGATCGTGATCATCACCACCGAGAAGAGCGGCTCACCGATCATCGGACGAATCGCAAGGCGTTCCAGCACGAGACCAACGATGGCGGTGAGAAGCACCGCCACGATGGCAGACAGAACCCACTGAACGGGAGTGGGCACGAACGTCACGTAGCGACCGGGGAAGTTGATCACGGTGGCGAGGTACGCGGCGAAGAACGCACCGAGGGCGGCGATAGCACCGTGGGCGAAGTTGAGCACCTGTGTTGCCTTGTAGATGAGGACGAGACCCAGCGCGAGGAGTGCGTAGATAGCGCCGAGCGCGATTCCACTGCTCGTTGCATTCGCTAACTTCTCAGCGGCGTCTTGCCCCCCGGCCTGGGCGAACGTGAGCGCTGCAACGATCATGACTCGTACATCCCGTTGACCAGATCGGAGTACATACCCTCCATCGTCCTGCGTTTGACCTTCTGCGTAGCCGTTAGTTCGCCGTCCTCGTGATCCAACTCTTTGGGGATCAACCGAAACGCCTTCAGCTGCTCGACGGTCGCGAACTTGGTGTTGGTTGCGTTGACAATGCCCTGGACGAGTTCGATGACCTCGGGCTTCTCGGTGAGGTCGCGGTACGTCGTGTACGGGATGCTCTTCGAAAGGGCCCAGCCACCGACGACGTCGTATTCGATGGCGATGAGCGCAGTGAGGTACTTGCGACCATCACCGATCACCATCGCCTCCTTGATGAATGGCGAGGTCTTGAGGCTGTTCTCGATTTCGGAGGGTGAGACGTTCTTCCCGCCGGACGTGATGATGATGTGCTTGATCCGGTCAATGATCTTGATGTGGGTCCCCTCAACCCACACGCCGACGTCGCCGGTCATCAGCCAGCCGTCCTCGGTGAACGTCTCGGCGGTCTCGTCGGGTTTGTTCCAGTACCCAAGGAAGTTGCCTGGGTGTTTGGTCTGGATCTCACCCGTCTGCTCATCGAGCCGAAGGCCAATACTCGGGTAGGGCTCCCCCACGGTTCCGACGATTGCCCGGCCGCCGAAGTTGAGGGTCGCTACGGCGCTGTTCTCGGTCATCCCGTAGAGCTCGTACATCGGAACGCCGAATCCCATGAAGAACTCGATGACCTCCGGGGCGATCGGAGCGGCGCTCGTCCCCGCCCATCGGCAGCGGCGCAGGCCGATCCGCTCCTTGAGGGCGCGGAACACGATGACGTTGCCAACCCAGTAGGCCAGGCGGGTCCCGAGGGTGTAGTCCCCGCCGTGTTTGACGCGGCTGCGCCCGACGAACGAGGCGATCTTGAAGCCGACGGCGTTGACGAGGCGCTTCAGGAACGACGCATCGTTCAGCTTGATAAGGACGGTTGCGTGGATCTTCTCCCAGATACGAGGAACGGCGAAGAACAAGGTTGGCTGGACTTCCTGGAGGTTGATCTGCACGGTCTCGATCGACTCGGCGAAGTTGAGAATCGCCCCGGACGAGCACATTGTCCACGTCGACATGATCCGCTCCGCCACGTGGCCGAGCGGCAGATACGTGAGGATCAGGTCGTGTGGACCCGGGACTCTGCCATCGGGCGCCCGACCCTTGGCGAGAATCAGGTTGTCGATAGCGAACGTCGCGTTTGCGTTGGTCAGCATCGCCCCTTTCGGGGGGCCGGTTGTGCCGGAGGTGTAGACGAGCGTGACGATGTCGTCTGGTTCAGCTTCGGCCATCGCCTCCGCCACGGTCCCGGGGTGCTGTTTCCGGTGGGTTCGACCCAGGTCGAGAAAGTCGTCCCAGAACAGCAGGCGGTCGTCGTCGTAGGAGCGGAGGCCTCGAGGTTCCAGATAGACGATCGTCTCGACGTGCGGGAAGTCCTTCCGGTCCGAATCAACGACCTTGTCCACTTGTTCCTGGTCTTCGGCGAGGTGAACACGCGCGCCGGAGTCATTGACGAGGTATTTCACCTCCGCGGTCGGATTGGTCGGATACAGCCCGGTTGACATGGCCCGGATGGCAATGGCGGCGAGATCGAAGATCACCCACTCGGGGCGGTCTTCGGAGTGAATCGACACGACGTCGCCGCGCTGGACACCCAGGGCGAGCAGGCCGTGCGCTACCAGGACGATCTCTTCCCAGAGCTCGGCCCACGTTCGCTCCTGCCAGATTCCGAAGCGCTTGTCGCGCATGGCGACGCCGTCGGGAGATGTGTGGGACCGTTCGCGAACCATGAGAGCCACGGTGCGACACGCGCCTGATAGGTCGGGTTGACCCGTCTGTTCGAGCGTGGTCGTCACTGCCCCGTCGCCTCCAGCTCTCCGGCCCCAATCCACAATAGGGATTTGAACCGGACCCTGCTGGCTCATCGCGAATCGCGTACCCAGGGTTCGCCACGTCCTATTTGGCGTCTCCAGCCCGCGGTACGGGCGTGCTTCATTCCGCGGGCCCACGACGCCAAATAGGACGTCCATAACCCTGGGTACGGGTAGTAGCCGGAGCCCGCGAATTTGGCTTCTCAGTCTGCCTGGCGGCCTACGACCATCTCGGCCGCCTCGCGGACCGACGGATTCCGATCCCGAGCCGCCTCGCGAATCGCCGGTTCGACGGCGGGGTCGTCGAATACGGTCAGGGCGACGACAGCCCTGCGGCGCACCTGCGGAGGGGCGCCGGCCACCAACTCGAGCAGGACCGGTAGAGCTGCCTGATCTCGAATAGCGCCGAGTGCGGCGACCGCAGCCTCCCGGCTCGCCCGATCGCCGTCGCCCGCCGCCAGATCGATGAGCCACGGGACCGCCTCACCGTGGCGCAGCTCCCCGTAGGCGGTCGCCACGGCCTCACGCACCCTCGGGTCGTCGTCCGAGCGCACGGTGTCGAGGACTGCAGCGGCCCGTTCTCCGGCACCTCCGAGCGCCTCAACCGCCATTGCCCGCACCGCGCCATCCATGTCCTCCCCAGCGAGACCGGCGATCGCAACAACCGACTCGTCGGACAGCCCGAATGCAACACACGCCGAGATCGCGAGCCGCCGTATCCCGGCGTCCGGGTGTTCGAGGAACGGGACTGGATCATCGAGGAGCCGAACCAACGCCTCACGGTCGACGGACTCCGCCGCGTCAGGAGTGATGGAGGTCCTCCCGCACCCATTCAGCGCCGCCCGGCCAGTGCTCCTTCTTCCAGATCGGAGCGCGGGCCTTGATCTCGTCGATCAAGTAGCGCCCGGCTGGGAACGCATCACTCCGATGCGGCGAGGAAACGGCTACAACAACGGAAATCTCTCCAACACCCAACTCGCCAACCCGGTGGATCGCAGCGACCTTGCTGACCGGCCACCGCTCCCGCACCTCGCCGACAACCTCCGCGATCTTCTCGATGACCTGCTCGTCGTAGGTCTCATACTCGAGGTGGGTCACGCCGCTTCTCCCCGGCGAGTGGTCCCGTACGGTTCCCACGAAGAGCACCACCGCTCCGGCATCCGGCGTCGAAACGGCCGCAACGACGTCCGCAGGATCCACCACATCGGCGGACACGGCGATCAGATCTGACTGCTGGGATAGATGGTCTGAGGGCATACAATCGACTCCGTGGACGACACTACCCATGGAAACACACCATTGGCGCCCGAGCCCGATCCAGCCGACGAGCTCTACCCGCCCTACGTAGCGTACGTAAGGCCGTGGAGTCGTGAGACCGGGCCGACCACACGACCAACACCGACGCCTCCTCCGAACCCGGCACCGAAGCAGACCAGCCACGTTGCAACTGGAGCCGTAGCCTTCATTTCGGCCATTGTCGGTGCGATCGCCGTTGTTGGTCTCCTCGCGCTCCTCGGCCTCTTCTCCGATGACGCAGCTGAGACAGCCGCCCCGCCCGCCAATGAGCCAGCAATTCCGACCGTCGTTCGAGAAGTCACAACCGAGATCGTGACCAATCCCGCCGAAGCCGGGGCGGCTGAGGCCATCGCCGTCAAAGTTGTCCCATCCGTCGTCACCGTCGAAGTTGGGGATCTTCAAGGCGACACGCTCACCCTCACCGGTTCCGGCTCCGGCGTGATTCTCGAAGACGGATACATCGTCACCAACCACCATGTCATCGACGGCGCCACAATGAGCCGTGTCGTGCTGCAAGACGGCAGAACCTACGACGCCGAGATCATCGGCTCGGACGCCTGGACCGATGTCGCCGTTCTCAAGGTCGACATCGCCGGACTCACGCCGATCGATTTCGGGTCCACCGAGGATCTCGCCATCGGCCGGATGGCGGTGGCTGTCGGGAACCCGCTCGGACAGGACGGAGGGGTATCGCTTACCGTAGGGGTTATCTCCGCGCTCTCGCGAACGGTCGCGTTTGGCGACTCAACCGCCCTCTACGGCATGCTGCAAACCGATGCGCCGATTACCTCCGGCTCGAGCGGCGGCGCTCTGGTCGACGAAAACGGGAAGCTCATCGGCATCACCGCGGCAATCGGAGTGAGCCAGGCCGGTGCTGAAGGTATCGGGTACGCGATTCCGGTCGAACTCGTTCAGCGTGTCGCCAACGAGATCATCGAGACCGGCACGGTCAAACACGGGTTCATCGGCATCATCGGGACCGACTACGTTGCCGACGCAGAAGATGGCGCGCTTGTGCCGGCGGGTGCCGAGATTACCGACCTCTGGGGGGAGTATTCGGCGGCGGGAGATGCAGGTTTCGTGCCAGGAGACGCAATCGTCGAGGTCGCCGGTGTCAGGATCACGACGATGGAGGACCTTGTCGTGCAGCTTCGCCTGTTCCACGTCGGCGACGAGGTCGTGCTGACGGCCAATCGGGACGGCGCGCCGTTCCGTGCCGCGGTGATTCTCGATGAACGCCCCGAGGACTCGCCGCCACCCACCGATGAAGAGACCCCCGGTGACGGGTGATCTCCCCCTCAGCGGTGATGGCGACGACCTGTTCGCGCAGCTCTTCCGACTGTTCCAGTCATCAGGACCGGTCAACTGGAAACTCGCTCGCGAACTGACGAAGAATCTCGCGGGTGAACGGGAGCCGATCGAGCCCGAGGTCGCCGAGGAATACCGGGAACTCGGCCATGTGGCCGAGCTGCGGATCCAGGCCACTGCGGACCTCCCGGCGCCATCGCCGGGGGATTTGAACCCCACGGATCGCACCACCTGGGCACTTGAGAACCAGCAGACGTTCCGCATCCTCGTCGAGCCACTCGGAGACAAACTCTCCGGGGGCTTCGCCGGCATCCCGGGCGCCGAGTCACTTGGGCAGATGGGAGCCATGCTCCAACCGCTCGGTCCGGCCTTGCTTGGGATGCAGGCAGGAACCATGGTCGGGTTCATGGCGCACCGTGTGCTCGGTCAGTTCGACACCGGAATCCCCGCTATCGACCACGATCAGCCCTACTTGATCGTTCCGAACGTCGAGGCCTTCGCCTACGAAGCCGAAGTGGACGTTCGCCAGGTCCGCTTGTGGGCGGCAATTCACGAGATGCTGTTCCAGCGCCTGATGGAGATCGAGTGGCTGCGCGGCCATTTCGTATCGGTGGTCAATGCCTTCTACGACACGGTCGAGTTCGACATGTCGGATCTCATGGGGCAGATGGGTGCCCTCGACGACCCGGATCGTATACGCGACCTTCTCGGCGAGGATGGCGCCTCGGGCCCGGCACTGTTGAAGGGCACGTCCGACTCGGACCGCCTTGCGGGAATCCAAGCGTGCACCGCTTTCCTCGAAGGGTACGGCGACTTCATGACGCGAAAGGTCGGGGCGGAACTTCTCCCCGACCTCGACCGGATCGAGAGCGCCAACACGAGAAGACGCTCCGAACCCGACCAGGCCGAGCAGTACCTCCAGCAGATGGTCGGCCTCGAGCTCCAGCGATACCGTGCCGCCGATGCCGCCGACTTCTGCATCGAGATTGAGCGGCGTTGGGGCGATCAGGCACTCGAGCGTGTTTGGGAGCAGCCGGAGAACCTCCCAACCCTCGCCGAGCTAACCGACCCCGTGGGTTGGGCCGCACGAGTGATGATGGACCAATTCGAGATCTGACACCCGAGACCCGGATCAAGCCCAAGTCTCAAGTCTGAGGTCTCGTGTCTCTTGTCTGGTGTCTCTCGTCCGCCTGGCGGCTACTAGGTTTCTGGCTACCCGAACTGCAAGGATCCCTCCCATGCCCGCACAGGTTGGTGCTTCGGCTCCCGCGTTCTCGCTCATGGACAAGGAGAGGAACGTGGTCAGCCTCGACGACTTCAGGGGGAACAAGACCGTCGTCGTCTTCATCCCCTTCCCATTCACCCCCATCTGCGACAGCGAGGCGTGTGCGATCCGCGACAGCCTCACGTCCCTGAACGACCTCGACGCCGGAGTCGTCGTCATCACCTGCCACGCCGTCCAAGTGGTGAAGAAGTGGTCGGATGAGAACGGGTTCACCTTTCCGGTCCTTTCCGACTTCTGGCCGCACGGTGCGGTCGCGACCGAGTACGGCGCCTTCAACGAAGCCGTCGGCGTCGCGAACCGGATGAGCTTCGTTCTCGATGCCGACGGCTTCGTGCACACCATCATCAACAGCGGCTCGCTCGGCACTGCGCGAGAATTCGCCGCATACACCGAAGCCCTCGGCGAGATCAACTGACGAAAGGACCACGATGACCGACACAACCGCTGCGTCCGGCTCCCAGTCCAGTCGCATCGGTCCTATCGCGGCGATCTCGCTTGCTGTGATTGCCGTTCTTCTCGCAACGATGGCGGTAGATGCGTTCTGGCTGCACGAACGGATCTTCAACAACGAGCAGTTCGTCGAGTCTCTGGCGCCCCTCCCCCAAGATCCGGCCGTTTCGACCGCAATCGCAACCAAGACGGTTGAGGTCCTGAGTGCGAGCGGCACAGCCGAGGCCAAAGTGGCCGAAGTTCTGCCGGATCGTCTCGCCTTCCTCACGCCGAACGTCTTCGACCTCGTCGAGGAGAAGGTGTTCGACGCCACAATCAGCCTCGTCAGTTCGGATGCGTTCGCGCGGGTCTGGGCGAAGGGCCTCGAAACGGTGCACACGGTGATCATCGGCATCCTCGACGGCGACCCGGCCTACCCCACCACCGGTGATGTCGGACTCAACCTCGAGGGAACAGCCGGACTTGTACTCGAAGAACTCGACGAGCGAGGCATCGACCTCTTTGCCGAGCTCGAGACCTCGGTGGGCGAGATCGCCTTCGTCCAGGCCGAGATGCTCGCCGGACCGCGGAGCCTGATCAACGTATTCCACACGGGCGTGTGGGTGCTACCGATTGCGGCGCTCCTGATCCTGGGACTCGCCGTCTTGATCGATCGCGACCGACTGCGGCCGGTTCAGGCCTTCGGCCTTGGCCTCGCGATTGCGATCCTCCTGAGCCTCATCGCGATCCGGATCTTTGCGGGTTACGCGGGCGGGAAGGTCGAGAACGAGATCTACCGGGAGGCAGCCGCGTCGGTGTGGGATGCGCTACTCAACGGGTACCTCCTCATCAGCGCAGTTGTGGGATTCACAGCCCTCGCGATCGGTGGAGCGGCCTGGTGGTTCCGGCGTCCAGATCCCGATGCACCGCCATCAACCACGACGGCGCCCTAGATGTCGAGCCGGTAGCCGACACCACGAACGGTCTCGATGCGCGGGGCGCCTTCAGCCTTCTCGAGCTTTCGGCGGAGCCGCCGGATATGCTGGTCAAGGGTCTTCGAATCAGTCCAGGTGATACCCCAGATCTCGTCGAGGAGCCGGTCGCGCGGAACGATGCGCCCTCGTTCAGACATCAGCGCCTCCATTACCTCGAATTCCTTGCGGGGGAGATCGAACACAACATCCCCCACCCGAAGCTGGTACCGCCCGGGGTCAAGCACGGCGTTTCCAACCGTCAATGTGGAATCCTCACCATCGCCGGATTCGGTCGACGTCGGCGACCGGCGGAGCGTGGCCCGAACGCGCGCAAGCAACTCACGAACGGAATATGGCTTCGTCATGTAGTCGTCGGCCCCGAGTTCGAGCGCCGTCACCACATCCGACTCCGAGTCTTTCGCCGACAGCACGATGACGGGTACGTCGGAGTCCTTCCGAATCCGACGGAGCACGTCAAGTCCGGACAGTTCGGGAAGCATGAGGTCGAGCAGCACGATGTCGGCGGACAGCTCAAGGAAAACCGCTACTGCTGCGCGCCCGTCCGTCGCCGCGGACACGGCATAACCCTCCCGCTCAAGAGCGACCGTCAACGCATCCACGTACGCGGGTTCGTCCTCGACGATCAGGACGCGCATTCGATCATTCCTTCCTCAACGGCAGCGTCATCGTGAACACGCTTCCCTCGGCGGGCACAGACTCGGCCACGACCAAACCGCCGTGTGTCCTGGCAACGTTGTTGGCGATCGACAGGCCGAGGCCGGTCCCTCCCGATGAGCGACCACGACCTCGATCAACACGATAGAACCGCTCGAAGACTCGTTCGAGATGCGCTTCGGATATCCCGATGCCGTGATCGCGCACAGAGATCGAAACCTGGTCCACGACGGTCCGAACCGCAATCTCGACAACCGGATCCCCACTCGCATCTGAGTACTTCAAAGCGTTGTCGAGGAGATTGGCTACCGCCGAGACGAGCTGCTCGGCATTCCCGTCCACCACGGCGCCGCGCACGTCCGCGTCGGATTTGATGGTGATGCCAGCATCGGCAGCCATCACCGAGACGCGCGCAACGGCATCGTCAATGACTTCATCGATCGGCACGGGCACAAACGGCGTCTCGAGGGACTCGATATCGGCGAGGGTCAGGATGTCATCCACGACCTGCGCCATCCGGTTGGCTTCAATCCGAAGGCGCTCAGTCAGCCGTCGTCGAGTCTCGGCATCATCAGTGTCGGCGATGGTCTCAGCAAGGACGGACAGGGCGCCGAGCGGGGTCTTCATCTCGTGGCCGGCGTTCGCGAGAAAATCGCGCCGCATCGCCTCGACCCGCCTCAGCTCCGAGAGATCGGTGATGTAGCCGACGGCCCCGCCGACTTGATCACCCTCAGCGAATGGAACTGCTCGGAGTCGCACGATTCGGCGCGCGGGCGTGTAGAGGTCGAGTTCGAGGTCCTCTTCGACACCGGTGGCCCGCACCCGCTCGAGCAACGAAACGACACGCGTCCCGGCCACGGCATCACCGAGCTGCCCCGAAATCACGTCGTGAGCGGTCGGGTTGGCGTACACAATTTCACCCGACGCATCCGTGATCAGCACCCCAACGTTGGAGGTTTCGGCCGCAACGCGAAGACGGTTGGTCGCGACCTCAGCATCCTCGAGTCGGCGCTCAAGACCACGCACCCCCCGGTAGAGGGCCCGCGATGCCACTTTCGACGTGGAGGCAATCTCGAGGCGGCTGAGAATCCGATCTACATCACGATCAAGTCGCCGGTAGCGGACCGCGAGGACCACCAGCATGGCGACGGCGGTGACGAGCAGAAGGATCAGGATGGCGGTCGACACAACACGATCATAGGGAGGCACGCCTCACCGGCCGATCCGCCGGTCCTTGGGCGGACCACATTTCATGTTGCGTTCAACTTGCGTTTCAGTGCACGTCAATCGGACGGCCTACCTTCCTCCTCAACTGGATGAGTGTCCGGAACTTCACATCTCCAGGAAGGACGATTTCATGACACGGAAGCTTGGGCTGGTAGCCACGCTCCTCGCGTTCGCGCTCGTTGCTACCGCCTGCGGCTCGGGCAGCGACGATACGACGGACTCCGATGGAGGGGACAGCTCCAGCGGAACCATCCTCATCTCGGGTTCATCGACGGTCGAACCGATCTCCGCACGAGTCGCAGAGGAATACTCAAACGCAAATCCCGGTGTCGGCATCACGGTCGAAGGGCCGGGCACCGGTGATGGCTTCAAGAAGTTCTGCGCGGGCGAGACTGATATCTCGGACGCCTCACGAGCCATCAAGGACTCGGAGATGGAAGCGTGTGCAGAAGCGGGTATCGACTTCATCGAGTTGTACGTCGCAATCGACGGCCTCTCGGTTCTGACATCACCGGAAAACGACAAGGCGTCGTGTGTGACGTTCAACGACCTGTATGCGCTCACCGGTCCTGAGTCAACCGGGTTCGGCACGTGGTCCGCCGCAGCAGATCTCGCTCAAGAGATCGGAGGGGTGTCCGCGAGCAACTACTTCGACGAGGACCTCGTCATCACCGGGCCCGGTGAGGAGTCCGGCACCTATGACACCTACGTCGAGTTCGTCATCGAAGACCTCGCCGAGGAGCGCGGACAGGATGCGGTCTCGCGACCCGACTATGTGGCCTCGCCGAACGACAACATCATCATCGACGGCATCGCCGGCTCGAAGTACTCGCTCGGTTGGGTTGGATACGCCTTCTTCGCCGAGAACACCGAGAAAGTGGCGGCGCTGGAGGTGAACGACGGCGAGAGTGGCTGCGTGGCACCGACCACGGAGTCGATCGCCAGCGGCGAGTACCCGCTGTCACGCCCGTTGTACATCTACGTCAATGCACAGAAGGTGGCTGAGAGCGCAACGCTGGCCTCGTTCGTGGACTACTACGTCTCCGACGACGGACTCGCCGAGGTCTCGAACGCCGGCTACGTCCCGCTGGAGGACTACGGACCGACGCAAGACGCGTGGAACAACAAGATCATTGGACGCAACTTTTCGTCATAGCGCAACAAACCTGGGTGTGACCAGACACCCGAGAAGGGCGGGCGCACCACCCACGCCCGTCCTTCTCCCTTACCGGCCGGATTCACATGACAACACACAAGCCAGCCATCGACCTCAGCGGAGATCCGCGGAGACGCAACAGGGAGCGTTTCGTCCGGACGGTCTTCTTCGTTGCGGGTCTCATCTCGATTCTCATCAGCATCGCGATCATCCTCTCCCTCGTCGGGGAAGCCTGGACGTTCATCAGCGGCCTCGTAGATGAGGGAGAACTCTCGTCTTTGTGGTCGATCGGGTGGTTTCCGCGGCGCGGCCTGTTCGACCTCCGAACCATTGTGGTGGGGACCTTCATCATCGCCGTGATCGCCATACTCGTTGCGACCCCCCTGGGACTCGGAGCTGCCGTCTACCTCGCGGAGTACGCCAGCCCGCGGGCGCGCAGGACCCTGAAGCCGATCATTGAGATGCTCGCCGGGATCCCCTCGGTGGTGCTCGGATTCTGGGCGCTGTCCTTCATTGGACCGGAAATCGTCCAGCGCATCTTCCCATCGTCCGGAGTGTTCAGCATGCTGTCGGCCGGTCTCGCCGTCGGCGTCCTGATCACACCGCTCGTTGCGTCGGTATCAGAGGATGCAATGCGTGCCGTTCCCCAGTCGTTGAGGGAAGCATCCTTCGGTCTCGGGGCGAACCGAGTAACGACCACCATACGCGTCGTGCTTCCCGCCGCCATCTCGGGAATCATGGCATCGTTGATCCTCGCCTTCTCACGAGCCATCGGCGAGACCATGGTGGTGTTTATGGCGGCTGGGGCTGTCGGCGGAGCCCTCTTCACCGTCAATCCCCTCGATCCGGGTCAGACGATGACGGCAGCCATTGCGTCGCTCGCCATCGGAACCGACCAGGTGGCCGGAGAAGGCCTCGCCTTCCAGAGCCTCTTCTTCGTCGGCTTGCTGCTGTTCCTCATGACCCTCGCGCTGAACTCCGCAAGCAATCGCCTCGTCCGCCGATTTCGGGAGATCTACTGATGGCCAGCCGAACCAGCGCCACACAGCGTGCCACCCGAGACGCGGTGCGGGCATCCCTGGAAGGGAGACGGACCGAACCCGGCGCCGTGGTCTTCAAGATCTTGCTCCTGGTGATGTTGCTCTCGTCACTGCTCATCCTCGTTGTGCTGCTTGCAGACATCCTCGCCGGGGCATGGCCAACCCTGCGCGATCGCGGCCTTGGGTTCATCACATCGGGGCTCTCGTTGAACCCCGAGACGGCGGGTGTTTGGACGGGGATCATCGGATCGCTCGTCATCGCGTTCCTGGTGATCCTGCTCGCCATTCCGATCGGTATCGGCGCCGCCGTGTATCTCGAGGAGTACGCGCCGGACAACCGCCTGACCAGCTGGATCGACACCGCGGTACGCAACCTCGCCGGTGTCCCGTCGATCGTCTTTGGACTGCTCGGCCTCACGATGTTCGTCGCTCTGGTCAACGGCATCGGATTGGGCGGATCGACCGAAGGGAAGAACGTCATCGCAGCCGGCATCACGATGGCGGCGTTGGTGCTGCCGATCGTGATCATCACGTCGGCCGAGGCCATCCGGGCGGTGCCGGCGACCATTCGAGAAGCCGGCTACGGCGTCGGTGCAACAAAGTGGGAAGTCATCAGAAGCCACGTCCTACCGTCGGCGTTCCCCGGGATCCTCACCGGCACCGTGCTCACCCTTGCCAGGGCGTTCGGGGAGACGGCCCCGCTCCTCGTGATCGGTGTCGCCACCGGCTTCTTCTCCGCGTCAGCGGACGCAACGCTGATTGACAACCTGACCGGCCCGTACACGGCCCTGCCCGTGATCGTGTTCTCATGGTCACGTCAAACCGACCCGGCGTTCGCGGCAACGCTAGCGCCGGCAGCAATCACGGTGCTCCTGGCGGTGCTCTTTGTGCTCAACGGAGTAGCTATCTACTTCAGGAATCGATTCGAAAAGCGATGGTGAACGACATGGACGACACGGTCAACACGAGCGTCGG
>Ga0316187_10001275_pt1 | contig 21510 bp, 22 predicted proteins | sample CroRivburrow1_MG_FD_204927 | JGI IMG/M metagenome (GOLD analysis project Ga0316187, IMG submission 204927) | Coastal sediment microbial communities from Maine, United States - Cross River worm burrow 1 | ecosystem: Environmental > Aquatic > Marine > Coastal > Sediment | place: USA: Maine...
GACCAAACTCGTTGTATTTTTCAGCGCACTTGGTCTGGCGGGATTCCTGTTGAACATGCTTGCCGGCGTTGGTTTATGGCAATACGCCGGTGAAGGGCGCACGGAAGTGCCAACCTATGATCGATTTGTGGGCGAGTTGCGCCACACCAGCGATTCGAAACTGCCCGTGCTGGCGAAATCGGTTTTCGAAAACTGGTCGGCGTGCGAAGCGAAACGCAGCGGCATGACGACGGTCGCGATTCATGCCCTCATTACTGCTTCAATAGCGGGCATGGCGTTTTTTGCGATTTGCCTCGTGCTTGGCTGGCAGGTGCATCAGAAGGTCAGCATGCTGACCGATGCGGGCTCGCCGCCACAACCGCCCGAGCCGGTCGATGAAACCTGGCGGGGGCGATGAACATGCGATATCAGCGTCAAGACCATGTTTGAAAAAATACTCATAGCCAACCGTGGCGAGATTGCGGTTCGTATCGCGCGAACGGCGAAGCATCTCGGGATTCGCACCGTGGCGGTGTACTCGGAAGCCGACGCCGGCGCCATGCATGTCGAAGCGTGTGACGAGGCGTACCTGATTGGCGGTGCGGCTGCGCGCGATTCTTATCTGCATGGCGAGCGCATTATCCAGGTCGCGAGAAAAGCCGGTGCCCAGGCGATTCATCCCGGTTATGGTTTTTTGTCGGAGAACGCAGACTTTGCGCGGTCTTGCGAAGCGGCAGGAATCGGTTTCATTGGCCCGCCTGCCGCCGCAATCGAGGCGATGGGTTCCAAGAGCGCGGCGAAGACGCTGATGGAGAAGGCCGGCGTGCCGCTGGTACCGGGTTATCACGGAGACGATCAGGACGACGCGTTGCTGGAAACGGAAGCCGGGCGCATCGGCTACCCGGTGCTGATCAAGGCTGCTGCTGGCGGCGGCGGCAAGGGTATGCGCATTGTCGAGCAGCACGACGCGTTTCGAACGTCGCTGGATGCCGCCAGGCGCGAAGCAAGCTCGGCTTTCGGTGACGATCGTGTGCTGGTCGAAAAGTATCTGGTTCGCCCGCGCCATGTCGAGGTTCAGGTTTTCGCGGATCGTCACGGCGAGTACGTTCATCTGTTCGAGCGTGACTGCTCTGTGCAACGGCGCCATCAGAAAATTGTCGAGGAAGCACCTGCTCCGGGCATGACGAGTGCGCGTCGCGACGAAATGGGCGAGGTCGCGTTGGCGGCGGCGCGAGCGGTTGGCTACGTTGGTGCGGGCACGGTTGAGTTCATCGTCGATGCCGACGGCCGGTTTTATTTTATGGAGATGAATACACGCCTTCAGGTCGAGCATCCGGTGACCGAAATGATCACCGGCGTTGACCTTGTCGAATGGCAGTTACGGGTGGCGGCTGGCGAGCCGTTACCGGTGAAGCAGGCCGCGCTCGAACATCACGGCCATGCCTTCGAGGCCCGCATTTACGCGGAAGATCCGGACCGGGATTTTCTGCCGGCGACCGGCACGATTAGCCATTTGCGACAACCACACGACCCGGCGCACGTGCGAATCGACACCGGCGTGCGTGACGGGGATGAAATCGGTATTCATTACGATCCGATGATTGCCAAAGTGATCGCGTGGGACGTTGACCGCGGCGCTGCGCTGCGTCGCTTGCGTGGTGCGCTTGCCGGCTATGAGTTGGCCGGACTCAAGACCAACGTTGCGTTTCTGCTTGCCGTCGCCTCGCATCCGGCGTTCGCCGGAGCGGGCGATGATGCCTCAACGCTCGATACCGGGCTGATCGAGCGCCACCGCGGCGAGTTGTTTGCGCAGCTGCAACCGGCAACGGATACCGTACTGGCGCTGGCGGTGCTATCCGACCTGTGCCAGATAACCGCGAAAGCCGAATGCGCCGCGGCGGACAGCGAAGACCGGTACTCGCCGTGGCACCGCTCGGATGGATGGCGACTCAACGAGGATAACCACCACGACTTTGTTTTTACTGACCATGAAAAGCGGGTCAGTGTGACCGCCCATTACCGCGATGGCGGCTTTTTGCTTGAGTTGCCGAACAGTCAGATGTTCGTGCGTGGCAGGCAAGAAGGTGATAATCGCCTCGTTGCGGACATCGATGGCGCGCGGATCTCTGCCACGGTTGTTCGCGAGGGCGAGGCGCTGAGCGTGTTCATGTCCGGCGCCTGCCATCGGCTCGAACGCGAACGACTCACCAGCATCGAAGATGAACAGCCGGGCGGGCTGCTGGTGTCACCACTGCCCGGTAACGTGGCACAGGTGCTGGTTGAAGAAGGCCAACAGGTTCGCAAGGGGCAGGCCCTGATGATTGTCGAGGCGATGAAAATGGAGCACACCATCTCGGCGCCTCATGCCGGTCGTATCGACCGGATTTATTTTTCAGCCGGTGAACAGGTTGCCGAAGGCACGCAGCTGCTGGCAATGGAGGACGAATCGAAATGAACTATCCCGATCGGGTAAAGATGGTTGAAGTCGGGCCGCGCGACGGCTTGCAGAACGAGAGCAAGACGGTGCCGACCGACATCAAGGTGGAATTGATCGACCGTTTGACTGACGCTGGCCTGCGTGTTGTCGAGGCAGGCAGTTTCGTTTCACCCAAGTGGGTACCGCAGATGGCGGATACCGGTGAGGTGATGGCGCGTATCAACCGGCGCGAAGGTGTGACTTATCCGGTGCTGGTGCCGAACATGAAAGGCCTGGAAGCGGCGATTGCCGCCGGCGCGACCGAGATAGCCGGTTTTGCAGCCGCCACCGAAACGTTCTCGCAAAAGAACACGAACTGCACTGTTGCGCAATCGCTTGAGCGCCAACAGACCGTGTGTCGCGGTGCGCTCGACGCCGGTTTGCGGGTGCGTGGTTACATTTCGGTTGTGCTGGGCTGTCCGTACGAAGGTGAGGTCCGGCCGCAGCAGGTCGCCGACGTTGCGCAAAGATTGTTCGACATGGGTTGCTACGAGATTTCGCTGGGGGACACTGTTGGCATGGGGACGCCGGCGAAAACCCGGCGCATGATCGAGGCGGTCTGTGCCCATATTCCGGTTGAACGGCTCGCTGGACATTTTCACGATACCTACGGCCAGGCGATGGCGAACATCCTGGCGTCGCTGGAAGCGGGCATGGCAATCTTTGACAGCTCGGTCGCCGGGTTGGGGGGTTGCCCGTATTCACCGGGTGCCACTGGCAACGTTGCCACGGAAGACGTGCTCTACATGCTCGACGGCATGGAGATCGAGACCGGTGTCGAGATGGACGCGCTTCTCGACGCCGCTGACTTTATCTGTTCGTATCTGCAGCGGGACACGGTATCGCGCGCCGGGCGTGCCCTCGGCATCAAACGCCGCAAGGCGGCCTAGTGAATGCGTAGCGAACAGAATGTTTTTGCCGCGACGCAGATCCGAATGAACCAGTTTTGAATCAATCGTTATTGAAAGAATCGATGTCCCGGGAAATTCCTTCACCTTGTGAGAATATCTGTCAGCTGAACCCGCAGACAGGCTACTGTATTGGCTGCCTGCGCACGCTCGATGAGATTGCCGACTGGCTTGAAATGTCCAACGATGAAAAACTCGGACTGCTTGCGCGTCTCGATGAGCGCCGGAAGGCGGTGGCATGAATAACAATCCGCTACCTTTGTCCGCGCCGCGCAAACCCGTGCATACCCGCAGAATCGAATGCAACGGCTATGTTCGCGACGACGGCCTGTACGATATCGAAGGATGCCTTGTTGACGTAAAGAGTGTCCCGTTCCACAACATGGATCGCGGAGATGTCACGCCCGGGGAGCCGATCCATGAAATGTGGATCAGGCTGACCGTAGACATCGATCTGAACGTCAAGGATGTCGAAGCCAGGACCGTCTGGGGGCCGTACCACATCTGCGGCGATATCGCGCCAGCGTTCAAGCGCCTCAAGGGGCTGACCATCAAACACGGCTGGACACAGAAAACCCGCGAGCTGCTGGGCGGCATCAAAGGCTGTACGCACATGGTGGAATTGCTGGGTCCGATTGCCACTACGGCGTTCCAGACAATCTATGGTGAGCGGGTCGCCCGCGACAAGCGCGAAGGCCGCAACGAAAAACCGGCGCTCATCGGTTCGTGTCACGCTTATGCGCCCGACAGCCGGGTCGTGGCGATCCGCCATCCCGAGCACTACACCGGTCCGAAGAAAAGCGCCGCGGGCTCGTGAACTGCCGGGCCGCACTGCGGCCCGATCTCAGCGTCGGTAGCCGAATAACCAGTGGCTGGTGCTGTCGCCCCGATTGCGTACCGTGTGCAGCGCACCGGCCGGAATCAATAGTTCTTCTCCGGCTTCTGGACGGTAGGTTTTTCCGCCAAACTCGAACTCGACGTCACCGTCGATTGTCATCACGAGTTCATCGACTTCGTGCACGAAGTCGGCCCACACCTGCCCGGGCGGGTCGGTCCAGACTTCGCAACTGAAACCCCGAGAGTGCCAGTCGGCTGCAATTTTCGACGTGTCGGGCCGTTGTCCGTTCACTCTTGTTTTGCCCTTACTCCGCGTCGATCCAGTAGTCGATGGTATGTGGGTGCATCGTCATCCATACGCGGGCCGCTTCGCGTGGCGAAAACCCCTCGACGTTGACCATGTAATCGAGTTCGGTGATCCATTTCACCGAAAATTCCATGCGCTCGAGGATGGCGAAAATATGTTTCGGAATTTTCTTCCTGGCTGACTTGTGGGCAACCAGCCAGGCTGTGTCGGCTTCGCCAAGGATGTTCTCCGGTTCCTCGAGGATGCGCAACTTCGCGACCTTGTTGAGGTATTGCGGTTGCCACAAAGGCATCACGAACCAGTTCTGCGCTTCGGTATTGGTATTGAAGGCGTCAATCCAGTCTTTCGCCTTGCCGGGGGCGAGTTCGTAGCCAGCCTGTTGCAGCCCGTAATGCTCCATCAATGATTTCGAGCGCATCATCAGACCGGAGTCCGCACCCGGACCACGAATTGTCTTTTGCATTTTCGCCGCAACCTGTGGCTTGGCCAGATCGGCCACGCTCTTCACTTCGGATTCCGGAACGTAGTCAGGCACCGCCCAGAACAGCTTCGCATCGGAATACAGGGGGGTGACCAGTGTCAGGTTTTCGCTGAATTCCTCCCAGTATTGCTGGTGCGTATTCGGTAGCCAGGCCGCCACGAACAGGTCGAACTCCCCTTCGGCAAGCAGCGGATACATGATGCTGTGCGGACCCTTTTTCATCGCGACGTTGTAACCGGAGCGTTCCAGCACACTCTGGAAAACCGCAGCGGTTGCCTCATAGAAAGAAAGATTCACATGGCCTATCACGACCGTTCTTGCGTGAACGCCAGTCGAGATGAGTAGCGCAGCGCCCAGCGCCGTGCACAGCAAACGTGACAGAAATTTCATATCGCCGATCTCCTTTGGTGGAATTTTTTCGAGTGCCGGGTAGGCGGTAATTAGTGGCTGGTCTGGGAGCGCGAATTCCAATACCGGATCAGAGCGACTGCCGGTTCGGAGCGACTGCCCGAATCCTGCTCAGGTCAGTGGTTTCGTTGCAATCTTTCTATAGCAGGGCCGTTGGTTCAGCGTTTCGAACCAGCGCATCAGCGAGGGGTATTTCGGTCGGACTCTTGTTAACAGTTCTTCTGGCAACGCGAGCCACCGCCATACGGCGCAACCCATCGGGATGTCGCCCATGCTGAACCGGTCTCCGGCGATGTGGGTCCGGGTGGCGAGATGCTGATCGAGATACCCCAGCAGCTCGGCGCTTCGGTCGAACGAACGCGCGATCGCTGCGGCATCGCGCTGCTCAGGGGGTGTGCGTACCAGATTCCAGAACAAAGGCCGGAACGCCGGCCAGAAGGTCGTGTTGGCCCAGTCCATCCACCGGTCGGCTTCGACACGGACGGCCAGATCGTCCGGCCACAGATCACCGGCGCTGTGTTTTGCAGTGAGGTAGCGGACAATCGCGTTCGACTCCCACAACACCAGGCCATCGACTTCAACCGTGGGCACCAGACCGTTCGGATTCATTGCCCGGTACTGCGGCGTGTCGACGATGCCAAACTGGCCGCCGGCATCGACGCGTTCGTAGGGCAGGCCGAGTTCCTCGCAGGCCCAAAGTACTTTCTCGACATTGACCGAGTTGTCCCGTCCCCAGATCTTCAGCATCGTCGGTCTTTACCCACCATTTTTCAGTTCGTTCAGCGTTGCATCGATGAGGCGCCGCGAAATGCTGATGGTGCTTGGCAGCTTCTCGGGCAGGCGGTCGAGACTGAACCAGTCGGCCGCCTCGATTTCCACAGGGTCAGGAATAATTTCACCCTCAACATAGTCGGCGTGAAAGGCGATCATCAGTGAATGCGGGAACGGCCACGGCTGGCTCGCGAAATACCGGATATTGCTAATCTCGATACTGACCTCCTCACGCACTTCGCGAACGATGGTCTGCTCCAGGGTTTCGCCGGGTTCGGTGAAGCCGGCCAGGGCGGAAAACATACCCGGCGGAAAATGCGGCGAACGCGCCAGCAGTATCTCCGGCCCACGCCGCACCAGCACCATGATGGCTGGTGCGATGCGCGGGTAATGCAGTTGTGCACACGATGGGCACACGCGCGAGCGTTCCCCTTCCTTGAGCACGGTAGCGGTGCCGCAACGACCGCAAAACTGGTGGGATCGATCCCAGTCGACGATCTGGAATGCGCGTCCCGCCAGCGCAAAAACAGTATCGTCAAGCGCGCCAAACAGGGCACGCAATCCCGACCATTGCATTCCGGCAGGTGCAGGCGTGGCGTCTTCTACTTCGGCAGCGAAGCAGTGCCGGCCCGACAGGTTGCCTAGATACTGTGAGCGCAGCTCAGTCAGCCCCAGTTCGTTCAGATCGCGAATGACGGGTGCTTCCACGCCGTGTGTGCTGTGTGACACCAGAAGGTGGTTGCCCATGTAGACGAACCACAACGCGGGCTGGTCCAGTTTCTCCGGCGCTGCGTACGACGCGACGAAGTCCTTCGGTGCCGACAGGATCATCATGTGTGCTTACCGCGCAGGTAATTGACTGGCGGTGCGCAAGCGGGCGCCGGCGTTATGCCGTGCCCGCAGAATCCACGTTGCTGCCGTCATCGATTCAGCGTTTCTTCGGCATGTACAAGTCGGTAATCGAGCCTTCAGCGATTTCTGCCGCAAAGAAAACCGTTTCGGACAATGTCGGGTGCGGGTGGATGGTCAGACCGATGTCTTCCGCGTCGGCGCCCATTTCGAGCGCCAGCACCGTCTCGGCAATCAGTTCGCCGGCGTTTGGTCCGACCATGCCGGCGCCCAGCAGGCGCTTGCTGGTTTTATCGAACAGAAGCTTGGTCATCCCTTCGTCGCGCGCTGTTGCCAGCGCGCGCCCGCTCGCGGCCCACGGGAAGGAGGCTTTCTCGAAAGCAATACCCTCGGCCTTGGCCTGCGTTTCGGTCAACCCCATCCAGGCGATCTCGGGGTCGGTATAGGCGACGGAGGGAATGGTGCGCGCATCGAAAGCGCGTTTGTGTCCGGCGATGACTTCCGCCGCGAGCTTGCCTTCGTGCGTTGCCTTGTGCGCCAGCATCGGCTCGCCGACGACGTCGCCGATGGCGTAAATGTGCCCGACATTGGTTCGCATTTGTTTATCGACCGGAATGAAGCCGCGCTCGTTGACTGTGACACCGGCCGCATCTGCACCGATCGACCCTCCGTTGGGGCGGCGGCCGACGGCCAGCAGCACACGGTCGTAGACTTGCGGTTCGGGCGCGTTGTCGCCTTCAAAAGTTGCCTTGAGTCCGTTCTTCTGGGCGGTCAGTGCGGTGACTTTGGTCTTGACGTAAATGCCTTCGTAGCGTTTCTCCAGGCGCTTGTGCAGTGGACGGATCAGGTCGCGGTCTGCGCCGGGAATCAGGCTGTCCGCGAGTTCGACAACGGAGATCTTGGTCCCCAGCGCGTCGTACACGGTTGCCATTTCCAGCCCGATGATGCCGCCGCCAATGACCAGCATGCTTTTCGGCAGCTCGGTGAGCTTAAGCGCATCGGTGGAGTCCATCAGGCGTGAGTCATCGTAAGGTAGCCCGGGAATACGGGCGACCTGGGAGCCGGCGGCGATAATCGCGGAGTCGAAAGAAACTTTCTTGACGCCGTCAGCCGTTTCAACCTCGATCATGCGGGGCGACACGAATTTTCCAGTCCCATGCACGACCTGTACTTTTCGCTGCTTGGCGAGGCCACCAAGCCCGCGTGTCAGTCGTTCGACGACGCTGTTTTTCCAGCCGCGCAGTTTGTCGATTTCGATCTTCGGTTTCGAAAACGCCAGACCCAGTTCCTTCATTTCCTCGGCTTCCGAAATCACCTTTGCTGCGTGCAGCAATGCCTTTGAAGGAATGCAGCCGACGTTGAGGCAGACGCCGCCGAGCGATTCATAGCGCTCGATCAGCACCACTTGCAGCCCGAGATCGGCGGCACGAAATGCCGCCGTGTAGCCCCCCGGTCCGGAGCCGAGCACCACCACCTGACCGTGGATATCGCCCTTGTCGCCGGCGGCCAATGGCGCCGCTGCTTGTGGCGCCGCTGTTTGCAGCGCTGAAGCGGCTTCGGCTGCAGGCGGTTGGGCCGGGGCCGTCGTCGCAGCTGCCGGCGCGGTTGCAGCAGCCTTGCTTTCTGGTTCTGGCTTCTGTTGCACTACTTTGGCGACGGCGGTTTCGAGCGTGAGGATCAGGCTGCCTTCGGATACCTTGTCGTCGAGCTTTACTTTCAGTTCCTTGACCACACCGTCTTCAGGTGCCGGCACGTCCATGGTCGCTTTATCCGACTCCAGCGTAACCAGCGAGTCTTCTTTTTCAACTTGATCGCCCGGCTTGACGAGCAGTTCAATGACGGGAACGTCCTTGAAATCGCCGATGTCCGGGACTTTCACTTCAATCAGTGGCATGTCGATTCTTTTTGTAAGGCGCAAAAAAATTAAAAATCAGCCGGTGAATGGTTCCGGAGCCCGACTGCTCATTGGCAAGGTTACCAGTGTAACGGTGACTGGCGCTTGCGGATTACCGAATCCGGGTCGGTCAACACCTTGCGACCGAAAACTTTCTGCCTGCACCACGGCGTATTGCCGCCGTAAAAACATGCCCTGCCGCGTTTCGCTCTAGCCGCGAATATGCCCGTCACCCAAGACGACCCACTTCAGCGATGTCAGTCCTTCCAGCCCGACCGGTCCGCGCGCATGGAGCTTGTCCGTTGAAATCCCGATTTCGGCGCCAAGGCCGTATTCAAAGCCGTCGGCGAAACGTGTTGATGCATTGACCATCACCGAACTGGAGTCGACTTCACGCAGAAACCGGCGCGCCCGGCTCCAGTCCTCCGTAACGATTGCATCGGTGTGTTGCGATCCGTACTGCGCAATGTGGTCAATCGCCTGGTCGAGGCCGTCAACCACGCGTACCGCCAGTATGGGCGCGAGATACTCAGCGTACCAGTCTTCCTCCGACGCCGCGGTCATTTCGGGAACCAGCGCGCGTGCTGCGTCATCACCGCGCAGTTCCACGCCTTTGTCGGTATAGATTCTTGCCAGCGGCGGCAGTACGGCGGCTGCAATATCCCGGTGCACCAGCAGCGTCTCCAGTGTGTTGCAAGTGCCGTAACGCTGCGTCTTGGCGTTAACGGCGATGCGCAGGGCTTTCTCGCTGTCGGCGCGGTCATCGATATAGACGTGGCAAACACCGTCGAGGTGCTTCAGCACAGGAATACGTGCATCGTTTGAAACGCGCTCGATCAGGCCCTTACCGCCGCGCGGCACGATGATGTCGACGTATTCCTTCATCGTGATCAGTTCGCCGACCGCGGCGCGATCGGTTGTTTCGATCACCTGGACGGCCTGTTCCGGCAGTCCGGCAGCACGCAAGCCTTCGTGCACGCAGATGCCGATAGACTGATTCGAGTGAATCGCTTCAGATCCACCGCGAAGAATGGCGGCGTTACCGGCTTTCAGACACAGGCCCGCGGCATCTGCGGTGACGTTCGGACGTGATTCGTAAATGATGCCGATGACGCCGAGCGGCACACGCATGTGCCCGACCTGAATGCCGCTCGGGCGATAGCGCATGTTGCTGATTTCACCGACCGGGTCAGGTAGCTGCGCAATCTGGCGCAAGCCTTCGGCCATTGCGGCAACGCTCTTCTCGTTCAGTGTCAAGCGGTCAACCATTGCCGCGTCCAGACCCTTGGCCTTTGCGGCCTCGACGTCTTTGGCATTCGCCTGAAGCAGTTGCGCGCTGTTGCGCTCGATCGCCACGGCGATCGTTTCGAGTGCCAGATTCCTGGCGTGCGTTTCGGCGCGCGCAAGCTCTCGTGCAGCAACGCGTGCGTCACGGCCAATGCCGTACATGTAGGACTGAATATCCATGGAATGCTTACTCGACGATATGCCGGGATTTTACAGCGATTCGTCGTTCCGGAGATTCGCTGTCGGCTTAGCCCTGCGGCATTAGCGTCATTCCAAGGTCGAGCAAGGCGTCCCAGACATCGCCTTTCGACAGCCCTTTTGCCATTCTGTCGACGTGCGCTGCCTTGGTCAGCGCGAGCAGTAACTGCTGCTGGTCGAGTCTGCGCAGTGCCTGCGGCAGGAATTTCTGGCGCGCTCCCCAGATACGGGCTTCACGCATTGCCTGTGGCAGCGAAGTGCCCTGATCGACCAGGCTTCGGACCCGGCTCATTGCTCTTGCTTCCTCTGCAACTGCCCACAGCACCAGTGGCACGGCTGCACCTTCGCCCCGCAGGCCGTCCAGCATGCGCAGGAAATGGCTGCGCTGGCCTCGCAGTATGGTTGTGCCTAGCTCGAATACGTCGAACCGTGCGACGTCGAGCACCGCATTCCGGACATCGTCGAAAGGCAACTCTCCGGGTGCAAACAGCAGCGCCAGTTTCTGCACTTCCTGATGTGCCGCCATCAGATTGCCTTCGACGCGGTCGGCGATGAACGCGATCGTTTCGCGCGAAGCGCTCTGCTCCTGCTGCGCCAGACGTTGCGCAATCCATTCCGGGAGCCGATCCCGCGTAATCGCCTTGGCGTGAACGGTTTCGCCCGCTTTTTCCAGCGCGCCGAACCAGCGTGAGCCCAACGCCTGCCGGTCCAGCCCCGGCAGACTGACCACGGTTAAGGTGTCCGCTGGCAGTGACGCGCAGTATTCAACGAGCACATCCGCGCCATTCCTTCCCGGCTTGCCGGAGGGTATGCGCAGATCGATCACCCGCTTGCTGGCAAATAGCGAGAGACTCTGGCCTGCTTCGCGAAGCGCGCTCCAGTCAAAGTTCGCTTCCGCGATCAGGATCTGACGTTCCTCGAAACCGGCGGCGGCAGCCGTAGCGCGAATCCGGTCCGCGGCCTCGAGCGCAAGCAACAATTCCTCGCCGAACACCACGTAAAGCGGCGCTAGTTCGCGTTTTAGCCGCTGCGGCAGCTGGTCGGAGTCGAAACGCATCGGTGGCAGGGCTGCGTCAGACGTTCATTTGTTGCAGCAGATTTTCGATCCGGTCCGAAACGTGGCTGCGCAGAATCTTTTGCGTTGTGCCCACCAGGTCCGACACGCCCGTTTGAAGCACGATCTGTTTTACGGCCAGCAAATAGGCCGGATGCATCGAGAACTGGCGCAATCCGAAGCCGAGCAGCAAGCGCGTCAGACGCACGTCGCCCGCCATTTCACCGCACACGGTAACCGGTTTCCCGGCGCGGTTGGCGCTGCGAATGATGTGCGAAACCAGTTCAAGAACCGCAGGATGGAGTGGATCGTACAAATGCGCGACCGCATCGTCGCTGCGGTCGATTGCGAGCGTGTACTGAATCAGGTCATTGGTGCCGATCGACACGAAGTCGAGCTTGCGCATGAACATATTCACCGAGAGGGCCGCTGCCGGGACTTCGATCATTCCGCCGACTTCCACATTCGCATCGTACGGAATGCTCTGCGCGTCGAGCGACTCCCCGGCTTCGGCAATGAGGTGCAGCGCCTGATCGATCTCGTGCATTGACGACAGCATCGGGATGAGGATCCGGATCTTGCCGTAATGCGAGGCGCGCAGGATCGCTCGCAACTGGTGGTGGAACATGCGCGGCTCGGCGAGGCACAAACGGATGGCGCGCAGGCCAAGTGCCGGGTTTGCCGCGACCCGGCCGAAATTTTCAACCTGTTTGTCAGCGCCGAGATCGAACGTACGAATCGTAACCGGCATGCCCTCCATGTCGGTGGCAACACGACGGTAGGCTTCAAACTGTTCGTCTTCGCTCGGCAGGTCACCGCGGTCGAGAAACAGGAACTCGGTTCTGAACAAACCGATGCCGGTGGCGCCGTTTTCCTTGGCCACGGCAACGTCTTCCGGTAGCTCGATGTTGGCGTGCAGGTCGACGTCGATCTGGTCCAGCGTAGCGGTTTTGGTCCGCGTGATGCGTTTGAGTTTCTCGCGCTCAAGTTGTAACTGCCCCTGGCGCAGCCTGTATTCGGTAAGAACGGACTCGTCCGGATTGACGATGACTACACCGTGGTCGCCGTCGACAATCAGCGTTTCGTTTTCGCGTATCAGTGTGCGTGCCTGGTGCAGCGCCACGACCGAGGGAATGTTCAGGCTGCGCGCGACGATTGCGGTGTGTGAGGTTGCGCCACCCAGATCGGTGATGAAGCTCGCGAAATGATGCTGCTTGAACACGAGCACATCGGCCGGCGACAGGTCGTGTGCCACCAGAATCGCGTTTTCTTCAGGGATGCCGCGCACTGCATAGCCGGGGCGTCCCAGCAATGCCTTGAGGACGCGCTCGACAACCTGGTGAATATCGGCTTTGCGCTCTCTCAGATAGGGATCTTCGATGCTGGCGAACTGTTCCACCAACGCGTCCATCTGCAGCTTCAGCGCCCACTCCGCGTTGCAGCGCATTGACGCGATCAGCTGTTTCGGCACCTCGGACAGCGTTGAATCTTCCAGAATCATTCGGTGCAGATTGAGAAACGCCTCGAACTCTGCTGGCGGTGCACCGGGCGGAATGTGATCGGCCAGTTCCGTCAGGTCTTCGCGCACCTGCGCGATCGCGGCATCGAAGCGCGATTTCTCGGTTGCGACCTTTGATTTGGGGATGTCGTAGTGCGCGACTTCCAGCTGCGCATGCGACACCAGTTGGGCTCGCCCGATGGCGATACCGCCGCAGATACCAACGCCATGAATGGTGAAACTCATTGGATGACACCGTTCATTGGATGTGATGCTTGTTGATGGCGTAGCTCATAGCCGGGTTGCACTCGAAGCAGAACACTGCAACCTGTTCGTGACGAGACGATGACAGTCGGTCATTCGCCTTCTCCGAACTTGTCATTGATCAGCGCCTCCAGTGCGTCCATTGCCGCCTGCTCGTCCGGGCCTTCCGTCTCGAGTTCGACGCTGCTTCCTTTTGCCGCTGCCAGCATCATGACGCCCATAATGCTCTTTGCATTGACGCGGCGTCCGTCGCGCGACATCCACACCTCGCTTTGGAAACTGCTGGCGAGCTGGGTCAGTTTGGCTGAAGCCCTGGCATGCAGACCGAGGCGGTTAACAATTTCGATATCACGACGCAGCATTGCGCACCTGATTGAATGGTATTTGTATGACACCCTCTGCGCCGCCGGACAATGCCTTGTCGACAACGACTCGCAACGGATCGGTTCGGTAAGTCAGCGCGCGTATCAGCATCGGCAGGTTGACGCCGGCGACGCCTTCCACTTTGCCCGGTGTGAGCAAGCGGCCCGCGACATTGCAGGGTGTCGCACCCAAAATGTCGGAAAACACCAGCACGCCGCTTCCTTGATCGAGTGTACGCAGCAGCTTGATCGCCTGCGGCACGATCTGTTCGGGATCGTCTTGTGGCGTGATGCCGATCTGCATGACATGCGGCGGGCGGGCGCCCATCACGTGACTGGCGCACTGAATCAGGCTTTCGCCAAAAGTACCGTGGGTAATAAGGAGTATTCCAACCATCGTCAGAACAGATGCCGGTCAGCCATTGCGCCGATTGTACCGCCACGAGGGGCAGGTTGCCGGGTTGTCATGCTCACGCCGGACCGGCCGCCCACCGCCTGGCCATTCGGTTACCGGGCAACGTTGCGTTCCAGCGCGTCCATGAACATGCCGGCAACGTTACAACCGGACTGGTCGTGAATCTCGCGCATACACGTCGGGCTGGTGACGTTTACCTCGGTCAGGTTGCCGCCTATCACGTCGAGGCCTACCAGCAACAGGCCGCACTCCTTGAGTTCGGGTCCGATCGTCTCGGCGATTTCGCGTTCGCGGGCCGTGATCGGCATCGCCACGCCGCGACCTCCTGCCGCAAGGTTGCCACGATTCTCTCCGGCCTTCGGGATGCGTGCGAGCGTATACGGCACCGGCTCGCCGTCGATCACGAGCACGCGTTTGTCGCCTTCGTTAATCTGTGGAATGTAGCGTTGCGCCATGATGGTACGCTGGCCCAATTGTGTCAGCGTTTCGATGATTACGCCGAGGTTTGGATCGTCATGCCTCGAGCGGAAAATCGATGAGCCGCCCATGCCGTCCAGCGGCTTGAGGATGACGTCGTGATGTTCGTTGGCGAAATCGCGGATAAGCGATTCATGCCGGGTGACCAGTGTAGGCACGGTGAACTGGGCAAAGCGGGCAATAGACAGTTTTTCGTTGAAATCCCGAATCGACTGCGGCCTGTTGAATACCGGCGTGCCGGTTTTTTCCGCCATTTCCAGCAGGTAGGTGCTGTAGACATACTCCATGTCGAACGGAGGATCCTTGCGCATGATGATGCAATCGAAATCGCCGGGAGAACTGGCGCGGCGTTCGCCGCCTCGGTACCAGTCCTTGTCGTTTCCCGTCAGTTCGAGATCCCGTGCATAACAGATCACCTGCCCGCTATGCCAGACCAGATCTTCCTGCTGCATCACGGCAAGCCGGTGCCCGCGGCTGACGGCCTCCTGCATCATCGCGTAGGAGGTGTCCTTGTAGGTCTTGATGGTTTCAAGCGGATCGAGGACAAACAGAATCTTCATAACTGCTTTCTGCTTTGCTGTCCGGCGTGGTTGGCCGTCTGACAGCCTGGACAAGGAAATGAGGGTGGTTCGCAGGTGTGCGCGGATTGTAGCAGAGGGCCAGGCCGGCAAAGCTGGCTGGAGGGCGCATTGCGATGACGTCATAAGCTTTGCGCGTTGTAGGTGACGGGCTCGCCTGGCAGTGGATCAGGCCGTGCTATCAGGTCGGCGCAGATGAAAAAACGGGCGCCCCGAAGGGCGCCCGTAAAGGGGAGGGTATTGCAGGGGTTCGTTGAAAGTGGTTGCGCCCGGGTTGTTGCCCGGGCGTAGCCCCTTACGTGTGGTAGGCAGCCTCGCCGTGCTGTGTGGCGTCGATGCCTTCGCGTTCCTCATCTTCCGGTACCCGAAGCCCGATCACCGCGTCGATGATTTTGAACAGGATGAAACTGATTACCCCTGTCCAGACGATGGTCACCAACACGCTGATGATCTGCGTCGTGACCTGGCCGCCCATGCCCACGCCTTCAGCGTAACCGCCACCGCCGAATGAGGTCGAGGCGAGGAAGCCCGTACCAATGGCACCAATAATGCCGCCGACACCGTGCACGCCGAACACATCGAGTGAATCGTCGTAGTTGAACATCGACTTCAGCCCGGTAACTGCCCAGAAGCAGACCACACCAGAGATGGCGCCGAGGACGATTGCGCCCATTGGTCCGACGAACGCGCATGCCGGGGTAATGGCGACCAGACCGGCGACCGCTCCGGAGGCGCCACCGAGCATGGTTGGCTTGCCGCGTGCAATCCACTCGATGAAGAGCCAGCCGAGTACCGCGGCAGCAGTTGCCAGTTGGGTGTTGATCAGCACCAGTCCGGCGGTGCCATCGGCGGCTAGTTCGCTACCGACGTTGAAGCCGTACCAGCCTACCCACAGAAGCGATGCACCGACCATGGTGAAGGTCAGGTTGTGCGGCGGCATGGCTTCCTTGCCATAGCCGATGCGCTTGCCGATGACGATGCAGCCGACCAGTGCCGCGATACCTGCATTGATGTGAACCACGGTGCCGCCAGCGAAGTCCATTGCGGCTGCGAAGCCCATGCCCTCGAGTCCAGCGCTGAGGAAGCCGCCGCCCCACACCATGTGTGCGATCGGGATGTAGCAAAGGAACAGCCAAAACACCATGAACCACAACACCGCCGAGAACTTGATGCGCTCGGCAAATGCGCCGACGATCAGGGCCGGCGTAATGCAGGCGAAGGTGAGCTGGAATGTGACGAACACATACTCGGGGATGGTGCCGCTGAGCGAGTCCGGGGTAATTCCCGACAGGAACGATTTGCCAAAGCCACCGTAGATCGAATTGAACGGGCCTTCGGTAAAGGTCAGGCTATAACCGAACATCGCCCACAGGATGGACATCAGGGCAAAAATGGCAAAGACCTGCATCAGCACGGAGAGCATGTTCTTGGCCCTGACCAGGCCGCCGTAGAACAGCGCCAGGCCGGGGATCGTCATCATGATGACCAGAACTGTTGCGACAATCATCCAGCTGGTGTCGCCCGAATCCAGGGCGTCCTGAGCCAGCGCTGGCGTCGCGGCGGAGAGGATGCCTGCCAGCATCGACCACGAAAGAATTTTCCTGAGCATTCTTGTTCTCCCTTACAGCGCGTCCGCGCCGGTTTCGCCGGTGCGGATGCGTATAACCTGTTGGAGATCGAAAACGAAGATCTTGCCGTCACCGATTTTTCCGGTGTTGGCGGACTTTTCGATCGCTTCAATGACCTGTTCAAGAACATCGTCCTTGATTGCCGCTTCGATTTTGACCTTCGGTAAAAAATCGACGACGTACTCGGCACCGCGATACAGCTCGGTATGGCCTTTCTGTCGGCCGAATCCCTTGACCTCGGTCACGGTGATGCCTTGTACGCCAATGGCGGACAGAGCCTCACGGACCTCGTCAAGCTTGAACGGCTTGATTACTGCACTCACGAGTTTCATGTTGTCTCCAGTTGCCTATAGTTGTTGAGCCCGGCTTTGTGCCGGGAATTAAAATGCGGGCGCTTGATCGGCTCACTGCCGGGCACCAGATCCGGACAAACCAGCGCCGGTGGATTTGCAGTATGCGTGCCAGCCAAAAAATAACATTAAAATCAATATATTAAGGTTTTTTCGGCTTTTTGATCGACGATACCAGCACCAATGTGGTGCGAAATATCATGGTATAGCCCCGAATTGGTGCGGTGGAATTTCAGTCTTTTGCCAGCGCTATCACCGGCAGAAAATCCCGCCGCGTTGAGTGCAACAACACGAAACCGGGATATCCGCCGGGAGGCGCCGTTAACGGCTACTGACAGGCCGGGGACATGACGTCATCGGCCTGTGCAGTTTCCTCAGAAGCTCTTGGATATGGAAAAGAAGACCCGATCCTCAGCGATCGGAGCCGGGTTATTGATATCGTTGTCGGTCCAGGCAAGCTGGTAATCGAGTCCGGTATAGGTCGCGTCGCTGTAGCCGACATAGATTTTGTAGTCGTCGTAATCACTGTCGCTGTTGTTGACGCCTGACGTCGTGCCGCTATACATCGTCGTGCCGTAGCTGCCACCGATCGCCAGCCCCATCGGGAAGGTGTATTCGGCAGCGATGTCGAAGTATCCCGAACCATCGGCGTTGAGGATGCCGAACGCTTCGTCGCTGATGGTGTAGTAGTAGCTGGCAGACAACCAGTTCCACGAGCCTTTGATGTATAACTCGTCCGTATTCAGGCTGCTTTCACCGGGGTAGTCGTAGTGCAGGTAACCAAGGTCCATGCCGAAGTCACCCCAGCTCTTCGCCCAGCCGATGTAGGCATCGAGTTCCACCGATGTATCGGAGCCGAAATCAACATTGGATGCCCAGCCGCCGGCGTAAATGCCGGTTCCTTCGCTGGCCCAGTCGAAGCCGCCCTGCACCGCGAATTTTTCGTCGGTCTGTGAGATGCCGCGAAACACGTAATCGGTGGTGAACGTCAGGTTGGCGCTGATCGGAATCGAAGCGTCTTGTGCCGTTGCGACGCCGGGCAGAGCAAGCGCGGCGGCGAGGGCGATGGCATTCTTTTTTGCTGCAAACATGTATATCTCCTGTTACAAGATGGAAGGAACAAAACAAAAGCGCGATGGTGCATTACGCAACCCGCGTGCCATCCACATAGATACTGTAAAATCATATAGTTAAAGGTATTTCGGGCAATCATAATGGTGCGATGCCGCATCAGATTGGTGCGGCAGGAAGCGCTGATGCACCGGGTTGGAGCGGCGAGCCGAGTGGGCGCTGTTTGTTACACTCGCTCGCAGGAGACAAAGACTGTGGATACCAAAGTGTTTGATGAGATCAGCCGGCGCGTTGACGACCTGATCGCCAATACACCCGTTGAGGACGTGCAGAAAAATCTGCGCGCCCTGATGTCGGGCTGGTTTTCGCGTCTCGATCTGGTGACGCGCGAAGAATTCGACGTTCAGCAGTCGGTTCTGCAGCGCACCCGCGAGAAGTTGTCGCAGATGGAAGCGCGCGTCGCCGAACTGGAACGTGCCCTCGGCGGCCGGACCGAAGACTGAGCCGCCAGCCTGCCATGTCGCTCGCAGTTCTCTATAGTCGGGCGCTGTCTGGCATGGACGCACCGCTCGTCACCACAGAGGTGCATCTGGCCGCGGGGCTGCCGAGCTTCACTATCGTTGGTTTGCCCGAAGCCGAGGTCAAGGAGGCGCGTGACCGGGTTCGCTCGGCACTGATCAATTGTCAGTTCGAATTCCCGGCACGGCGCATTACCGTGAATCTGGCGCCGGCGGATCTGCCGAAGGAAAGCGGGCGCTTCGATTTGCCGATTGCCCTTGGCATACTTGCGGCTTCGGGGCAGTTGCCCAAAGAAGAGCTTGATCGCTACGAGTTTGCGGGCGAGCTTGCATTGACCGGGGAATTACGCCCGATACGCGGCGCCCTTGCGATGACCTACCGTGCGCACGGCTCCGGGCGCGCTTTCGTGCTGCCTGCCGCAAGTGCCGACGAGGCAGCACTCGTGGCCGAAGCGCAAGTTTTCGGCGCCGGCAATCTGCTCGAGGTTTGTGCCCATCTCTCCGGGCGCGAGCAACTCGACTGCCACCGCCAGAACCCGCAGCCGGTTGCCCCGGTGGTTGCCGATCTGTCGGACGTCAAAGGACAACTCGAAGCCAGGCGCGCACTCGAAATTGCTGCAGCCGGCGGCCACAGTATATTGATGGCAGGCCCACCCGGAAGCGGGAAGACCATGCTCGCCGAGAGGCTCGCGGGCATTCTTCCGCCGATGACGGAAACCGAGGCGCTGCAGTCGGCCGCAATCCAGTCGCTCGGTTCGCAGGGGTTCGATGTCAGCCGCTGGAAACAGCGCCCCTATCGCGCACCGCACCACACCGCGTCTGCTGTGGCATTGGTCGGCGGGGGCAGTCAACCGCGTCCGGGGGAGATCTCGATGGCGATGCACGGTGTGCTGTTTCTCGATGAGCTGCCCGAGTTCGCACGCAATGTACTTGAAGTCCTGCGTGAGCCGCTGGAATCGGGCCGCATCGTGGTGTCGCGCGCAGCGCGTCAGGCCGAGTTCCCGGCGCGGTTTCAACTGGTAGCTGCGATGAACCCTTGTCCTTGCGGTTACCTCGGACATTTCAATGAACGCTGCCGATGTACACCGGAACAGGTCGCACGCTACCGAGGGCGCATTTCCGGACCGTTGCTTGACCGCATCGATATCCAGATCGAAGTTCCAGCGGTGGCGGAAGGCGACATCACGAACAAGCAGTGGGGCGAGTCGAGTGAGGCGGTGCAGGCGCGCACCGCGCGCGCGCGCGATATTCAACTTTCACGGCAGGGAAAGACCAACGCCATGCTCGGCGTGCAGGAAACCGAGCAGCACTGCACGCCGGACGCCGACGGTGAGAAACTGGTGCGCTCGGCGCTGACGCGTCTCGGTCTTTCGGCACGCGCCTATCACCGCGTGCTCCGAATTGGCCGCACGATTGCCGATATCGCGGCAAGTCCGCAAGTCAGTTCGCAACATCTTGCCGAAGCGATACAGTACAGAAGGTTTGCATGAACGATCAGCACGACCTGACCGATATATTGCGTTCACGCTTTCCGATTGTTGCGATCGAGACACACGAGGAGGCGCGTGTCATTGCCTTGCTCGAGCGCATCAGCAACCTCGAATCGCAGGCGCTGTTTGTGTGGACGGTCACGGAAGGCCTGAGTCATCATGGCCGAACCGATTCGATTCCGCTCACGCGGCCGCTATCCGTGGTTGCCAGTGAGCGGATCAACGCCTTGCGCGAATGGGCCAGCAATCGCACCGTTATGCCGAACGGCTAATTCAGGAACAGAGAGATCGAAATGGAAGCGCTCGAAAGCTGGAAAGAAGAAATGCGATCAGCATACCTGTATCGCGTAGTCTCTGCCTGTGAGGCGGGAACGGCGCGCGAAGGGCTGTTCAGGCAATTGGGGATCGAGGCCGAGAGCCAGGCGAAAATCTGGGCCGATAACCTGCGCAAGGAAGGCGGCGCGGTGCCCGCTGCCTACGAGCCTGACATGCGCAGTCGCATCATTGCCGCGCTCACTCGCCGCTTCGGGCCGCGTTCGACGCGTAGCTTGCTCACCGCAATGAAAGTGCGTGGCATGTCTCTTTATGCGGTGTCGGACCCGCGCCACTTTGTGCCTGGGGCAAAATCCGGCGGTGAGGGGCGCCATCGCGGTTTGTCCGGTGGCGGCAACCTTCGCGCCGCCGTGTTCGGTGTCAATGACGGCCTGGTATCCAACGCCAGCCTGATTCTCGGTGTGGCCGGCGCAGCAGCAGACATTGGCGTGATCGTTCTGTCGGGAATTGCAGGGCTGCTCGCCGGCGCGTTTTCGATGGCGGCCGGTGAATACGTGTCGGTGCGCTCGCAGCGTGAAATGTACGAATATCAGATCGGCCTCGAAGCGGACGAACTCGAACAGTATCCCGAGGAAGAAGCGGGCGAGCTGGCGCTGATTTATGAAGCCCGTGGCATCCCGCACGAGACGGCGAAGAAAATGGCTGACGACATCATTGCCGATCCCGATCGTGCGCTCGACGCACTGGCGCGCGAAGAACTCGGGCTCAACCCGGACGAGCTTGGATCGCCGTGGGGCGCGGCCATCTCGTCCTTTCTCGCATTTGCCGTTGGCGCGATGATCCCGCTGCTGCCGTTCCTCGTGCTGGCACACCACGGCGCGTTGCCAATCTCAATCGGACTGACTGCTATTGCGCTGTTCTCCGTCGGCGCGACACTGAGCCTGTTTATCGGCCGCGGTGCCTTCACGGGCGGGCTGCGCATGCTGCTGATCGGTGGTGGCGCCGGTGCGCTGACGTTTCTGATCGGGCGCATGCTGGGCGTGGCGATGGGGTAGCGGGCAGGAGTGAATCGTCTCTGCGTCCTTTACTGGCAACAGCATCGCGGAAGCGGCAACGTCAGCCGAGGGCATCGCTGTC
>Ga0316187_10001276_pt1 | contig 21499 bp, 19 predicted proteins | sample CroRivburrow1_MG_FD_204927 | JGI IMG/M metagenome (GOLD analysis project Ga0316187, IMG submission 204927) | Coastal sediment microbial communities from Maine, United States - Cross River worm burrow 1 | ecosystem: Environmental > Aquatic > Marine > Coastal > Sediment | place: USA: Maine...
GGGTATTGGAATAAAGTTCACAACAATATGGTTGCTAGATAGTAGCGATACGCTCCGCTTGCCCACGCAAGCTACCGAGTGCGGATTCGGCTTCAGCCAGTTTTTCTTTTTCCTTGCTGACCACGTTTTCAGGTGCTCTCGAGACAAAGTTTTCATTCGATAACTTTGCCTTGATACGCTGGACATCCTGCTCGAGTTTATCGATGTTCTTTTGCAGGCGTGCAAGTTCAGCCTGCTTGTCGATCAGTCCAGCAAGTGGAATTAGCAACTGCATATCGCCAACCAGGGAGGTGGCGGATTCCGGCGCCTTGCTGTCTTCATCCAACCAGGTAATCGATTCAAGTTTTGCCAGCGACTCGAGTAGTTCACGGTTAGCCGTGATGCGTTGCTGATCGTGCTTATCACCCTTGTGGCAGATAACCGGCAGGGGTTTACCTGGCTTGATATCCATTTCCGAGCGAATCTGCCTCACCCCCATGATAAAAGCCTTGACCCATTCGAGTTCAGCCAGGGCCGTAGCATCGATCAGGCCGGGGTCAGCCTGCGGATAGCTGCGCCGCATAATGGTATCGCCCTCGATCCAGGCCAGCGGTGCAACTCGCTGCCAGAGTTCTTCGGTAATATAGGGCATTATCGGGTGGAGCAGGCGCAGGATCGATTCGAGTACCGTAATCAGCGTGTGCCGGGCGGCTTGCTTCGACGCTTCAGGGTAGTTATCCGAGTAAAGCACGGGCTTGGACAGCTCGATGTACCAGTCGCAGTAGTCGTTCCAGACAAATTCATACAGGTCACGTGTTACCAGGTCGAAGCGATAGTTTTCGATGTGCATGCCAATATCCTGACTGACCTGCTGCAAGCGTGTGATAATCCAGCGATCGGCCAGCGTAGGGCTGCCCGCGGTGCAATCTTCACCAGCGGTGTTTTGCAGGACGTAGCGCGTCGCATTCCACAATTTGTTACAGAAGTTGCGGTAGCCTTCGATGCGCCCCATGTCAAAGCGTATGTCGCGCCCGGTTGTGGCCAGTGCGGTAAAAGTAAAGCGCAACGCATCGGTGCCGTAGGCAGGGATACCATCAGGGAAATGCTTCCTGGTAGTAGCTTCGATACGCGGTGCCATCTCTGGTTGCATCAGTCCCAGGGTGCGCTTCTGCAGCAGATCATCGAGCGTAATACCATCGATCAAATCCAGTGGATCGAGGACGTTGCCCTTGGATTTGGACATCTTGTTGCCTTCGGCGTCACGCACCAGGCCATGGATATAGACTTCCTTGAAAGGCACTTCGTCCATGAACTTCAGGCCGAACATGATCATGCGTGCGACCCAGAAGAATATGATGTCGAAACCGGTCACCAGCACGCTGGTCGGGTAAAAAGTTTTCAGTGCCGGGTCGTTGCGCTCGGGCCAGCCGAGGGTGCTGAAGGGCCACAGCGCGGACGAAAACCAGGTGTCGAGCACATCCTCGTCCTGGGTTAGTTCGATATCTTCGGCGAGACCATACTTGCTGCGTACCGCTTCGATACTGGCGGCAACATAGATATTACCGTAATTGTCATACCAGGCCGGAATGCGGTGACCCCACCAGATTTGACGCGATATACACCAGTCCTGAATATCTTCCATCCAGTTGTAATAAGTCTTGCTCCAGTTCTCGGGGATGAAACGAATACGCCCGTCTTTAACAGCCTCGATCGAAGGTTTCGCCAGCGGTTCCGCGCGCACAAACCATTGATCGGTGAGGTAGGGTTCGATGACCACGCCGGAACGATCGCCGTAGGGACGCTTATAAACATGATCTTCGGCCTTGACCAGGAGTCCCCCGGCGTCGAGGTCCTCGACGATTTTATCGCGGGCAACGAAACGATCCATGCCCTGGTACGCCGGTGGCGCGTTTTCGTTCATCACCGCGTCGGGTGTAAACAGATTGATAACTTCCATTTCATGGCGTTGTCCGACTTCATAGTCGTTGAAGTCATGTGCCGGGGTGATCTTGACGCAACCGGTACCGAACTCGGGATCGACGTAGTCGTCGGTAATGACGGGGATAACCCGGGTGGTCAGTGGTACCTGTACCTGCTGGCCGACAAAATCCCGGTATCGATCATCCTGCGGGCTAACCGCCAGGGCTCCATCCGCGAGAATTGTCTCAGGCCGGGTGGTGGCAATTTCAAGATGGGTGACACCGTTGACGGGCCCGCCGACCAGGGGGTAGCGGACGTGATAAAGATACCCTTTTTCCTCTTCGTTGATGACTTCGAGGTCGGAAATCGCGGTATGCAGTACCGGGTCCCAGTTGACCAGTCGCTTGCCACGATATATCAGGTCTTCTTCGTAAAGCTTGATAAAAACTTCCTGTACTGCGGCAGACAGGCCCTCATCCATGGTAAAGCGTTCACGCGCCCAGTCAGGCGAGGCGCCCATGCGGCGTAACTGACGGGTAATCGTGCCACCGGATTCATTTTTCCATTGCCATACCCGTTCGGTAAATGCGTCGCGACCCAGATCATGGCGAGTCTTGCCTTCTTTGCTTAACTGTCTTTCGACCACCATTTGCGTGGCAATGCCGGCATGGTCGGTACCTGGTTGCCACAGAGTGTTATCGCCCTTCATGCGATGATAACGGATCAGCGTATCCATGATGGTGTCCTGGAATGCATGACCCATGTGCAGGCTGCCGGTCACGTTCGGTGGCGGGATCACGATACAATAGGGATCACCGTCACCGTGGGCAGCGAAATAGCCTGCATCTTCCCAGCGTTGGTACCAGGTTTCTTCAATCGAGTGGGGGTCGTAGGTTTTTTCCATCAATAAAGCGGCTTAAATCGAAAGGGCGCGATTATACCTTGCCACCTCGCGATTTTGCACGTTTTCAGCGTTTACGATTTGGGTTTGTTGAGATCGCGCTGGATGGCGAGCTTGATTTCCTGCCAGGCGAGTTCCATGTGTTCTTCGAGAATACGGTAGATAGCATATTCAAGTGCCGGGTTATCCTCGAATGGGTCGATTATGCCCAGATCGGGAGCGGCCTCATCGACCACGATATCGTCAATATTATCATCGTCGGCCTCGATCTCCAGATCGTCATCGAGACCCAGATCGGACAGCGTTATTTCTATACCCTTTTCGATCACGTCGGTTAGCACCGGAATGTCGCTTTGATCGCTCACAGGTTGAGGTGGTTAAGTGGATAACCACGTTCCTTGTAGTAACTGTAATGCTCGCGTGCCTGCGACTTGTTGTCCTCGGTAACCAGTTCGATGACCCGCTCGAACTGGGCAAAATAGATCGGCACCGAAGAGGATAAATTGATCAACAATTGTCGATTACCTTTAGGATCGGGATTATCGTGAACCAGAATCGGGGTAACAAGCTCTTCGGATTCTTCGGCGTCATGCGGTAAAAAACTGTCATCAGAAAAAGTCCATAGTTTTTGGTCCAGGTGCTGACTTTGTTGCTGGTCCTGAGTCAGCAGCAGGGTGAACTGCTTACTGTCATAGGCTTTCTGGCATAACTGGCAAACCACCTGGTCATAGCGATGGCGTTGCGGATTCAACTGGTAGAAATCAATTCTTGTCATTGATCGACCTGATTCAGTATGTACTGCGTGAGCAGGGGCACGGGACGACCGGTGGCACCCTTATCGTCGCCCGATTTCCAGGCGGTGCCGGCGATATCGAGGTGGGCCCATTTGTAATCCTTCGTAAAACGCGCCAGAAAGCAGGCGGCGGTTATGGTGCCTGCATCGCGTCCACCGATATTAGCCATATCGGCGAAATTACTTTTAATCTGATCCTGGTACTCTTCCCACAGCGGTAATTCCCAGATTTTATCCTCGATTTGCTGCCCGGACTTCAACAAATCGTTGATCAGTGCACGGTTGTTACCCAGTACTGCGGAGGGAATCTTGCCGAGCGCAACTATGCATGCCCCGGTCAGGGTGGCAATATCGATCACGCAGCGAGGCTTGAATTTCGCTGCATAGGTCAGGGCATCACAGAGAATCAAGCGACCTTCGGCATCGGTGTTCAGGATTTCGATGGTTTGCCCCGACATGCTGGTGACAATATCACCCGGCTTGGTGGCAAGCCCATCGGGCATGTTTTCGGTAGTCGGTATGATACCGACGACATTAATCGGCAGTTGCATCTGGCTGACCGCTTTCATCGTGCCGATGACCGAGGCTGCACCGCACATGTCGAATTTCATTTCATCCATCGCGGCACCTGGTTTGAGCGAGATTCCACCGGTATCAAAAGTGACACCTTTACCCACCAGCACGATTGGCTGTTGTTTGGCCGCGGCACCCCGGTACTCCAGCGAAATCAGCTTCGCCGGTTGTCGGCTACCCGCACTGACCGAAAGCAACGAACCCATTTTGAGTCGTTTCATGTCAGCTTCATCGAGCACGTTAACCTGTAGTCGTTTTTCTGCCTTCGCCAACAACCTGGCCTGTTTTGCTATATAGCTCGGCGTACAGACGTTACCCGGCAGATTACCAAGATCCCGGGCAATGCTCATCCCGGCACTAATCGCCGTTGCTTCGCCAATCGCCTGTGTTGCCGTGGCCGTATCTTTTTTGGCTATATTAAAATTTAGTTTACGCAAGCCCTTACGCGGCGACGGTTTGCTACTTTTAAGCTGCTCGAAGCGGTATTCAGCGTTGCTCAGTAGCAACGTAGCCTGGCGAATTTTCCAGGCCAGGTCACGGCCCTTTAACGATATATCCGCGGGATAAAGTTCGGCATCGCGGGCACCCGAGGCGGCGAGCGCGCTAGCGATGGAATTGATCACGCGCGCAAAGACGCGCTCATTCATCTCGCTTTCCTTGCCACAGCCGACCAGCAGTACGCGTTGCACTGCAAGCCCGGGAACCGCGGGTAGCAGCAGGGTATGTCCAGGTTTCCCTTCCATGTCACCACGCTTCAGTATCGAGCTAAGGAAGCCTTTGCTGGCCTTGTCGACGCGCAGTCCGCTGCTGGATAGTTTGCGTGCCTGCGTAACGGTAATAATCTGGCAGGCGCTACGCGCGCTTTCGGGGATATTGTGTTTTAGACTGAATTCCATGGTTTTCCTGGTGTTGATAGCTTTGATAACGCGATAAGATACGTGAAGCGCCAAAAAAAACCAGTCGTATGTGACAAAATCCTTCGAATGTTCAGCGTGGTTTAAGTAACTGATACGCAGACTGAGTCAGGTGAGATGATGCGGATACCAATTAAGTAATGAGTAACATTGTAACCGGCTACCTGGCCCGGGAAATATTCAAGACCAGCGCCGCCACTGTGCTGGTGCTGTATATAATTTTCATCAGTAATGCACTGGGCAGGGAGTTGGCGGATATTGCCGATGGTGATCTGCCTCCACAGGCCCTGTTGGTAGTTATGTTGAGCCAATCGGTTAACATTCTGTCGATGCTGCTGCCGATCGGTCTTTTCTGCAGCATTATTTTTACCTTTGGACGCATGTATAAAGATCACGAAATTGTGGTCTTGAATGCCTGTGGTATGGGCTACCGTGATTTTTATAAACCGGTGGCAATTGTTGTGCTGCCAATGTTTTTGCTAAGTGGATATTTCAGTCTTGTGTTGAATGCACAAACTCGGGGATATGCGCTTGATGCCATCGATCAGGGAACAAGTCAGCACGAGTTTCGTTTGATTAAAGCAGGACAGTTTAACCAGGCCGGGGGTGGCGATGCGGTGTTCTATATGGAGTCGATCAGTGAAGACAAGCTCGAATTAGAGGAAGTTATCGTAGGTCAAACCAGTCCAGATGCGATGACTATGGAGGTAGCGAAGTCTGGGCGACAGAAGGTAGATGACGTAACGGGTGATTTATTTCTCGTGCTCGGACCCGGCCAGCGCGTCGAGGGGATAGCCGGTCAAAAGAACTTCAAGTTTCTCGACTATGAGCAACATGGAATATTGATCCAGAAGAAAAATAAACCCGCTGATACCCATATACATAGTATCGAAAACAATGTTGCGGCGCTTTGGTCTTCCAGTCGAATGAGCGATCGGGTTGAACTGCAATGGCGGATCGCTATTCCAATGGTGTTAGTCACGCTGGCAATAGTCGCAGTGCCACTGTCGCATATATCGCCGCGGCAGGGACGATTCGGGAAAGTGGGTTATGCGCTGCTAGTTTATTTTGTATACCTTAATCTCATTGTCACGACCCGTGCCCAACTCGAAGCAGGAGTCGTACCGATGGTGATTAATTTCTGGTGGGTACACCTGCTTTTTGTCGCGTTTGCCGCTGTGCTCTTATATCGGCGCAACGGGGGCCTGTTGTTTCGCCCGGCTAAACCATCGTCATGATAATTAATCGTTATCTCGTACGCACCATTCACCTCGGAACGTTTACTGTGCTGCTGGCGCTGGCCGGCCTGGGTGCGTTTTTTATGTTTGTCGGCGAACTCAAGGATGTGGGGGAAGGAGCATATGATCTCCCCCAGGTAGCAAAATTTGTGGCCTTGAGTGTTCCTGGGAAATTAGTTGAGTTTATGCCAATAGCAGTGCTGCTGGGTAGCATACTGAGTCTTGGTTCGCTTGCCAGTAATAGTGAAATTGTGGCTATGCAGGCTTCCGGGGTTTCATTGGCAAAATTGATAACTTCGCTTCTCCAGGCGGCAGTGATACTGGCACTATTAAGTTTTCTGTTAGCAGAATGGGTTGTGCCTGCCAGCGAAGCATCCGCGCGTGCTGTCAAAAATCTGGTACAGGGCAAATCCACGGCGCTATTCGTTAAAGAGGGTCTGTGGATCAAGGATGAATCGAGGGTCTTGCATATTGATAAACTTCTGCCGGACGGAAATGCGCGTGACATTGAAATCTTTAAACTCGACCAACAAGGTAAACTGGAATCAATTACCAGAGTCGGGCGTGCAATTCCGATTGAACAGGGATGGGAGTTACAACAGGTCGAGCGATCGATAATCGGTGATAACAGGGTGGATACTTCAAGCTACGATCGATTGATCTATAACGGTAGTCTGTCATCTAAGCTGCTTGAGGTTTTAATGATCGAACCACAGCAGATGTCCAGCGTAGACTTATATGCTTACCTTAATTTTCTGGATGAGAATAAACTGGATGCCAGCGCGGAACAGCTGATTTTCTGGCAAAAAGTATTTTCCCCACTGGCAGTTATTGTGATGTGCTTGCTGGCCTTCCCGTTTGTGCTGGGGGCGCAACGGCAAGGCAACGTCGGGCATCGCTTGTTGATCGGCATACTGCTGGGTCTGGCTTTTGTAGTGGTAGACCGACTGGTGACCCAACTGGCGGTTCAGTTTGGAGTCAATGCGATACTGGTGGCATTGTTGCCAAGCGTGATATTTCTGGCTATTGCCATTTACCTGCTGGCCAGACGACATTCGCATGGCTCTGGTGGCTGATTAGTTTTTATCCGGATTTACAGTGGAGACATCTATGATACGGGTCTTGCTGAACCGGTCATGCCAGGTATACGGCTTGAATAATCGCCACCAGTAGCCGAGACCAAAACAAAGTATCGAAACTAACGCCGATATTAGTCGCAGATAACAGACGCCCCAGCCCGGGTTGTCTCCAGTCTCGCTAATTATGCGAATTTTCCACACCCGCATACCAAGCGTCTGCCCGGATTTATTCCAGAACCAGGCATAGAAGGTGAAGACTGTTAGTAACAGGTAGAGACTGAACCACGGACTCGATTCGATCGCTTCACCGTGGTTGAACATTATTGCGATCGCACCGACGAAAAAAAGCACCGCAAAAATTAACATGCTGTCGTACAACATCGCTGCGAGTTGTTTGATCAGACTCGCCGGAGGGAGGTGACTATAGGAAGTCGAAGACATCTATCAAAACAGTCATAAGCAGTAGAAAAAAAATACAGAAATATTTTTTTGCCCGGTAAATTTAATTACGATATTCGTACAACTTTTTTTATGCACGCAACTATAATACACAACGTGAAAAAGATCTCGCATTCGCAATTAAGGACAGACTTGCTATTGTATTATTGTGAATGCTTTTTATAATGACAGCCGTAAGTTAACGTGAGGAGACTTGATGATGGCGACAGCAAAAAAAGCAGTAAAGTCGAAGGCTAAGGCGAAAGCTAAAAAACCAGTAGTAAAGAAAAAATCAGTTGCACCAGTAGCAAAAAAGAAAGCAGCAAAACCTGCTGTTAAAAAGAAAGTTGTAAAGAGAAAAGCGGCTCGTCCCGCAGTTAAAAAGAAAGCTGCCAAGCCCGCAGTCAAGAAAGGGTCAGCGACCAAGAAGAAGGCACCCGCCGGTTCTGCCGCTAGCGTCAGGGTCAAGGCATTGCAAGCTACCATCAAGGCATTGAAAAAGGAAATCCAGGGATTAAAGGAAGAAGTTAAAAGCCACGGCAAGCATGTCAATCTTCTGGGTAACCTTTCTGCAAGACGTAGCGCAGCTATGGCAAAATTTATTAGTGGATGGGATAGGATGGCTCACGCCGGAGTGGCCAAGTCGGCAAGGGCTAGAAAGAAGAAAAAGTAACAAACTCGTGTTAGAGTCAGGTTAAAGGTACAGCTAGCTGTGCCTTTTTTTTGCCCATGAAAAAATCAACAGCAAATCGTAACGACCCGGAAATCGACCGTTTTATCGACATCCTCTGGTCGCAAAAAGGGCTTGCCGAGCTGACGCTAAGTGCATATCAACAGGATTTGCTGCAGTTTTCCCGCTGGTTGGCAACTCATCGTCAAAAACTGTTTGATGCGGATCAGTCCAGTATTCAGCAGTTTCTGGCAGAACGTTTCGCCAACGGTGCCTCGGCTCGCTCCAATGCCCGCCTGCTATCAACCCTGAAGCAGTACTATCGATACTTAATCAGGATTGGAGAACGCCAGGACAACCCCACGGCTCTTATCAGTGCGCCGAAGATCCATCGTAGCTTGCCGCAGTCGCTGGGCGAAACCGATATTGAAAAGTTACTAGATGCCCCCGATCTCGAAAGCAATTTTGGGCTGAGAGATCGCTGCATGCTCGAACTGATGTATAGTTCCGGATTGCGTGTGAGCGAACTGGTGGGATTACAGTTGAATCAAATCAATACCAATCTTGGACTGGTTCGGCTGATCGGCAAGGGCAACAAGGAGCGGGTGATCCCGGTCGGTGAAGAAGCATTACACTGGCTGGCGAAGTATGTAAAACAGGCGCGCCCCGGATTGCAATCCACAAAATCGATAAGCGATGCGCTTTTTTTATCTAGCCGTGGTACTGCGATAACACGCCAGGCGTTCTGGCAGAATATCAAAAAACATTTGCTTAAGGCTGGCGTAAAAACTGTTTTTTCGCCGCACTCGTTGCGTCACGCTTTCGCTACACACTTGCTAAATCATGGGGCGGATTTACGCACCGTGCAAATGTTGCTTGGTCATAGCAGCTTGTCGACTACCCAGATTTACACGCACATAGCGCAAGCACGCCTGCAATCGATCCACGCCCAGCACCATCCCCGCGGTTAGTCCCGGGTTGGCCTCGAGGGGGTCAGAGCAAAAATTTCGGTACTACCGTGCCGATAGGAAAATGGTTGGCGAAATTTTTGGTCTGACCCCGACTTTCCCAAGCCTGAACCCTCGGGGTCAGACCACGTTTTCGCCACAACTTTCAATCCAGGCTCGGAAAGTACCGAAAACCGTGCTCTGACCCCCTCGAAGCCCCCCTGAAATAAATCCAGATTGTTAATGGAGCAGGGTGAAGAGTTTGCGCCGGTATTTTTGCACGCTGGGGTGCTCCCCGCCGAGCAGGTCGAAAATTTCGAGTAAGCCAGTGCGGCCGGCGTCGTCTTCGAAGTTGCGATCTTTGCGCATGATCGTTAACAGACATTCCATCGCGTCATCATAGTCACCGCGGGCGATCAGGTGCCGACTTTTCTGCGACAGCGCCTCGAGATCTGCGGGATTCTGTGACAGGCGCTGTTCAATCTCGCTCAGTTCGGGCAGATCGGCAAGCTGAGCCGTCAGGTTTATTTCGGCGCGCAGTTTGATTGCCGACTCCAGCTTGTTGCCTTCGTCGTCGAGACTGTCCAGTAGTGCTATGGCACTCTCGCTGTCGCCCTGCGCCTGCAGCATTTGCGCTATCGTAATCTTGAGCTCGGCATTATCGGGATCCTTGGCCAGGGCTTGATTCAACATTTCAAGCGCCTGTTCGACCTGACCCTGTTGATAAGCCATCTGCGCGGCCTGCATGAACTGATCCGATTCGGAGACGATATGCTTGTCGAGCATTTGGCGAATATCGGATTCCGGTACTACCCCCATGCGCTCATCGACGAGCTGCCCCTTGAAAAACAGCTTCATCGTAGGCAGGCTCTTGATGCCAAAATGCGCCGCCAGTTCCTGTTCGTCGTCGGCGTTTACCTTGGCCAGTTCAAATTTTCCTGCATATTCCTCGGCGAGTTTGGCGAGCATCGGCATGATGGTTTGACAGGGTTGACACCAGTCGGCCCAGAAATCGACCAAAACAGGTTTATTAATTGAATTTTCCAGCACTAGATTCTGGAAATTCTGCATACTTACATTGTGAATATAAGGTGACTCGCCCATAATAGAGAACCTGAAAAAAGATGCGCATTATATCAGGATGATGGCCATGAATTACAAGGGACTGATGCTGCGCGACCGCTCTATACTCAGGAATCACCAGATTTGAAAAACCAGTACGACGCCGCCTCGATTGAAGTCCTCACGGGGCTAGAACCGGTCAAGAAGCGACCGGGCATGTATACGGACACTACGCGACCCAATCACCTCGCACAGGAAGTGATTGACAATAGTGTCGATGAGGCTATAGCCGGCTATGCGACGCAGATAGGCGTAATTCTCCACGCCGACCAGTCGCTTAGCGTCATTGACGACGGGCGTGGTATGCCGGTCGATATTCATCCGCAGCAAAAAATCCCCGGGGTCGAGGTGATTCTCACCAAGTTGCATGCCGGAGGCAAATTTTCCAACAAGAACTACCAGTTTTCCGGTGGGCTACATGGGGTTGGAATATCGGTAGTCAATGCGCTGTCCAGGCAAGTCGATGTGCGTGTGCGTCGAGACGGTAAGGAATACACGATCAGCTTCCGCAATGGCGACAAAAAAGACAAACTGAAGCAAACCGGTACGGTGGGAAAAAAGAATTCCGGCACCAGCCTGCGTTTCTGGCCCAACCCGAAATATTTTGATAGCCCGACTTTTTCGGTAACGCGGTTAAAGCACATATTGCGTGCCAAGGCGGTTTTATGTCCTGGTTTGCGGGTAAAATTTTATGTCGAAAAGACCAAGGAATCGGTCGAATGGATGTACCAGGATGGTCTCGCCGACTATCTGCTGGAATCGCTGGCTGGATTTGAACTATTGCCGCCGCAACCTTTCTTCAATTCACTGCAAGGAGAACACGAAGCCGTGGACTGGGCGGTTTTATGGCTACCCCAGGGCGGTGAGTCGATTACGGAAAGCTACGTCAACCTGATCCCGACCTCGCAGGGTGGCACCCATGTCAACGGTTTGCGCAGCGGAATTACCGACGCAATTCGTGAGTTCTGCGAATTTCGTAACCTGTTGCCACGTGGCGTCAAGATTGCCCCCGATGATGTTTGGGACAAGGTCAGTTTCGTGCTCTCGGTAAAGATGGAAGATCCCCAGTTTTCCGGGCAAACCAAGGAGCGCCTGTCATCCCGTGAAACGGCCGCCTTCGTTTCAGGGGTCGCCAAGGATTCATTCAGCCTGTGGCTTAATCAGCATGCCGATATTGGCGATCAACTGGCGCAATTGGCTATATCAAGCGCGCAAAGCCGATTAAAAAGCGCAAAGAAGGTGGTACGCAAGAAGGTTACTTCTGGCCCTGCCTTACCGGGAAAACTTTCCGACTGCAGTAGCCAGGACGTTGCTCGCACCGAAATTTTCCTGGTCGAAGGCGACTCGGCCGGTGGCTCGGCGAAACAGGCCCGTGATCGAGCGTTTCAGGCGATTATGCCGTTGCGTGGAAAGATTCTGAACACCTGGGAGGTACCCTCGGACCAGGTGCTGGGTTCGCAGGAAGTGCACGATATATCGGTTGCCATCGGGGTCGAGCCGGCCTCGGATAATTTAGCCAACCTGCGCTATGGCAAAATCTGTATTCTCGCCGATGCCGATTCCGATGGTGCCCACATCGCGACACTGTTGTGTGCGTTATTTCTGCGACATTTCCAACCCCTGGTGGAAAAGGGTCATGTTTACGTGGCCAAGCCACCTTTATATCGAATCGATATTGCCAAGGACAAGTTCTATGCGCTCGATGAAGCCGAGCGTGACGGTATTCTCGACCGTATCACCGCGGAAAAGCGCAAGGGTAAGGTTTCGGTAACCCGTTTCAAGGGTCTTGGAGAAATGAATCCGATGCAGTTGCGCGAAAGTTCTATCGCGCCTGAAACCCGTCGCCTGGCGCAATTGACGATTGCCCCGGGGGACCAGACCTTCAAAATCATGGATATGATGCTGGCCAAGAAACGTGCGGCCGATCGTAAGGACTGGCTGCAGACCAAGGGAGACCTTGCCGAAGTATGAACGAGAATATTGAACTGAACTACGAAGGCGTCGAGCAGCAGCCGTTGCATGTATTTACCGAAAAGGCCTACCTTGATTACTCGATGTACGTCATTCTCGACCGTGCCCTGCCACATATCGGCGATGGCCTGAAACCTGTGCAGCGTCGCATTATTTACGCGATGTCCGAACTTGGATTATCGGCCAGCTCGAAGCATAAAAAGTCCGCGCGCACGGTCGGTGACGTGCTTGGTAAATACCATCCGCATGGCGATACCGCCTGCTACGAGGCAATGGTGTTAATGGCGCAACCGTTTTCCTATCGCTATCCGCTCATCGATGGACAGGGCAACTTCGGGTCACCCGACGATCCTAAGTCGTTTGCAGCAATGCGTTATACCGAATCGCGCCTGTCTGATTTTGCGCGGGTATTGTTACAGGAGCTGGGGCAGGGCACGGTCGACTGGAATGCGAACTTCGATGGCACGATGCAGGAACCGACTTTACTGCCGGCGCGCCTGCCACATATTTTGCTGAACGGCACCACCGGTATCGCCGTGGGAATGGCCACCGACCTGCCACCGCATAACTTGCGCGAGGTTGCCAAAGCCTGTGTCATGTTGCTGGAAAAACCCAGGACACCGTTGGAGGATTTGCTCAAGCTTATCGAGGGACCCGACTACCCGACCGAAGCCGAAATCATTTCACCCGTGGATGAGTTGCGCGGTCTTTATGAGAGCGGTCATGGGTCGATCCGCATGCGTGCGGTTTTCGAGCGCGAAGACGGGGATATCATTGTTACCGCGTTACCGCACCAGGTATCGGGTGCTCGCATAATGGAGCAGATCGCGCAGCAAATGCTGGCCAAAAAGCTACCGATGGTAGATGACTTGCGTGATGAATCAGATCATGAAAATCCGACCCGGCTGGTCATCGTGCCGCGTTCCAATCGTGTTGATGTCGAAGTCTTGATGGGGCATTTGTTCGCTACCACCGATCTCGAACGTACCTACCGCGTCAATATGAACATGATCGGCACCAATGGCCGCCCCCAGGTTAAAAACTTAAAACAGATTCTGCAGGAATGGATTGCATTTCGTGTCGCTACAGTACGTCGTCGCCTGCAATGGCGACTTGATAAGGTCGACGAGCGTTTGCACATCCTCGAAGGCCTGCTGATTGCGTTCCTGAATCTTGATGAAGTGATCCGTATCGTGCGCTACGAGGACGATCCCAAGGCGGTGTTGATCAAGACCTTCAAGATCAGCGATATCCAGGCGGAAGCCATTCTTGAAACCAAGCTGCGTCGCCTGGCCAAGCTCGAGGAAATGAAGATCCGCGAGGAACAGGAAGAGCTCAGCCTGGAGAAAAAAGCACTGGAAAAACTACTCGCTTCCGAACGTCGAATCAAAACCCTGATCAAGAATGAAATCCTGGAAGACGTGGAAACCTACGGTGATGATCGGCGCTCACCGATTGTCAGCCGCGAAGCGGCGCGTGCGCTGGATGAAAACGACCTGATTCCCTCCGAAGCGATTACCGTCATATTATCGAAGGGAGGTTGGGTGCGCGCCGGTAAGGGGCATGAGCTCGACGTGCTCACACTGAACTACAAGTCTGGCGACGGTTTCCAGGATATGGCACAGGGCAAGAGCAATCAAAGCGTGGTGTTTGTCGATTCCTTCGGTCGGGCCTATGCCTTGCCGGCGCATTCCTTACCTTCCGCACGTGGGCAGGGAGAGCCACTCACAGGACGTTTTAAACCCGCCAGTGGAGCCGAGTTCAGGAGCTGTCTGATGGGGCTCAATGATGACCAGTTCCTGATGTCGTCATCACACGGATACGGTTACCTGTGTAAATTTGAAGACATGTTGACTCGCAGTAAGAATGGCAAGGCGCAGATCAGTTTGCCCAAAGGCGCGCAGTTAATGCCGGTAGTGTCGGTACCTGACTATGACAGTGGTCAGGTAGTTTCGATCACCAGTGACGGTTATATTGCGTTGCTCGACGTCAAGTCAGTGCCGCAGCTGGCCCGCGGCAAGGGTAACAAGATTCAGGGGATTCCACCCAGGCGCGTCAAGTCAGGTGAAGAGGAAATAGCATTTATAACCTGTCTTGCCGGTAAGCAGAAGCTGATGATTCATAGTGGTAAGAAATATAAAACCATGAACCTGAAGGAACTCGAGGAATATCGTATCGAGCGTGGCCAGCGCGGCCGCAAGCTGCCCCGTGGTTATCAGAATGTCACCGCTATCGAAGTCGTCGATTAAAGTCCATTCGTCAGATCAGACTTTGTGGTTTAAATCGTCAAAATCCCTGCGTATCTCTTCATATCTTTGCTGGAAACCCTTGCTGTCGCCGTAGGATATAAATTTATGGTAGCGGCCGTGGATGGAGGATAGTTTTCTGGCGTGTTTTATCGGGCACCAGTACTGCTCCGATCTGGCACCGATTTCCTGAATCCAGGCAATCAACCCGTTGAAGTAACTGCAGTAAATACAGTTCATCTTTTCGATCCAGTTGAGGTAGGCGAGGCTCTGGTGGTCGATGACGATATAGTCGCTACGTTTTACCCTGGGAATGCCGTAAATCCTGAAGCAGATCGAATGATAAATGGAAACGACGATATCCAGAAACAGCGCCGGAACCAGACATAACCAGATGATCGGGAAAGTCAATATATTGAGTATTGATGCTTCAGCCAGGTAGGTATGAATATTGGTGACAAGCGTTCGGTGGTAGCGCCGCGTCTCTTCCTCGAACCGTACCCGTTTCCCCTTGATAATGTAAAAATACTCGTCCTGCTTCTGCTGCAGTTCCTGCAACAGTTCCTGCTCGAGATTTTTTATTTGCTCGATTATCTCTTCAAGTTTATTCATTCTGGTATCGACCCGGCATGAGGATAAAGAGTGTCTGGGACACTCTGGTTGGTTTCCGCAGAGTCGGATTATGAATCAAGTCGAGTCTACATCGAGCTGAAGTCGTAGTTCAGTTCCTTTTGCGGTGCTTGCAGAAATTCGCCCTGAACGAAATCGACATTCAAGGTCCATAGTACGCTAAGAACGGCTGCATCGGTTACCCCGGGAGTTATTGTACTGATCCCCATGTCACTCGCCTGGTTGGCAAGTTCACGGATACTGTCCTGGTTTTCAGTGTTTTGCGCGAGGCTATCCATGTATACATGGTTGATGCGTACGTAATCGGTGTCGATATGTTTAACCAGTTGAAATGGGTTTAGCCCGGTACCAAACTCGTCAATCCCGAATTTACAGTGGATTTGCTGTAGAGCTTTGGCCAGAGTCTTGGCGGCTTTGAGTTGATTCACCGCATGCGCTTCATCAATCATGAACACCAGTTGCGCACCATTGATTCTGGACTTGGCCAGATTTTCGGATACCCAGACCGCGAGCCCGGGATCCTGGATCGAATCTGCACTCAAAGGTATGAGAAATTCAAGCGTGCGTCCTTTTTGATTGCTGTCTGAAACTTTCTTGATGGCGTGCAGTATTTTCCAGCGATCGAGCATTTTTGCGGTTCCGGTGCGTTCCGCTGCAGCCTGGTAATCACGCTGATAAAGCGTTTGGCCGTCATCGGAAGTAATTTCGAGACTCGACAGGTAGCGTTCACCGCCTTGCGCCTTGACACCGACGACGGGTTGATACATTCCCCTGATGCGGTTCTGGTTGAGTGCGTTCTTTATAAGCTCTGCGGTAATGCCGTCCTCTTCTTCCAGTGTCATTTCACCCGCTTTGGGGGTATAGGTCCTGGATTGATTGCCACCCTGGGCCTGGATTTCATCGCATGCTTTTTCGGCGCGGGATATGATTTCGTTTGGATTATCAGGTGAATTTTCATCGATAAATACCACCGCTGCGCTGCAGGTTGCGTTGATCGATTGATTGCCAATTTCCGCAATATGATCCTCCACGAGTTCGATTATCTTTGCGGCAAAGGTTTCGCTGTGCTGCCTGTCCTTGATCTTGCCCAGGCAGGTGTAGGAATAGGCCCCGAAGCGGGCGACGATATCTTCAGGGCCAACGTTTTTTGTCAATATGCCGGCGATATCGCTGATCAATGTATCGCAACCGGATATGCCGACCAAATCGCGTATCGACTGGAAGTTATCGATTGCGATGTAAATAATTGCCGATTGATGGATAGCATTTACCGCCTGCGTGATTGACGTCTTTAGTTCATCCATAAAAAACTGACGGTTATACAGTCCTGTGATCAGGTCGTGTTGATGCAGGTAATTGATCTGCTCTTCGAGTGCGGAAGTATCGGCGCTGGAGCGAATCAAGATCTGCGTGCAGGGCTCACCCTCGTAGCTGGCGCGAGAAAATTCAAGCGTCGCAGTTATTTTTTCACCGCTGCTATGAATCAATTTCAGGCTTAGTTCGTTGCTGTCATTTTCATTTTTACCGAGCTCACGTAAAAATTCTTTCAGCTCGGTTTGTTGCGAGGACTCCACCATGTCAATAATTGGCGTACCTTCGAGTTCATCAAAATCGGCATTGCCAAATAATTCCATGTAAGCCTCGTTGGCAAAAATATGCATGCCTTCATGTACATAGGCAACGGCATCCTTTGAGTTTGACAGCAGATTCTGGCAACGTTTTTCGCTTTCCTGGAACTCCAGTTCGAGTCGCATCGCACGCCGCCAGATATTGATATTGAACGACTCGCGCTTGATGACCTGGATTAAATGCTCAAGACTGTTACTGGCTACGACATCCTGTGCGCCTTCATCGATCGCAGCGACTATTACCTCGGTGTCGACCTTTTCTGCCATCGCTATCAAAGCTACATGACGGCCGCACTCGGCGATCAACTGCTGCGCCTGGCCAAGGGGAAAATCGGGCAGGTCGATCGAAAACAATACCAGGTCAAGGGTTTTATTTTCGAGAACTTCGCACATATCTTCGCCGTCTTCGGCGAATTCAGCGCGCACATGCATACCGGTCGCGCGTAACGAACTGGTTAATTGTTCGGCCTTGTGAAAGCCTTCGTCAACGATCAGCAGGCGAATCAGTTTTTCTTCGGTTTCCATATACTCCTGGGGCGATAACACTATGTTTTGCCAACTATTGATAATAGCCGATATATTTCGAATCAAACATAGATTCCGGTATGATTGGTGTTTTTTTGACTGGGACAGTAATGGCAAGTTACAGCACTAACGAATTTCGCAGCGGTCTGAAAATCATGCTCGACGGCGATCCCTGCTCGATTATCGATAATGAATTCGTCAAACCAGGTAAGGGGCAGGCATTCAATCGGGTCAAGATCCGCAATTTGAAAACGGGCCGGGTACTGGATAAGACTTTCAAGTCTGGCGAATCGGTCGATGCTGCCGACGTTATCGATATTGCCATGCAGTATCTTTACAGTGATGGCGAGTTCTGGCATTTCATGGACCCGGAGTCTTACGAGCAACAGGCCGCCGATGCCAATGCGGTCGGCGACGCCTACCTCTGGCTGAAGGCGCAGGATAGTTGCGAAGTTACGCTATACAACGGCAGCCCGATCGGGGTAACACCGCCCAATTTCGTCGAACTTGAAATCACCGATACCGATCCTGGACTAAAGGGAGATACCGCCCAGGGCGGTACCAAACCGGCGACGCTGGAATCCGGGGCAGTCGTCAAGGTGCCGCTGTTTCTCGAAATTGGTGAACTGGTCAGGGTAGATACCCGTTCGGGTGAGTATATGTCACGGGTAAAGAAGTAGACGGAACTTCTTCTCCATGAGTTGGCAACCGCGCGCGAAGATGAAGGTGATTCGCGAAAGGGCGAGGGTTTATAACCAGATCCGGGCTTTCTTTAATAACCGTGGCTATCTCGAGGTCGATACCCCGGTACTGATGCCTGCTACCAGTACTGATGCCAACATCGAATCAATAGCCGTCGCTTACGCCGAACGGCCTTTTTACTTACAAACCTCACCAGAGTTCGCAATGAAGCGACTGCTGGCCGCGGGCAGTGATTCGATTTTTCAGATTTGCCATGCGTTTCGACAAGGTGAATCGGGGCGACTGCATAACCCCGAATTCAGTTTGCTGGAGTGGTATCGGGTTGGCTATGACTATCACCAGCTCATGGCTGAAATCGAATTACTGATTACCACGCTAAGTTTGCGTCGATGCAGCTTTAGCCGTATTAGCTACAAAGATCTGTTCAGTCAGTCGCTAGGTCTGGATATCGACAAGGCCACACTGGAAAGTTTACGCGAACATTGCCGGAAAATGGTGGCAGGTGTCGATGTTACCAAACTCGAATTTGACCAGTGCCTCGATCTGCTGTTATCGATGGTGATCGCGCCGTCTATGCAGGGATACCAGTTCGTTTACGATTATCCGAAATCACAGGCTGCGTTGGCACGAATAAATGTGGATGACAGCACCGTGGCTGAACGTTTCGAGTTATTTTTCGATGGTATTGAGCTCGCTAACGGCTTTTCCGAGCTGACTGATCCCGCTCAACAACGTTCGCGCTTTGAACAGGATATTGAAATCCGCGGCAACAGGGGGTTAGCACAATATGCCATCGATGAGCGTTTGCTGGCGGCACTTGAGTCCGGACTGGAAGATTGCGCTGGTGCTGCCATCGGTCTCGATCGATTACTGATGGTGATACTCGGCCTCGACTCGATCGACCAGGTGTTAACCTTCAGGGACTAGATCCAGCACTGCTTTCAGGTGGGGAAGTGACCGATGAGCTGGCCCGTTTTTACGGTGTGACCGGGCGTGATATGTGGCAACCATTCAACATTTTTGCCAGTTAACAGAATAACTGTCGAACCCATATTGAAACGCCCCATTTCCGCCCCCTTGGCAATATCCTTGCGGGTATGGCTATAGTCATACTCGCTGATCTTCCTGGCGCGCGGGGGCACCACCTGCCCACTCCACACGGTTTCGATCGCAGAAACATTAAGCGCACCTACCAACACCATCACCATGGGCCCTGCATTGGTTTCGAAGTAACAGACCAGTCGCTCATTGCGTGCAAACAGGCGGGGAATTTCTTCCACTGTCCACTGCGCGACGCTGAAAAGGCGTCCGGGCACATGAATCATTCTTTGCATATTGGCATCGAGTGGCATATGCATGCGGTGGTAATCATAGGGTGCAAGGTAAATAGTCGCGAAGCGACCATCCGCAAACTCGGCGGCCATGTTCTTGTCACCACCAAGTAATTCAAGTGCGCTGTAACCTCGACCCTTGGCCTGCATGATGGCACCTGCCCGAATTTGGCCAGCCTGGGATATAGTACCGTCACAGGGACAGGCGAGCGTGTTTTCGCCCGCTGCAATGGGCCGGAGGCTTTCTTTAAGGGGACGTGTAAAGAATTCATTGAAGGTCTGGTAGTATCCAATTTCGGATTCTTCGGCTTCCTCCATATTGACCCCATATTTTTTTACAAACCATGTGATCAAGGGCTTGACATGGGGACCCCGCAGGCGCGTGACCAGGTAAACCACCCGCGATATCGCATGGTGCGGCAAAATGTAAAACATGACTTTGAGAAGTTTCTGTTTTTTACTTAGTTCGGCCATGGTTATTTTTTCACAGTCATGTTCAGGCTTTGCGTGGAACCGTCATCGAATTCGATGACGATCTGCAGCACGTCATCCGGTTTGGTCGGTTCAGCTGGGTTCATCATCATCAAATGTAGCCCACCGGGCGCTAGTTGCACAGTTGAATCAGGCTCGATGACTAAAGTCGGCACCGCTTCCATTCGCATCATGCCGTCTTCGGCGATGCTCCGGTGAATCTCGACACTTGCGAATGCGTCGCTGCTTATTGCGACAATGCTGACCTCATTGGCTTGCGCATTGTGAATTGTCATGTAACCGGCGCGTACCGGGACTGCAGGCGGCAGGTTTTTTATCCAGGCGTTGTGGATATCAAGCTCGGCGATCGCGCTGCCCGGTAAAATCAGCAATAGAATAAGCAGTAATCGTGGCATATAGATGCGACCTGGACTAGTTGTGTTCAACAATGCGGGTCATGTCGCGTGCCAGCGCGAGCGCATCATGTGGTGCACTGAACAGACCCGCGAATTCAGCCTGTGGGTTTATTAGCACGATAGCTGAACTGTGATCGACATCGTAGTTGGTGCTGGCATCGCTTTTATTACGGATATCGTGCGCAATGCCCAGCGATCGGGTCAACGGGGTCAATTTTTCCAGCGCTGCGGTGGCGCCGATAAAAGCGGGGTTGAAATAGGTGACGTAGGCGGCAAGAATTTCAGGATTGTCGCGTTCAGGATCCACTGAAACAAAATAAACCTGTATGGCCTCAAGCACATCGGGGTCTTCGATCGCGGCGAACATTTCGGCCATGGTTTGCAGGCTGGCAGGGCAAATATCGGGGCAATGGGTATAGCCGAAAAATATCAGGCTCCATTTGCCATTTAAACTTGATCGAGTCAGCGGCTGGTTATTGTGATTTACCAGTTCGAACTCAGGCAGAGCGCGTGACTGGTCGCCGAACCAGATACCGTCTTCGAGTTCGACTGGTTTACTGTTGTTAATAAACCAGGAAACCGAAAACCCACCGATCAGGGCTAGCAACGCGACGATTGCGATACTCGATTTATTCATCTTCGTTATCGTGTAAAATTCGCGGCATTATATTTCAACTGGTAGTAAACACAACGTGGCTATTCCTGAAAACCTGCAAGTTCTGACTACGATTCGAGATTTCATTCGTTGGGGTAGTAGCGAGTTTTCACGCAATGAACTGAGTTTTGGGCATGGGTTTGTGGGTGCACTTGACGAGTCCAGGTATTTGGTTCTGCATGCCCTGACCCTGCCTTATGACTGGCCTGATGCCTATTTAGAGGCAGTCCTGACACTGTCTGAACGCGAACAGGTAATAGATATCCTGCAATTGCGCATAAAAACCCGCCAGCCGGCAGCCTATATCACGCGAGAGTCATGGTTTTGCGGGCTTAAATTTTATGTTGACG
>Ga0316187_10001277_pt1 | contig 21498 bp, 21 predicted proteins | sample CroRivburrow1_MG_FD_204927 | JGI IMG/M metagenome (GOLD analysis project Ga0316187, IMG submission 204927) | Coastal sediment microbial communities from Maine, United States - Cross River worm burrow 1 | ecosystem: Environmental > Aquatic > Marine > Coastal > Sediment | place: USA: Maine...
CAAAAGCGACGGATATCAGGTTGAGATGCCCCACGGCAAAGGCGGCGAAGCCTGCCGTCAGGATCAGGCCCATAACCAGGGTGATCAGGGTGGCGACCACCAGCCGAATCGAACCCAGGCCTATGAGCAACACGATTCCCACCAGCGTCATGGCGGCGATGGCGGCAATGCCCGCGCCCTTGCTCACGCTGATCAGCTCTTCATAGCCAAGGGCGATGGCCCCGGTGATTCGCACGCGCAGGCCATGCGCTTCATCCAGCTTCAGGCTGCTGGCAGTGTCGCGAATGGATCGCATGGCCGGGCCGCCGGCCAGCAGGCTGCTAAAATCCAGCCGTGGTTGCACAATGATGAACTGGCGGCGGTTGGCTGGGCTCGCCTCACCACCCAGCATCATCTCCTCCCATGACATCACATGCGGGCGCCCTTGCGCCGCTGATTCGATGGCTGTGCTAACGCGGCCAAATAAGAACTGTAGATCGAGGGCCTCGCCATCGGCGGCGGCATCGGTGGCGCTGGCCAGCATTGAAAACAGGCCGTGCAGGCTTTGATCACGAACCAGCTTACCCAGGAAAGGCTGGATCGCGGCCAGATCATCGGCCAGCGTCTCAAGCTCTTCCTGGCTCAGGTAAAGCAGAGCATTCGCGTCAAGAAAATCATTCGCCCTGGGCAGATAGGTCGATGTGAACTGCGGCTGCTGCTTCAGCCCCATGGCTAACTGGCGGGCGGCTTGCCGCGCCTGCTCTGGCGTTTGCCCGTCGACCACGATCAGGATCGTATCCTTGAACTGGGGAAACTGTTGCTGGAATGCCTTATAGGTTTGCCTGAATGGCAACTCTTCAGCCAGCATTTCGTCGGTATTGGTATTGATGCCGAGATGATGAACCGTGTAGTACAGGGAACAGGCCGTGACTATCGTAGCCGCCAGCAACACCCAGGGCGCATGCCTGGCTGCTGCGCCAACCCAGCCAGCCAGCCAGCATCCCAACCTTGCCCCGCTATTGAGCAATGCGGGCATCAGTCAGTTATGTCCACTGACTTTTCATTCAACAAGAAGATCGGGGCCAAGCCGCCGGGCCACGGAAGACAGGGTCACCTTGGCCTTGGAGAACTGCCGGCCCAGCCGTAACAAGGTTGGCCATTGCCATGGCCGTAACGCAAGACAGGCCATAAGCCTGCTCATCAACACCTGTCCCCCACTATCCATGGAATTTCCAACACACGCTGGAATGCCGCTGGCTGCGTCATCAGCCACCGCCCGGATTACCGCAAACGGTACGCCCATCTCCGTAGCCAGCGCCGCGATGGCCGCGCTCTCCATGTCCACCCCGAGTGCGCCGGTTTTGTTATGCAGGGCTTGCTTGTCGGCAGGCGTACTTAACATCATGTCCGCCGCAACAGTCGCGCCGCCATGAGTCGGAAAATGCGCTGAAAGCGCTTGTGTGAGGCGGTCATGCCACATACTGCCCACGTCATATTCACGGCCCTCCGGCGTGATGACCTTGCGAGGGAGCAACAAATGACCAGGCTGAACCTGTGGGGAGAGGCCACCGGCGCAACCCCAGCTGAGCAGCGCGGTGCAACCTTTCTCCAGCAGCGTTTCGGCCGCGCGTCGCGCCCTATCTGGCCCGACGCCGGACAGGGTCAGCAGCGTGCCGCCGGAAAGCTCATGAATATGATTGAATGTGACGGAGCGGCCTGCCAGGCAACGCCCCTCGCCCGGTAGCGCTGCCACAATGCCCAACCGCATCACGAGGCTTGCTTGTCTACCATGGCGCGATAACGGGCCAGAGCCCAGAGCGGAAAATATTTGTCGTAGCCGTGATACTTGAGATAGAAAACCCGGGGAAAGCCAGGCGCTGTAAACCAGTCATCTTGCCACAAGCCGTCAGCTTGCTGCATGCGCAACAAATAGGCGGCGCCGCGACGCAGGGCAAGGCTATCGCGCTCGCCAGCGGCCATCAGACCCAGCATGGCCCATGCAGTCTGGAACGCCGTGCTCGTATGCCCCTGTCCGGCTTTTGTTGGATCGACATAAGTGTCGTGATCTTCGCCCCAGCCGCCATCGGGGCGCTGCACAGATACCAGCCAGGCCGCGGCGCGGCGCACCATGGGATCATCGCGGTCGATGCCAACCTCCTCATAAGCCGCCAGCACCGACCAGGTGCCGTAGATATAGTTGGTGCCCCAGCGGCCAAACCATGACCCATTTTCTTCCTGCTCATTGCTCAGGAAAGCCAGGCATCGATCCAGCGCTGGCCGATAGCTGGAATCACGCTTAGCCATCATGCTCAAAAGAGTGGCGCAACGGGCGCTGACATCACTGGTTGGCGGGTCAAGCAGCGCACCATGGTCGGCAAAGGGAATTTCATTCAGGTATTCATAGGTATTGTCGACATCGAACGAGGCAAAGCCGCCGTTCCTGGATTGCATGCCGCGTATCCAGTTGGCGGCGCGCCTTATCGGCTCATCGTAGGCCTGCCGCCCTGAATGATACATTGGCCAGGCCACGGCACTGGTGTCGTCAAGATCGGGGTAATGGTCGTTTTTGAACTGGAAGGGCCAGCCGCCACCCTCGAGTTCAGGCTGGTGCTGACGCCAGTCTCCCGGCGCATCTATAAGTTGCCTTTCCTTCAGCCAGTCCAGCCCACGAATTACGGCGATCCTCGCATCGTCGCTCTCACATGCCTGTAACGCCAGACAACTCAGCGCCGTGTCCCACACCGGCGAATTGCATGGCTGGCAATAAGCGGAATCTTCCGATACCACAAGCAGATCTTTCAATGCCTGCCTGGCCGAAACGCGATAGGGATGCTCGGCCGCGTAGCCCATGCATGCCAGGGCCTCATAAGCGTTGACCATGGCTGGAAAGATCGCGCCCAGCCCGCCCTCGCCATTCAGCCGCTCAATCATCCAGGCTTCCGCCTTTTTCAGTGCGCGACGGCGCATCCAGGAAGGTATGAATGGCTCGGTGTAGCTGGCAAGTTTCTCGAAGGTTAGAAACATGCGGTTTAGCCCGGAACGCACGGGGAAATATCCTTTTTCCTGCTCAGGAGATGTAACAAACAACTCCCGCACGCCGGCGCCCGTCGGGTTTTTGGCCTTGGCGCGAAGGGTATAAAGAATAAATAACGGAATCATCACGGTGCGCGACCAGTACGACACCTTGCTTATGTGAAAAGGAAACCATCGCGGCAGCAGCATGATTTCTACCGGCATATAGGGCACGCCGCGCCAGGGAAGCTGGCCGAACTGTGCCAGCATGATGCGCGTAAACACATTGCACCTCACCACCCCGCCGTGCGCCAGAATAGCCGCGCGTGCACGCGCCATATGCGGTGCATCAGGGCTGTCGCCAGCAAACTTCAGGGCGTAATAGGCCTTAACCGAGCAGCTCACGTCAAAATCACCGCCGATATACAAAGGCCAACCGCCATCCGGCCCCTGCCTGGCGCGCAAATAGTTGGCGATTTTCGCTTGCAGCTCCACATCGACCTCATCCATGAAGTGCATCATCAGGACGTACTCGGCGGAGATGGTGCAGTCCGCCTCCAGTTCGAACGACCAGCACCCACTGGGGCGCTGTAAAGCCATCAGTGCCTGTCGGGCATGTGCAACTGCCGCAGCCAGATCGAATGAATGGCGTTGGCCGTCGGCAAGCGAATCCGCCAGCCCGCGTTGCATCACCTCAGCCGCAGGCTCTATGTTTTTAAGCCGTGTAGTGCTTAACATCTATCACACTCCCTATTCAGCATGAAAAACCATACAGGCTTCCGAATGCATGGCAAAGCCCTGCTCTCCATCATGCTAGTGTCCAAATTTAGCTCAGGAAAAGAGCTGTATCACACTCCACGAGAGCCGTTTGTTCCATGCCGGCTGATGATGTTGCTGGAATAGTCATCGATAGGGGCCCTCACTTTCTGCTAGATGGCCAGCATCTTCCGCGAATTGCTGGCGGGTTGCACCCGCTTTGCCATCACCGCCTGGGCTTACACGGCCGAGACGCTGGTTCGGCAGGTGCTGGCAAGCCTGGGCAGGTTTGTCGTACTGTCTATTGCCGAAGCGGGTCACATTAGTGAAACTGTTAACTTCCTCCTTGCGGAAGGGCTGGAAAAACAGGGAGAAGATGCATTGAATGATATCATCGTCGGGGATTATGCGTGAGCATCCCCGTACAACAGCAATACCACGTCGGCGCATACATTATGCGCCAAAAACTTCGCGGTATACGCCGGTACCCGCTGGTGCTTATGCTGGAGCCGCTGTTCCGCTGTAATCTGGCCTGCGCCGGCTGTGGCAAAATCGATTATCCCGACGACATTCTCAACCAGCGCCTTAGCGTTGATGAGTGCCTTGGCGCCGTCGACGAGTGCGGCGCTCCGATTGTGTCGATTGCCGGCGGCGAACCCCTGGTGCATCAGGAAATGCCGCGGATTGTCTCTGGCATCGTTGCGCGCAAGAAATACGTATACCTGTGCACCAACGCCCTGCTGTTGAAAAAACAGATGCGGGACTACGACCCCTCTCCCTACCTGACCTTTTCCATTCACCTCGACGGCTTGAGAGATCGACATGATACATCCGTCTGCCAGGCAGGTGTGTTTGATCGCGCCGTGGCGGCGATGAAAGAGGCTATCGGCAAGGGTTTCCGCGTGACGGTGAACTGTACATTTTTCCAGGGTGAGTCGGCTGAGGAGGCCGCCGAGTTCTTCGATTTTGTCATGGCGCTCGGCGTGGAAGGCATCACGGTGTCGCCCGGCTTCAGCTATGAGCACGCGCCGCAGCAGGACGGCTTTCTACAGCGCGCGGCCACCAAGCAACTGTTCCGCAATATCTTCAAGCTACAGCGCGGACGGCAATGGGCCTTCAACCAGTCCTCCATGTTCCTCGACTTTCTGGCCGGCAACCAAGCCTACCAATGCACTGCCTGGGGCAATCCCACGCGCAACGTGCTGGGTTGGCAGAAGCCCTGCTACCTGCTGGTGGATGAAGGCTATGCCAGCAGCTACAAGGCGTTAATGGCTGAAACCGACTGGGACGCATACGGCGCCGGCCGCAATTCCAAATGCGCCAACTGCATGGCCCATTGCGGCTATGAGCCGACGGCGGTTAATGACACCGTGGCGCATCCGTTCAAGGCGCTCGGGGTGTTCCTGCGCGGCCCGCGCACCGATGGACCGATGGCGCCCGAGCCGCTAACAGTCTACAGCGAACCGCGTACGATTCCGATTAAAGCCGAAAACCAGCCCGACCGGCCTGGCTGATTACTATGGCAGTGATGTGCGTCCTGGCGCTGTCGCTGTGGATCATCATATTGATCCTGCCCTGGCATCCATGGAGTACCCGCGAAAACCTCGAAGCCGATGCCTCGCCGCAACAGGGCCGCTTGGGCGACATGACAGTCCATCAAGCTGTACAGAAGCAGGGTCAGAGCGCATGACCCTCCGTCAATTCAGGCTCGCAGGCTGCATTTGCCTGACCACCCTGGCTCAGATAACACTGTCCGCCACAGCGATGGCTGGTCCGGCCAGTGACGTAATCGATCGCTTCCACGCCGCGTTGATCTCCAGCATGAAACATGCCTCCGAGCTGGGCTATGCGGGACGCTTTGAGCAGCTGGAGCCCGCAGTGTTGGAAAGCCACAACCTGCACCTGATCGCCCGCATCACGACGGGCAGACACTGGCGCAAGTTCGATTCCAAGCAACAATCGAGATTCACCAACACTTTTACCCAGCTGAGTATTTCTACCTACGCCGCCCGCTTTGACACGTTTGCTGGCGAAAGCTTTGCAGTCATCTCGGAGCAAATGCTGCAGCGTGGCGATACGCTGGTGCGAACGAAGCTAACGAAGTCGGACGGTGACGAGGTGCAATTTGATTACGTGCTGCGCCGCTTAGAGGGAAGCTGGAAAATTATTAACATCATCGTAGATGGCGTCAGCGATCTGGCGCTGAAACGTGCTGAATACGGCAATATATTAAAGCAGGACGGCTTTGACGCCCTGATTCAGATGCTGCAAGACAAAATCGCTCAACACCAATCGGTAGAAAACTAGCGCTTGCGTGCGTGCATGCGCTACAATCAAATAACATGCTCGCGAATCGGGAGCATGCTGTGAGTGAGGAGGGCGCATTGATCCTGGCAAATAACACCGGCTGTTCACATCAGCTCTGGCGTAGAGCGGCAGTCATCGCGTCAATCCTCTGTCTATCGTTCGTATTAGCTAGTTGCGCCAGCACCGGGCCGGATGAGGAAACCTACGACCCCCTGCTAAAAGCCAATCGGGGCATCTATAAATTTAACGACGTGATCGACACGATTATCGTCGAACCGCTGGCCACGGGCTACGTGAAGGTCACACCCAAGCCCGTGCGGACATCCGTGTCCAATTTCTTCGACAATGCCTCTTATGCCGGCACCATCCTCAGCGACTTCCTTCAGGGCAAGGGCAAACAGGGCGTACGCGATACCGGCCGCTTCCTGGTCAACAGCACCCTTGGTCTGGCAGGCCTGTTCGACCCTGCCACTGGCCTGGGACTGAAGAAGCATGACGAAGATTTCGGCCAGACGCTGGGGGTGTGGGGCGCAAATCAGGGCGCGTACCTGGTGCTGCCGCTGCTGGGGCCGAATACGGTGCGTGATACGCCCGACCTTGCCGTCAGCACCGCCACCAGCGGCCTGTTCTGGGCGGGTTTCTACGTTAGCGCCGCCGTGACCATTCCCGTCGGCATCCTGGCGGCGATCGACGAGCGAGCCAGAGCGGAGAACTCCATCCGCTTCGTCAACGAGATGGCCCTGGATCCTTACCTGTTTACTCGCGAGGCCTGGACCCAGCATCGCACCTTCCTGATCCACGATGGCAATCCTCCGGTGCCAGAGTTCGACGATGAGTTTGGCGAACCGGGGGAGGATACGTTCTGAAAAGTTGCCCACATCGAGCAGTTCCAATTCATCGCATTGACTGGCATACACCGGTCTATAGAATCCGCCCGCAAAACTTTCCGGCCTATCACGAGCGGTTTGGACCCAAGAGGAAAATAGATGAAATATAAAACAGTTGCGGCGGTAACCTTGGCGTTTGTCTTACTATTTCTAAGCATGACGGAAACGACTTCCGCCATGCCAGCCTTTGCCCGCCAGTACCAGACGAGCTGTACCACCTGCCATGCCGCCTTTCCGCGCCTCAATGAATTCGGTGAGGAATTCGTTGCCAGTAATTACCGCATGCCGGATTGGCGCGAGACGACGATGGACGCCTCGGACAACCTTTTAGCCCTGCCAAAGAACGTGCCACTGGCTATTCGCGCGCAGGCATATTTCCAGAGCCGCGCAAGCAAGGTGGTTGACCCTGCGACGGGCATCGCCACCAATGCCGCTGACACCGACTTTCAGGCGCCATACCTGATCAAGCTGCTATCCAGCGCACCGCTGTCCGACCACATCAGCTATTATTTTTACGGCATCTTCGCCGAGAAGGGCGGCAACCTGGAAACCATCATCGAAGATGCCTGGTTCCGGCACGATGACGTGTTCGGCAGCGGCATAGGCCTGATGCTGGGCCAGTTCCAGATCTCGGATTTGATGTTCCCGCGTGAAACGCGCCTGACATTCCAGGACCTTATTGCTTACCGCATGGCCGGTATCACCTATGACCGCGGCGTTATTCTGGATCGCGGCCTGGGGCCCATCGACATCGCCATTGGTGTGGTCAACGGCAACGGCATCGAGCAGAATTTCAAGATCAACAGCCCCGGCTTTCAACGCCCTGACAGGCTATTCGACAACGATTCGCGCAAGACCGGCTTCGGTCGAGTCGGCGTTGATATCGGGCCGGTGAACATCGGCGCATTCGGCCTGTGGGGCAAGCAACGAGATATCGGCAACACGAGGGATACGATCAAGCGCGTAGGCGGTATTGACGCTTCCGGCAACTACAATGACCGACTGCTCTGGTTCGCCCAGTATTTGTGGAACGAATGGGATGATTTCATCAATCCGGGGGTCAGCTACAGATGGCAGGCTGGCTTTGCCGGCATCGACTATATCCTGGATGATCACTGGGCCTTTTCCACCCTGTACAATATCGCTCAGGCGCAGGATTTCGAAGGCACGGGAACCGTGTTTGAGGGCATCGACGTCAACAGCCTGACCTTCACGGTTTCCTATTACTTTATGCGCAACGTCAAGCTGATTGCAGAGGTCAACGCAGACTTCCTGGGCCGCGAGCCTCTTACAGCTGCGTCATTCGAGGGCCAGCACCTGACCAAGGAGCATTATGCCCTGATCGGATTCGACGCCGCTTTTTAAGGATGCTTTGAACAAACCCTCGTGGCCGCAACAGCGGCTTTACGGGATGCCAAACGGGAACAATCTTGAGATGCGACGCGAGGTGCATGGTGGTTCCATGCATGGACTTCGCAACGAGGCGGGCTACCCCACCACACGCAATTGCTTCAGCGCCTAGCGATGTCTTCGGTAGCCATAGCGGTGTTTATCATGGCCACGATAGCCATTATCACTGTAACGCCGATATCGCTGGCGCTCAGAGACATAGATGCGATGTCGATGAGGCTCATACCCATGCCTGAGGATTACAAACCGGCGTGGATAATAATACACCCTGCTGTAGCGTGCGTAAGGATAGGGCCGGTAGACCACCGGTGGATAATAGTAGGATGTGTAGTACCCGGGCTGGGCAACCGCCGCTCCCGCCAGGCCACCGATCACGCCGCCGATGATGGCACCTTCGGCCACTTGATGAGTGGGTGAACCAATCATCGCGCCAGTGAACGCTCCAAGAATGGCGCCCGTGGTGGCAACACGTTCCTGATGCGCGGTAGCGCAAGCCGTCAGGGCTAAAAAGCAACAGGCAATCACCGTGATGCGCATTTCAGCCTCCTTTGATACATGGTTCCTACCTATAACATAGTTCGTCCAGCCATGGGCACAAGTGCAAGATGCGGGCCCGACAGCCAAAGATGAGCTAATAAGTATGCCGTTCTACGCATGGCTTCGGCCGGAGACGCTGCGATTTGCACCCTTAGGCATCCTGCATACAATCGCGCTCCTGATTCAAAAGGCCGGCCATGCAGAAGACGCTGATCATTATCGGAATAACCATTGCCGTCATCGGCCTGCTCTGGCCCTGGCTTGGCAAGCTGCCTCTCGGCCGCCTGCCTGGCGATATCATCATCGACAGGGAAAACATGAAATTCTATTTTCCCATTACCACCATGATTATCATCAGCCTGGTCATTTCGCTGATTCTATGGTTGTTTCGAAAATGATGGCCTTGCATGATTGCGGCTGAGGCGGCACCAATAACGAAGCGGTACCTGAGGGGGGATCACTTGGTCAACATATTCACATGGTTTTTATTCGCCATGCTTGCCTTGATGTTAACTGCAACATCGGCGCTGGCTGAGCAAACCGAATACGCCATGCCATCGCCGCCTGAAGTCGAATGGCAAGACTCCGCTGGAACCACCTACACGACCATTGGCTCCCTGCAACTGGAACAGATCACGCAGGACAAGCTCGAGTCTTGCCTGAAAGCGTCCGGCAACAATGAATTTTGCCAGTGCCTGGCTGGCAAGTTGCCTGTGGGCCTCACATTCGTTGGTTACATCCAGTCCGTCACTAAATCCAGGCAGCAGCTTGGCTACGTTGATTTTTCCGACAATGAAAAAAAAATGATTGATATGGCGCTAAGCGTCAGGAATCAGTGTGTACCTGAAACTAGCGCCATGCTGGCCCTGGTCGATGAAGATATTCAGGCCAGAACTCGGCCAGAAAAGCCAAGGATGGCCCCTGCCCCGGCAAGGAGCGAAGATAAAACGTCTGGGCCGGCGGTTGATCAAGCCAGGGCCTCGTCGTCCAAGCCGGCATCACGTCGGAGCTATCTGGTGCAAGTGGCTTCCTACAAGCACCCGGAGGATGCCGAGGCAATGAAATCTCGCCTGGCAAATTATGGGCTGGAGGCACACACCAAGGCGGTAGACTTGCCACAGCGCGGGCGTTGGCACCGCGTATACCTTGGTCCATATGCCAAACGCGACATGGCCGAACAGGCGAAAGGCAAAGTTCACGATCATTTAAAGCTTTCCGCCTTGCTTGTCCGCGGCAAGCTTTAAGTCTTTTACAGGCATGCCCGATATTCTTGGAGACTACTGAATCATCGCAAAGGCTGGCCCATGAAAACCGTATATTTGTTCATCTCGCTTATTGCCATACTGGCCGCTGCCCCAGCGGCGGCGGATCAAGGCAATGAGCTATTGCAATTGCCATCGCCGGAAAGCGCATGGCAAAACCCCATGCAAAATGCCGCGCCGGCTTTTGACTCCCTGGACGTGGAACTGGAGCAAGCCACGTTGGCAAAATTTGAAGCCTGCCGAAGGGCCTTCGGGGATGAGAAGTTTTGCCAGTGCCTTTCTTCGAAGTTGCCCATAGGCCTCGTCTTCGACGGCTATATCCAGGCCGTCACAAAATCCCGGCATGAGCTTGGCTACGAAGATTTTTACGCCCATGAAAAAAAGATGATTGATAGGGCAAAGACGGTCAGGGATGAATGCGTGGCCTTATCGGGAAGAGACTAAGGAAGCTCGGAATCCTCCGAAACTTCCTTAGGCCGATAAGGCGATTTTTACGATTTCAGGCACCGAATTCGCTTTCAGCTTTTTCTTGATTCTGCCCCGGTGCACCTCGACCGTGCGGACGCTGATATCCAGCGACTCGGCAATCTGCTTGTTGAGGCAGCCTTGAATGACCAATTTCAGCACAGCGCGCTCGCGCCCGGTCAGGAGAGCCATGCGCCGCGCATATTCGGAGCGCAGCGTCCGTCTGCGCCGCCTGGGCGCCATCTGGCCCAGACAATGCTGAACGCTCGCCAACAACGACTCGCTGTCGATCGGCTTCTCGGCGAAGTCGACCGCGCCAGCCTTGATCGAGGTCACGGCCATAGGGATATCGCCATAGGCCGTCATCATAATGACCGGAATGGGCGGGTGCCTCTTGGACAGCTGCTGTAACACTTCCAGGCCACTGAGTTCGGGCATTCGAACATCAAGCAGCACACAACAAGGCATGAGTACATCGGGGCAGTCGAGAAACTGGCGGGGCGAGCCAAACGTCTTTACTTGAAGAGATGCCGCCCGTAAAAGCAGGCTCAAGGAGTCTCTTATCGCCTCATCATCGTCGACAATATACACAATCGGATCAGCTGGCATCTCCTCCTCCCTGCGTAGGCAATGTGAAACTAAATGTCATGCCGGCTTCAGCATTAGCCTCAGCCCATAAACGCCCTCCATGGCTCTCAACGATCATGCGGCTCAAGGCCAGGCCGAGACCCATGCCGTCTTTTTCGCGTGAATAAAAAGGGTCAAACACCTGCTCGACATCCTCTTCCGCCATGCCCTTGCCACTATCCGTGACGGACAAAACAAGGTTGTCGCCGTCATGTTTTCTGGTCTTGATGATCAGGCGCCAATCCTTGGCCTTGTTGTTCGCCATCGCCCTGGATGCATTGCGCATCAGGTTCAGCAACACCTGCTGGATGAGAATCCAGTCGGCGCAAGCCGGCGGCAACTGCCTGCCTGCTTTCAGGATGGGCTTGGCACGGTAAAGATCTGTCTCTATTTCCATGAGGCCCAAGGTGTCACGCACAAGCGCATTGACATCCACCATCTCGCCCCGAACCACCTGCTTTTGCGAGAATTGCTGCACGCTGCTCATGATCTTCCCGGCGCGCACTGCCTGAGAAGCGATTTTATTCATAATTTCGCTGAAGGCCCCTATGTCCAGCTCGTTCGCTTTCAGCAAATACGAACAGGCGTCGCTGTAGCTGCGGATGGCCGATAGAGGCTGATGAAGCTCATGTGCAATCTGGGCCGACATCTCGCCGATGATGGACAGGCGGGCGCGGTGTCCCAGCTCCATCAGGCGCAGTCGTTCCAATTGCTCCGCCCGCTTATGCCCCGTAATGTCGGTGGAAATACCACATACGGCATAAACCACACCATTGCTGTCGAACAGAGGAAATTTCATCGAGATATAAGTGTGATTGCCATCGTCCTGCGGCACTATCTCTTCGAATTCTACCGCTTCTTTCTTTTCCTGCACCATGAGGTCGTTCGCCCTGAAAACCTCTGCGGCTTCCAATGGAAAAATTTCTCGGTCAACCCGGCCGATAATTTCTTTAGCCTGTAAATGGAATAGTTTCTCAAACTGCCTGTTAACCAGCAGGTATTTCCCTTCCATGTCCTTGAGGTAGATCACCGCTGTTGAATTGTCGAGTATGGCCTGAAGTTGCTGCTGGCTCTCCCACAGCGCATTCTCCGCCTCCTTGCGTTTGGTAATGTCCTGCACGGTGCCTACGGAGCGCAGCGGCCTGCCCTCGTCGTTAAAATAGGTTCTGCAAAGTTCATGCACATACTTGACGCGACCATCCGGCATAAGCAGCCGATGATCAATGGCATATTGTTTTTTGCCATGCAACGATTCCTTGAAAGCCGTGTCGACCATTTCACGGTCATCCGGGTGCACGATGTTGAGGAATGTTTCATAGCTGCCACCAAGCTCCCTGGTCGTCGTTTCAAACATGCGGTGGACTTCATCCGACCAGGTCAGTTGGTTGGAAGCCATATCCAGCTCCCAGTGGCCGATTCGCGCCAAATGCTGGGCCTCCTGATGCAGCGCCTGGCTTATTTTTAACTCACGCATGACGAGCAATGTATTCAGGGCATCGGCGATACGGTGACCAATTTGCTCAAACAGGCGGGCCTCCTCACTGGAATACACATGCTCAACTTCGCAGTGATGCATGCCAAACAGCCATGCCTTGTCGACCCTGGGATAAATGGCCATGCACATCTGCGCCTGCACGCCGAACGACTTCACCACATCGGGCAGTGAAAGCCCGGAGGAAGCATCAAAGCGAAGCGCCTGCGCGCTGGCCAGGCACTGCCTTGGCAAGGCGGCGGCATCCTCTGTCATCGGAAAGAGCACGCCCTGCTCCAAGGCTCCAGGCCAGTCAGGCCTTGTGCGTTCCATCCTCACTTCCCAGAAATCAGCATCGGGATCGCAGGGATACACCAGCCAGGCGCGGTCGCAGTGGAAGATACCCAGCATCGTTTGCAGCACATCGGCAAGCATCTCATCAAGGTCATCAGCCTGGGCAATGACGGTATTGATTTGATCCATGGATCGCAGAAAACGCATATGCACCGCGCTATTGTCTTCCCCGAGCTCAGCATCACCGGCGTGGGCTTGACGCTTCTGGCTGGCATCCACGTCGCGACCGGTTGGGACGACACCCGACCGGTCCGCCCTGTTGCCGGCTATTTGGGAGCCCGCCTCCTCGTCAGGCATTTCCAGCTTCTCCATGCTGCTAGTCTAGCATTTCATATGTATTGAGCACGTACGTGATAACCACAATGCCCTTGGAGACCTCGGAAATGAACGGTAGCGGCTGTTTACTTGGCCTTGAAAGGGTAAATGGCGCACACGATATCAGGAAAGAAGATGAGAGTAATTGCCGTCCCAAACAGGACAAAACTAGCCACTGGCTTGAGCAGCTGAAAATCGGTTAGCGCCTTCGCCTCTCTAACCAAATATGTCCAGACCCCCGCCAGCATATACACCATTGATATAAAAGAAGATTTCTTGCGAAAGTGTCAGGTTTCTTTACAGTGCTTGTTTATTGCTAGAACGATTTAACCTATTGATAAAAAAGGATTCTTATGAGAATTGCTAGCAATTCCAGCGAAATTTTGGTCGGAAAGTGTCAGTTTATTTTACAGTTAGCTGCTATAGACATGATAGCTGCATCTCATGATCTGTGGAAATCCATTTGTTTTCAAAGAATTAAAAGACCTTGGCATGATTAATGCTTTTGGTACGTAGAATTACGTATATAGACATGGATGACTAGACGGCTCGATGGTTAAACCTGGGGGTATTACGGAAGATGCGAATCAACGACCTAGCAACACTTGATAGAAGCGGAAACCAATTCCAAATGCGGCACCTGCTGAATCCGAAGATGTGTCTGCCCGTAATGGCTTTGCTCCTCTGGCTGTTTAGCATATCTCCCGCCCTCGCGGTGCCAACGCTGCAGCTCTACATTCCCGGCGCTACCTATGAGACATCGTTGACAATCAATGGGGTAACCGTAACGCAGAGCTGGTTTACCAAGGACAATCCATTCGATCTTGTCGTAGCCGGTGCAGCATCGCCCGAAAGCGTGGATATCGTTCAAGATGTGACATTATGGCTCGCCGTCCAGGAGGACGATTTCCTGAATAATCCCGGCGGGACCATTTCGCTGAGAGATGCACTCAACAATGAGATTTCCCCAACGGGGAGCCCGATTTTCGGTATTCCCGATACCTTGTCGCCTCATAGCATCTATCCGGCATATTACTTCCGCTACGACCTTCCGGACCTGCTGGCAGGCACTGCCGGAGATGACATCTGGGATTGGAATGATAGCTATAACGCCGCTGATCCGGGTCCCGCCCAGGATACAGGGGATGTGCAGAATTATTCCGTGGCATACTCAGACTTCTTTTGGGTACATATCGACCTGAGTGGAACAGCCATGGACCTTGATAAGGGCAAGGCCTGGGCAAGGGTTGCACCCTATTCGCATGATGCCGATGCTCCAGGGATGATTCCGGAACCCGCCACCCTTGCCCTGTTGGGCGCTGGTCTTGCGGGCCTTGGTTTTTCCAGGAGAAAGAAACGCGCATAGATAGGTCTCCTCCTATCTCTAAGGCCCCGCCATGTGCGGGGCTTTTTTGTAGGCTGATTAATTCAGAAAGGGTTGATGGCGTCCCAAACAGGATAAAACTGGGCACTGGGTAGAGAGAGTTATTCTTTCATAATGCTTGGTGATGCTTATGTGTCACACTTAAATCGACCGGGCTGATTTTGTGAATGGCTGGAAACGGCCAGAAAGCGGTTATCTGCGCATTTTATTATCTCAAATAATCAAAACGCGATCATTTAGTTGATTATGCTTCCTACTTTGATTCTATTAGGAAGTTAATATCGATTTCAATCGAATCTAAGTGAAACATACACAGGATTGGCTGAGTACCTATTGATGACAGCAAGTTGCGTATAGCGCAAGCCAACTTACAGATATTCCTTCTATCTTCGTGAGATCATCTGATCACCATGGATATATCGATATTGTTATCACGGGCGGGCCGTAGCGACTGCCGCATTCTCAGGTCGAGCCCAACCTGGAAAGAGGCCAATGCTCATTATAGCCAGGCAGACAGGCTTAGAACCCTCGGGGCTATGGCATGAAAAGTTATCTGCACGAAAGACTGGCTCATTGGCTTGTCCGACGTTTACCTAATCATTCTCTGGACCCTTTCTTGGATCGCGAGGCGCTGATCGAAGTGCTTGAGCCCGGCGATGTGCTACTGGTGGCGGGTAACTCTAGGGTTTCCCGCATCATTCAGGTTCTGACCAAGTCGCAATGGAGTCACGCCGCACTATATATCGGTGACACTGCGCTACGTCATACCGACCCGCGAATCCGCGCGCATGCCGAAAGGCACGGTGATGAAGCGCCATATCTTTTCCTTGAAGCAGACATTGAAACCGGCGTGGCGCTGGTACCACTATCGCACTATCGCGGTGATTCCGCGCGCATCTGCCGTCCGATCGGCTTGGATAATGAAGGGCGTAAGGTGTTGCTTGAGCATGGCCTGGGCAGACTGTGTGAGGCATACGATACAAGCCAGCTACTCGATCTGGTGCGCTATCTCCTGCCACTGGCCCAACTGCCTGCGCGCCTGGCCCAGCGACTGTGGATGGCAAACACCGGAGAAAGCAGCCGTACCATTTGTTCCACTATGCTGGTTGAGGCGTTTCAAGCTATTCATTATCCAGTGCTGCCGGAGATTCCGGGGGCTTGCTATGATCGCGCCCTATGCTACCGCGTGCGCAACGCCAGGCTTTTCGTGCCGGCTGATTTTGACCTGTCGCCGTTTTTCCGCATCGTCAAATATCAGGGTATTGACCATCCTCGCTTTGCACAAAACCCCTTTCGGCCAGAGATTGTTAGCTGGCAGTAAGTAATACGGCTAATAAGTATGAATTATTCACTCGTTAACTGCTTTGTGGTGGCTGTTATCTGGTTAGCCCTTTCCGCATTCACTTTCTCTCCCTCGCAAATCGACCCCAATCAAATTGTATCTGGTGGGCCACCCAAGGACGGTATCCCGGCACTGACAAATCCGAGTGTGGAAACCGCGAAACTGGCGGGCCGATGGCTGAACGGCGGGGACCAGATTTTGGGCATCGTAATTAACAGCAAAGCCAGGGCCTATCCAATACGAATTCTTAACTGGCATGAAATCGTTAACGATCAAATCGGTAAAGAGTTGCTAGTTGTGACATATTGTCCGCTGTGCGGCAGCGGCATGGCCTTTAAGACTGAAGATCAATTCGGTGTATCCGGTCTGCTCTATCAGTCCGATGTGCTGCTTTATGACCGGAAAAGTGAAAGTCTTTGGTCGCAGCTGATGATGCAAGCTGTAACAGGGCCGAGAGCAGGTGAAAAATTATCACAAATTACTGTTGAGCATACATCATGGAATAAATGGCGCGAACAGCATCCCGACACCACTGTTCTGTCTAGAAATACAGGTTATAGACGCGACTATGCTCGCAACCCCTATTCCGGGTATGAGTCAGTATCAGGCACCTATTTCCCTATTAACCATCATGACACACGATTACCATCAAAAAGCTGGGTGGTCGGCTTAAGCATCGGCAAATTCCATAAAGCATGGAGCTTGGAATTTCTGATGAACAGAGGCAGTCATGAGGAATTGTGGCGCGGGCATCAACTGAATATCGAAGTTGAAGGTGAAGGTGTCCGTATACGTGATGGGAAAACGGGAAAACAGCTTCCTATCACCCGTCTTTACTGGTTCGCCTGGGCAACGTTTCATCCAGACACGGAGCTAGAAAAGTAGTGGGCCTATATTCAATGGCTCCGAGAAACCTCCAGAAAAGATTCCCAAGCTTGAATAGAAACTGGAGATAAGGCGTTCTACGATTTTAGGGCTAAGTGGCCGGATGCGACCTTAAACAGACATTGCAATTATTTGGATTCTATCCCCCGTATTAATGCCCTTATCACCTCATCAGGCTCGGCTCGCTTTGTATAGTCGGCGTTCACGAAGGCATAACGAATAATACCATCGCTACCAACAACATAGGTGGCTGGCATCGGCAATTCGAATGTTTCATCACCATTGTAGCTGGGAATGTCAAAGCCAAACCCGGCATAGATTGGCCTGAGTTCCTCAGGCAAGGTAAACTCCAATCCAAACATACGAGCCACTTTATTGCCTGCATCGCTTAGAACCTCGAAACCGAGATCGTGGCTTTCAGACGTCGCAAGCGCTCGATCGGGAGTCTCAGGCGATATGGCTACCAGTTGGCCTCCTTCTGTCTCAATTTCAGATAGCGCCTGTTGCAAGGCACGAAGTTCCAAATTGCAGTGGGGGCACCATCCACCCCGGTAAAAACTCAGAACAACCGGCCCCTTGTCGAGGAGATCCTTTATATGCACCCTATCTCCCCTCGTATTGGGTAACGCAAAGTCAGGCATCCTGTTACCGACCTTGAGACTGGTGTCCGCTATGTTGGAAGCAACTAGTTTCTCGGTTGCCTTCTGCATAACAGCCAGTGTTTCGACTGGAATATTGGGAAGTATCCCTTGCTGCATTTCACTGATCTGTTCCTGAAGACTCATTCGATTTCTCCTTTTCAATCAGGTTTCCGAAGTTAGGCCTATTTTCTTTGGTGCCTAGCTCGCCATGTCGTTGATAGGACCGATTTTTGCGTGACATCACGTATGAACATGATGCCCAGCACGAGAATGGCAGCACTGCCGATCCAGCCAATGCTCTCAATGACGAAGGCGAAAATCGATATGGTCTGATCCATCGCTTTATTACCCCGACCGCAAAACGATGAGCTTCTCGGCTTGCATATCGCGTATCGTGTAGCTGATGCCGCCGGTGCCTAAACCGGATTGCTTGTGACCGGCAAACGGCATCCAGTCCACGCGGAAGGCGGTATGGTCATTGACCATGATAGCCGCGGCATCCAGTTGTCGGCTTACAGCCAGGGCCGTATTGATATTGGTTGTAAACAAAGCCGCTTGAAAGGCGTAGTCAAGTCCGTTGGCCCTGGCAATGGCTTCATTCAGGCTTACATAGGGGTAAACACAAATGACTGGGCCGAATATCTCCTGGTTGCTTACGCTTGCGTTGACCGGGGGATTAAATAATACCGTACAGGCGTAGCATGAATCGGACACAGCTTCACCGCCACATAACAGCTCTCCCCCAGAGTTCACAGCCTCAACCACCCAGTCGTGAACCCGACTCAACTTAGCCTGGCGAATCAATGGGCCAACCTCGGTCTCCGTCTGGCTAGGATCACCTACAATCATCTCCCTGGCAGCATCAGCTAGCCCCTCGGCTAACTCCCTGGCAATGGATACATGGGCAAAGATGCGTTGCACGGAAACACACACCTGCCCGGCATGATAAAAACCGCCCTTAGCCAGCAAAGGTAATGCATTATCAAGATCAGCATCCGGCTCCACTATGACGGGTGCGGCACCACCATGCTCAAGTGCGCAACGAACGCCTGGAGCCAGCTTCGAGCGCAGCATCCAGCCGACCTTGGCCGATCCAATAAAACTGAAAAATCCCAATCTTGAGTCGGCAACCATCCGGGCAGCTACATCCAGGTCATCCACCACTACAGCTTGGCACCATTCATCCGGCAACCCGGAATCACGCAAGAACCGTACAAAGTTTAGGCAGGATAAGGGCGTAGCCTCGGCAGGCTTGATGATAACCGGACAGCCAGAGGCAATAGCCGGACCGACCTGATGCACAATTAGATTCAGGGGATGATTGAAGGCGCTGAAGGCCAGCACGACTCCAATCGGCTCATGCTGCGTGAAAGCCAACCTCCCCTCCGATGCCGGATTAAGGTTCATTGGGATCATATCACCCTTCTGGGTGCGTAAAGTCTCGATACACAGCTTCACGCTATCGATAGCCCGAGCCACTTCGACACGCGCATCGGTGAGGGGCTTACCTCCTTCACGTGCTATCAATAAGGCTTGAGGTTCTGCCTGCTCTACCATTTTCGCAGCTGTACCTTCCAGAACAGCAAGGCGCTTGGGTATAGAAAGCCAGTTACTACGATCTCGGTACAGACTGTAAGCGATCTGCAGAGCCCGCTCAGTCACCTTTGCATCAGCCGTCTCGACAAACGCGATTACCGCCCCATCAAAAGGAGACCTAACTTCAAGCTTGCCAGCTGGCGATGCTCCGGGAACCATCAATGGAAAGTCTGACAAAATCATGATTTTCCCAGTCCTGGTTCGCTCATATCGGACAAACCAGTTCGCCCAGCTTTTCCGTGAGCTTGAGGTTCTCCGAGTAATCGACAGGGCAGTCAATGACCACCACGGTATCGTCGGCGATGGCTTGCTTCAGCACCGGAGCCAGGTCTGCCGCCGAGTCAATTTGGTAGCCACTGGCTCCGAAACTCTTTGCATATTTCACAAAGTCAGGATTGCCGAACTTGATATTGCTTGGTCTGCCGAACCGGTTCATCTGCTTCCACTCGATAAGGCCATATGCGCTGTCATGCCAGATAAGGATGACGATGGATGTGCCGATGCGAAGGGCTGTTTCGATCTCCTGGGAATTCATCATAAAACCTGCATCACCGGTGACCGCAATAGCGGCGCGATCCGGATATGCCAGCTTGGCAGCTATGGCGCCGGGCAAGGCGATGCCCATGGAGGCAAAACCATTGGAGATGATACAGGTGTTCGGCCTCTCTGCCTGATACATACGCGCCATCCACATCTTATGAGCGCCAACATCGGAAATAACGATATCTTCTGATGCAAGCACGGCCCGCAAATCCCATATGATCTTCTGAGGCTTGAGTGGAAACCCAGCATCATCTGCATATTCGCCCATCTCCTGTAATACCTTTTTACGCAGGCTAGATATTGAATGAAGCTCTCTGACATCCAGTTGCCGAGTCAAAGAGGACAACGCAGCACCCACGTCTCCCACAACACCGACATCGACCGGATAATATTCATCGACTTCGGCTGGAGATGAATCAATATGAATGATCGTGCTGCCCTTCTGGCCGTTCCAGAGCGCGGGTGGATATTCAACCATGTCGTAACCAATACAGATAATGAGATCAGCACGATCAAAGCCACAGGCAACATAGTCTCTGGATTGCAAACCAACAGCGCCCATGCATAAGGGATGTGAGAATGGAATTACGCCCTTGGCCATAAAGGTTGTGGCCACAGATATATGCAACTTTTCAGCAAAGGCAATCAGTTGATCGGAGGCGCCGGCCCTGATGATGCCATTTCCCGCCATGATGATGGGCCTTTTTGCACCACGTATTACTTCAGCAGCCTCAACCACCTTATCTTTTGACGGGTGAGCAAGTGCTGGCTGCATGATAGGCAGAGGCAGTCTTCCGCCGGCATTCATATCAGCAACATTTTCAGGCAATGAGATAAAGCTGGCACCAGGCTTTTCTGTTTGTGAAACCTTGAATGCCTTGCGCACGACCTCAGGAATGATCTCAGGTTCGAGAATCTGGCTGGCATATTTGGTAATTGGGGAAAACATCTGCACCAGTTCCAACACTTGGTGGCTTTCCTTGTGCAGGCGGGTGGTCGCTGCCTGGCCGGCAATGGCAATGATGGGTGCCCTGTCCATATTGGCATCGGCCACACCGGTAATCAGGTTTGTGGCTCCTGGGCCCAATGTGGCCAGGCAAACTCCTGCCCGGCCTGTCAAGCGACCATATACATCTGCCATAAAAGCCGCACCCTGTTCATGCCGTGTGGTAATGAAGCGAATATGACTATCCAGCAAGGCGTCCATGACATCCAGGTTCTCTTCGCCTGGAATACCAAAGATTAAATTTACGCCTTCATTCTCAAGGCATCGAACAAACAGCTTAGCTGCCTTCATCATGACATGATGCTTGCATGATGATGGAAGAAAAATCTGTAAGTTGGCTTGCTAAATTGGTTGAGGCCGGTTGTTATGCGCCCAAGACCTAATCAGACCACCCCTTTCATTGCCACGATCAATCAGAAGCAGCGTCAGTGGCCTTGTCGATCAGGGAACCTGATTACAGCTCCTTTCAGCAATAACCGATCATTCATTCATATCTGACGGGGATCATATTCGACTCGAACGAATAACCTTTTTTACCTTAAAGTGACAAGTCCGAATGTGATCCAAAACAGACATGCAGTATTTATTGTATTTCCGATAACCAATAAGCCATAGCCGAGATGAAAGCAGCAATGGGAAGAGTGAGAACCCAGGCAAGAACAATATTTCTTACAATGGACCAGTTGGTTTCGCCATTTATGGTTCCGATGCCAAAAATG
>Ga0316187_10001279_pt1 | contig 21494 bp, 18 predicted proteins | sample CroRivburrow1_MG_FD_204927 | JGI IMG/M metagenome (GOLD analysis project Ga0316187, IMG submission 204927) | Coastal sediment microbial communities from Maine, United States - Cross River worm burrow 1 | ecosystem: Environmental > Aquatic > Marine > Coastal > Sediment | place: USA: Maine...
CAAGGGTGTGGTTGTAGTCACTACCCCACCGGGAGAGAGGCATACAATTCCGTCGCTGATGGTTTCCGACCTTCTTCGCGGTGCCGGCTTCCAAGTGATCGACCTGGGGGCCGATGTGCCCGAAGGCTCCCTGGCTGAGATCATCACAGGCCTTGACGGCCTCGTGTCCGTTTGTATCAGTGCCACCCGCCGCGATGCCGACGGCGCGGTGCGTCGCTCACTGGAAGCCGTCCGCAGCGCTGTTCCAGACGTCCCGATCTTCGTCGGTGGAGAGTCAATCGCTGACTCTGATCATGCCGCCGAACTCGGCGCCGATGGCTGGGCCCAGGACGGGCCGGGTGCTGTCGACCTCGTCATGGATGTCGTCACCTAGGACCCTACCTAGGACCTCACCAGTCTCATCTCGACCACCAGGCGGTCCGGTATCCGACGCCTGAAGTGCGCACCTCCGCGGCAGGGTCGGAGGACGACGCCCCCTGGACACCAACCTTTTCTTCGCTGCCGCTTGACATCTCAGTCATTTAGTACTAAAAACAACTCACCACAGAAATGAATTAGTGCTAAAGCTGACTGAGAGAGGTGCACGAGATGGATACAAGGACTCGCGAGGCGGACATTGAGCTGGTGGATCAGCTCGCCGCAGGGCATGAGGGAGCACTTGCCGAGATCTACAGGCGCCACGGGGGCCCGGTTTTCGGTCTTGCCAAGCGTCTGCTGCGCGACGCCAATCTCGCCGAGGAAATCGTCCAAGAGGTCATGTTGCGGTTGTGGAACAACCCGGAGAAGTTTGATGGCTCTCGAGGCTCGCTCCGTTCATATCTGTTGGCCCACACCCACGGGCGCAGCGTCGATCTCATCCGCTCCGAGTCCTCGCGCCGTATGAGAGAAGAGCGGGACGCCCAGCTCGCCGTCCAGGCGGGTTTGAGTCTCGAGGAAGAAGTGTGGGAGATGGCACTGGCCGATCACGTTCGGAGCGCCTTGAGCGAACTGGACGACGGCGTGCGCAAGGCCATCGAACTCGCCTACTTCGGCGGTTACACGTATCGCGAGGTGGCCACGCTCCTCGACACGCCCGAAGGAACAATCAAGAGCCGGATCCGATCGGGTCTGCAGCGCCTCAATGGGCTGTTGGCCAACTCGGGGCTGGCTCCCGTCGGCCGATAGACCAACACAACAATGCGAACCGAAGTGGACCACAACGACATTCAAGACCTGCTGGGCGCCTACGCCCTCAACGCGGTAGACGCCTCCGAGGCAGCCGTCGTCGAAGGTCACGTTGCCTGGTGCACGGAATGCCGCACCGAGCTCGAGCAACACGCCGAAGTGGCTTCGATGCTCTCGGCCACCGAGCGGTTCGCTCCAGCCGAATTGTGGGACTCAATCGTCCGCCAGATCCCCACCGACCCCCACCCGGAAACGTCTACGGCAATCGAGACAACCAACGCCGCTTTCGCCACCCGGCACCGCCGATGGCTGAAGCCGATAGCGGCCGCTGCGGTCATCATCGCCATCGCAGGAACGACGATCGTGCAATCAGCCCGCCTCAGCGCCGTAACCGGGCAGCTTGCAGCCGAACAAGCGACGGTAGCCGCACTTCGCGACCAACTCGATCAGCCACCGCTTGATCTCGCGGTAACCCAGGCGCTAGCCGGAGCCGAGAGCCAGCGGCTGACTTTGGGCTCCCAAGTGAGCGGATCGAACGCCATCATCGTTCTGATGCCCAACGGGACCGGCTACTTGGCCGAACACACCTTGCAGCCGCTACCGGCCGACCGCACCTACCAACTCTGGGCCGTCGTCGACGGCAAGATCATCTCGGCAGGAATCCTCGGCCAGGATCCCGGAGTTGTCCCCTTTAGGATCGACCCGCACGGCTTCTCCGGATTCGCCATTACCGAAGAAGTAGTGGGTGGCGTCGAATCGTCACAAAACGACCCGGTGATCGCCTGGCTAGAAGCGTGACACCTTTCGTGCTATTACCTGGCACATGACAAGACGCCCTACCGTGCTGCGACGACTTCGATCCCTATCCATCGTCGGAGCCACCTTCCTCGGGGTCACTGCGGCGCTCCCCCTGCTCCTGCTTGCCGCGGCGCTGCACGATCTCGCCGCCCTGGCGGTGGGACGGCGCCATTTCATGGCGGTACGGCTCAGCGTGATCGGTTGGGTTTACCTCGGAACCGAGATCCTCGGAGTAGCCGCACTCGGCGCCATTTGGGTGGCGTCCGTGGGAGGACGACTTCGCCGACTATTCATTGGAGGCACTTACGTCATCCAACGTTGGTGGGCCGGCGCGGTGTTCAGGACAATCGGGGCGATGCTCGGACTGCGGGTAGAAGTCGAAGGTGCCGACGTCTTGGCACCGGGCCCGATCTTGGTCTTCATGCGGCACACCAGCATCGTCGACAACCTGCTACCGAACATCCTCATCACCGCCCCGCACGGCATCAAGCTGCGCTACGTACTGAAACGGGAGCTCCTGGCCGATCCGGCTCTCGATATTGCCGGCAGCCGCTTGCCCAACTACTTCGTCGACCGCCGATCCACGGATCCGGAAGGCGAAGTGACGGCGATCCGCCGCCTCGGGACCGGGCTGGGTGCCGACGAGGGGGTGTTGATCTACCCGGAGGGAACCCGCTTCACCCCGGAGCGCCACACGCGGGCACTAGAACGGCTGCGCGCCTCGAACGAAAGCCTGTACTCCCGCGCCGCTGCGATGCGGGCGGTGATGCCGCCGCGGCTCGGCGGCCCGTTGGCACTGCTGGAGGCCGAGCCTGCGGCCGACGTCATCATCGCCGCCCATTCCGGTCTGGATGGCTTCAGCCACATTCGCGACATCCTCGGCGGTGGGCTTGTGGGCGGCACTATTCGAGTCCGCTTCCGGCGATACGCCCACACCGACATCCCGGCCGATCCGGCGGGGCGAGCCGAGTGGTTGTACGACCGTTGGGCCGAGGTCGACACGTGGATAGCCGAGGCGTGAGCCGCACCGCTCTGGCGTGGTTTCGTCGCGACCTGCGGCTTGGTGACAATCCCGCATGGAACGCGGCGACCTCTCGCCACGAGCGGGTCGTCGCCCTGTTTGTGATCGACCCCAGGCTTTTCCAACCGGGCACGCGCCGCAGCGATCACCTACTACACCAGCTGCGGGCTCTCGACACCGATCTGGCCCAGCGCGGCGGCCGGCTGCTGGTGCGTAAGGGCGATCCGGCCGCGGTGGTGGCGACGGAGGCTCGCAGTGAGGCGGCAGGTGCCGTCTACTGGAACCGCGACGTCAGCCCCTACTCGAGGCGCCGCGACGCAGCCGTCGCCGCCTCACTGCCATGCCCCGCCAACACGTGGCACGGCTCCCTGGTGCATCCCCCGGGACGTGTCCTCACCGCAGCAGATGAACCGTACAAGGTGTTCACGCCCTTCTACCGGCGCTGGCTCGAAACACCTTGGGACGAGTGGCCCGATCCCGGCGAGGCGGCTATTGCCGCCGACCCGGGCGAGGGTATTCCCGACCCGGCCCGCCCGGCGATCGCCGCCCCGGGGGAGTCGGCCGCCCACGACCGGCTCGATACGTTTCGCTCCCGCGTAGCCGCCTACGCCGAGGAACACGATCGCCCCGATTGGGACAGCACCTCACGCCTCTCGATCGACCTCAAGTACGGGACTCTTTCGGCGCGCACCGTGGTCGAAGCGTTGCCGGACTCGGAGGCGGAGCCCTTTATACGCCAGCTTGCTTGGCGAGAGTTCTATGCCCACGTCCTCGAGGCCTTCCCCGACACTGCGGCGCGGTCGATGCGATCCGAGTACGACCAGATCAAGTGGCGTGACGACCCAGACGGGCTGGCGGCATGGAAGACGGGCCGCACCGGGTATCCCATAGTGGATGCGGGCATGCGGCAGCTGGCCGGTGAAGACTGGATGCACAACCGGGTCCGCATGATCGCCGCCTCGTTCCTGGTCAAGGACCTGTTGATCGATTGGCGGCTCGGAGAGCGCCATTTCCGCCGCCTGCTTCTGGATGGAGATATCCCGCAGAACGTGGGCAACTGGCAGTGGGTGGCGGGAACCGGGGCCGACGCAGCACCATACTTCCGGGTTTTCAATCCGATTAGTCAGAGCCGCAAGTTCGATCCAGAGGGTGACTACATCCGTCGCTGGGTGCCGGAATTGGCGCAACTGCCCACTGAGACCATCCACGCGCCCTGGCTCGCCGGCCCGCCCGAACTTGCCGCCGCCGGCGTTGTTCTCAACGACAACTATCCCGCACCAATTGTCGACCACGCCACTGCTCGGCTACGAACACTTGATGCCTACCAGAAAGCCAGACGAGAGAAGGCCCAGTGACTTCGCTGATCGACAGAACAATGGACACTGCCATCGCCCCCGGCTTTTCCAACATCGGATACCGGGTCCGGCGACGGTCGTGGGAGCCGATCACCAAATCGCTGTCGGGGCAGACTGTGGTTGTGACCGGAGCCACCAGCGGGCTCGGCAAAGCGGCCGCGACCGACCTCGCCCGCCTGGGAGCCGACGTCATCCTGGTTGGGCGCAATCCGGACAAGACTGCAGCGGTGCAAGCCGAAATCGCTGCGGTTACAGACAGCAATACGGTCCGCTACGAATTGGCCGATCTCAGCCTCATGTCGGAAGTCCGCGATCTGGCCGGCCGGCTGCTGGACAACGAGCCCACCATCCACGTTCTGATCAACAACGCCGGCACGCTCTTCACCGAACGCACCGTCACCCTCGAGGGGATCGACAGCACCCTCGCCACCAACCTGCTCGGGCATTTCCTGCTCACCAATCTGCTCGTCCCTCGCCTGGTCGAATCAGCTCCAGCCCGCATCATCAACGTGTCATCGGGCGGGATGTACGGCCAGCGACTCTCGATCTCGAATCTGCAGAACGACCAGGGCGAGTACAAGGGGTCGGCGGCGTACGCCCGCACCAAGCGCGGTCAGGTCATTCTCACCGAGATGTGGGCCAACCGGCTCCGTGACAAGGGTGTCACGGTGGCTGCGATGCATCCCGGATGGGCCGACACGCCTGGTGTTGTGCAGTCGCTGCCCACGTTTCACAAGATCACCAAGCCGTTCTTGCGCACGCCGCAAGAGGGTGCCGACACCATCGTCTGGCTGGCGGCGAGCGACGAGGCGGTGAGCCGGAGCGGTGTCTTCTGGCACGATCGGCAGGCCCGGCCGACGCACAAGACGAAACGAACCAGGGAACGGCCCGACGCCCGCATTGCCCTGTGGCAAGTGCTCAGCGAGCTGTCGGGCTGGGACGACCGCGACTCCTAGAGGCTGCCATCACCACTGTCGGATTCGACGTGTAGTTTCAGGCGCCCGAGGGCGTCTTCCCAACTGGCAGCCCTGCCCCGCAGCCACCGACCGGCGTCAACCAGGGGCCCTGTGTCCACGTCGTACCGGTGCTCCCTCCCCTTTTGGGAACCGGTCACCAATCCGGACTCCTCGAGCGTCTTCAGATGACGGGCCACTGCCTGCCGAGTGATCGGCAGCACGGCCGCCAGCCGGCTGACTGTGACCTCGGAGCCGGCCGCAACTCGTTCGAGGATCTCGAGTCGCACGGGATCCGACAGGGCCCAGAACGTCTTCAGGGACCCGGGTCGCGTCACGGCGCAGCGACGGCTTCGAGATGACGCTGCAGATCTGCCATCTCGGCAGCCCAGCCGGAGCTGTTCTCACTGAAGCAGCGGCCGTACAGCTCGTGAGGCAACTCGGCGAACCCCGTTTCCACCACCTTGACGGTCGTGCAACCGTCCGTTTCTTGGAGGGTGAACGTGACTCTGGTCGTCCACACGGTTCCGTCCTCGGTGGTCCCCGCCTCCCAGCGGTAGGAGAACAGGGTTGGATATTCGACGGTTTCGACAACACCTTCGACTATTGAGCCATATCCGGACCAGCCGACCCGAAATGTGCCGCCGGGCTTCAGGTCGAGCTCGGCCGAGTCTCCGAACCACTGCGCAAGCTCATCTGCGTCCGTCAATGCTCGCCATACCTTCTCGATAGGGCCCGCCGCGGTGATCTCCCTCTCGATGGTGTCGATCTTTTCCATGTCAGTTCTCCCATTCGACAGGCAACATAATAGTTGCGTATCGATAGGCAACATAGAGGTTGCGCATTGACCTGTCAACTAGCTCCTTCGCCGACGAGGCGCGGGTCTGGGCGATTCTCAGTGATCGCCGGAGGCTGTGGCGGGGTCCTCCACCTTGATCGATTCGATGGCAGCGGCGTCCTCGGCGATTACCGCCGCAGCACCTTCGAGAACCTCGCGGACCTGCGATTCGGGGATCACCACCGCTCCTGCCGAGTCGGCGAAGATGTAATTGCCGGGGATCACGCCGACGCCGGCCACAACAACAGGCACGTCGGCCTGGAACGGTGTGACGACGTCGCCGCCCCATCTGGTCGCTTCGCCCGTGCAGTACACGGCCATGTCATACGCGGCGAGCTCATCGAAGTCACGGAGGCGTCCGTCGGCCAGGATTCCGGCAATCCCCTGGTTGTGCGCTCGAGACAACTTGGTGCCTCCACCCAGTGACACATTGCGATGACCATTGCTCGCCAGCACGAGCACTTTGCCTTCCGGCTCGTCACCGACGGCTTCGTAGAAGAGTCGGGCGAAGTTGAATCTTTCGGGATCGAGGGCAGCTTCGCACGTCGGGAAGTAAGAAATCGTCACCGCCCGTCCAAAGAGCGGCCTCCCCGGCGTCGGGCTGACGAGGTCGAGCAGGTGGCAGCGATGACGATGTAATCGACCCATCGCGTCCACCAGATCTGCGGTTCGAACTTGGGTCACCAGATCATCAATCGACGCTGCCATTTCGGCTCCTCTCCCGCTCCTGCGCTGTCGATCCATTCGTCGGTTGAGCTGCGCGCCCGTGCCCCGAACGCAGAGAACTCCGAGAACGATATATCACGCTCATCGACTACGCATCCCGCCGCTTCTTGAGATCGGCGATGACCCGTCGGGCGGCATTGTGCCCGGGTGCACCGGTGACGCCGCCGCCGGGATGAGCTCCGGAGCCGCACAGATACAAGCTGCGGATCGGCGTCCGGTATTGAGCGGCCCGGGGATGGGGGCGGAGGCTGAAGAGCTGATCCGGGTCGTGGCGGCCGTGGAAGATGTCAGATTCCGTCAGCCCGTATGTCGTCTCGAGGTCGAGCGGGCTAATCGTCTGCCTCCCGACGATCACGTCGGCGAGATCCGGCATGGACCGCGCCATGTACGAAACGATCCCGTCGGCGACATCCTCCTTGATGACGTCCCACTGCAAGCCGTCGGCCAGTTCGTAGGGGTAGTACTTGGCGAGGACGCTCATCACATGTTGGCCCGGAGGCGCCAGGCTGTCATCGACGGTGGACGGAATCGTGATTTCCAGACGGGGCTCCTGCGGCAATCGCCCGGCGGCTGCTGCCTTGTAGTTGGCTTCAAGCCCCTCGACATCCGGGAAGATAGTGATGTCCGATCGGCTCCAGCGGAGGTCGCCGCGCAGTTCGGGGAACCCGATGTCGGGCACGGCGCTGAGGGCGAGATTGACCTTCATCGAGCTATGGCCCATCCGCAGCTGCTCGATGTCCCTGACGAATTCCTCGTCGAGGTCGCCACGCTCGACCAGCTGCAGGAAGGTGAGCTTGGGATCTGTGTTCGCCAGCACACACCGGCTACCGAGGGTCTCGCCGCTAACCAGCTGCACTCCGACGGCCCGGCCGCTCTCGACGAGGATTCTCTCAACCGGTGCCTCCGTGCGAATCTCGACGCCCTGGGAGCGAGCGTATGAAGCCATCGCCTGGGTCAGGCCTCCCATGCCTCCCTTCACCTGCTGCCAGGAGCCCAGTTCTCCGTCGAGCTCACCGATTGCCATATGGAAGAACGGAATCGCCGACCCCGGCTGATCGATGCTGGCAAAGTTGCCCGAAACACAGGCCGAGGCGTACATGCTCTTGACCATGGGGCTGTCGAACCAGCGCTCGATGATGCCGCGAACACTGCCGGTCATCATCTGGGCAAGGCGATAACGCCGGTCTGGCGACAGCTTGCGCACATCTAGACCCATCCGGGCAAGGGCGGCAAAATCGCGCAGACCGGCGTCGAGCTTCGGCGGGTCCCGCAGCATCTGATTGCGCAGCACGGCGCCGACCTCTTGGACCATGGAGTCGAACTCTTCCATGGCATCGAAATCCGTTGCCGAGAAGCGTTCGACCTGCCTGCGGTCATGCCCCCGGTCTCCGGTGAAGAAGAGGTAATCGTCTCCGCACACCGCAAGCGTCCCGTCCAGCGGAATCATCTCGAACCCATGACGTTTCAGCTCGAGATCCCTGATGACCTCGTTCTGAAGGAGACTGACTACATACGAAATCGTGGAGACGCGGAAGCCGGGGTGTATCTCCTCAGTCACTGCGGCGCCGCCAACGATCGAGCGCCGCTCGAGCACCAGGGTTCTCAGTCCCGCCCTACCGAGGTAGCCGGCGGCGGTGAGACCATTGTGGCCGCCACCAACGATGATGGCGTCGTAATTCTCGCCCATCGGCGCATTCAAGTCGCCGGGCACAGGCCCTCCGAATCGCGCCGGCGCAGCTGCACCAACTGGCGTTGTCCCGGGCACGGGCGGAAGCAGCCGACCGCGCGCTCCGATCGCGTGGCATGCTGATTGCATGGGTCGAAGATCGGAAGCGCTCGGCTTGATCGGTGTCGGTTGCTCGGCGGCCGGCGTCCTCGTCTTCGAAATAGTCCTCACACGGATGTTCTCGCTGACGCAGTTCTACCACTTCGCGTTCCTCACGATCAGCCTTGCCCTGCTCGGGTTTGGTGCCAGCGGTTCAATGCTGGCGGCCTTTCCGACCGTGGGGCGAGGAGGGCCCCGCCGGTGGGCGCTCCTGGCGTTTGGTCAAGGTGTCACCACGCTCGGGGCCTACGCGGTAACCAACCGGATTCCATTCGACTCTTTCGCGATCGCGTGGGACCGCCGCCAGGTCGGGTGGCTGATCGCCTACTACCTGGCCCTGGCCGTGCCGTTCTTCTTCGGCGGATCGGTCACCGCGGTGCTGCTGTCGGGTCGGGACCAGCCGGTTCCGATCCCCTCGGCTCGAGTATATGGAGCCAGCCTCATCGGGGCCGGGTTGGGGTGCCTCGTCGCCATCGGCGCCTTGCCGCTCATCGGCGGAGTCGGGGTCGTCGCCGTCGCCACGCTTCTCGGTCTGCTGGCCGCGGTTGCCTTTGCGGCGCTGACGGGAACTCCATCACGCGCCAAGCTGATGACTGTGACATCCGTCACGATGATTGCGGTCTTGGCGACAACCGCCTGGTACGGCGGACTGGAGCCGCGGCTATCCCCCTACAAGGATTTGAGCGCCGCCCTCCGTTATCCCGGCGCCGAGGTGATCGACACCACATGGGAGTCCTCCTCTCGCGTGGACCACATCATCAGCGAAGGCATCCGTTCGGTACCCGGCCTCAGCTTCAGCTGGAGCGGCACGCCACCGCTCCAGGACGGGATCACGTTTGACGGCGACGATCTGAGCCCGATCCCCCTCGTCGGCCCTGAAGCGGCTGAATTCTCGTCTCATGTCCTCAACTCGATCGCCTTCTCCCTCCGCCCGGGAGGCAACATCCTGGTTCTGGAGCCCAGGGGTGGCCTTGACATTCTGATCGCACTGGCGGCAGGGGCCGGCACCGTCACCGCCGTGGAAGCTCACGGCCCCGCCGTCGAGGCCGCCCGCCGGGCGGGGGCACCGGCGTATTCCGACCCACGGGTCGAGATCGTCGTCAGCGAGCCGCGATCATTCGTGGAACGCACGGACCGCCGCTTCGACGTGGTGGACGCCGCCCTCAATGCGCCCTATCGACCGGTGACATCGGGGGCCTACAGCCTGGCCGAGGACTACCTGCTGACGGCCGAAGCCTTCGACGGCTACCTGAGCCTGCTGGCCCCGGACGGCGTATTGACGATCATGCGCTGGCTGCAGACCCCTCCGAGCGAGTCGATCCGCCTGTTCGGCCTGGCGGCCGGAGCTGCCCGGAGATCCGGAAGCGACCCGGCAGAAGCACTCATCGCCCTGCGCGGATATGCCACGGGCCTGGTACTGGTCAAACCGGACGGCTTCTCGCAAGAGGATGTCGAAATGGTGGTTCAATTCGCCGCCCGGGAGCGCTTCGATATCATCGCCGCTCCCGGCCGAGACCCCACCAACGAATACAACGTGCTGCCCATCGATGAGTACGGCGAACTGGTGGCACGACTGCTGGTCGAACCCGAGGAGATACAGCGATCGTACGAGTTCGACATTGCGCCGCCCGGCGACAACCGGCCGTTCTTCACACACTTCTTCAAATGGGAACAAGCCTCCGCGGTCCTCGACACGATCGGCAAGACCTGGCAACCGTTCGGTGGAGCGGGGTTCTTCGTCTTGCTGGCGCTTCTCGCCCTCTCGGTGCTCGGCGCCACCGTACTGATTCTCGGGCCCCTGCTGCTGATGTCCCGCCGCGGCAGCCCGGGGAGGACGGCGGGCGTCCGACTGTGGACTGTGGCGTATTTCGGACTGCTCGGACTGGCCTTCCTCCTGGTCGAGTTGCCTCTTGTCCAGCAGTACATCCTCCTGATGGGACGGCCGACGACTGCGCTGGCGGTTGTGCTGTTCGCCATCCTGCTGGCGGCCGGGGTTGGCAGCATGCTGTCGCCCCGGGTGGCGTGGCGCCCGGCGGCTGTGGCTCTCACAATCGCCGCGGTCCTATACCCGACGTTCATCAGTGCGATGAGTGCCGCCATTCTCCCCTGGCCGCTGGAAATCCGCATGGCGGTGGGTGCCGTGGCGCTTGCCCCGCTCGGGTTTCTCATGGGCGTGATGTTCCCCAAAGGTGTGGCCCGTCTCGAACGGCTCGCTCCTCATCTCGTGCCGTGGGCGTGGGGTATCAACGGGACAGCCTCCGTGATCGCAGCCGCCACCGCCGCACTGCTGACGCTCACCTGGGGTTTCCAGCTGGTGGTAGCCACAGGCGCCGCTTGTTATGCAGCCGCCGCGCTACTCGCGGGAGACCGGCCGGCCGATTCCACTAGTCCTCAGAGCGGGTAAACGGCACAAACCGGACCGCGCCCAGATTCTCGCCGGTCACCTCACCATCGCGGCCCACTTCGAAGCGCCACAGAGTTTGTACGGCTCCGATGGGACCGATCGGAATCACAACGCTCCCGCCGGGAGCCAGCTGGTCTACGAGTAGCTGCGGCAAGTGATCGGGGGCGGCAGTCACGACGATGGCGTCGAAGGGAGCGTGTTCCTCCCAACCGAAATAGCCGTCGGCGTTGCGGGTCGCCACGTCGTAGCCCAGGAGCTGGAGCCGAGCGTCCGCGGCCGTCGCCAGAGCCTCGATGATCTCGATGGTGTAGACCTCGATACCCATCTCTGCAAGCACCGCGGCCTGGTAGCCGGAACCCGTGCCGATCTCGAGCACCTTGTCCCCGGACTCGACGCCCAGTGACTGCGTCATCAGGGCGACGATGTAGGGCTGCGAGATGGTTTGGCCGTGACCGATCGGTAGCGGGTTGTCGTTGTACGCCTTATCGATGTAGTCGGCGGGGACAAATTCGTGGCGGGGTACCACCCGCATCGCGGCAATGGTGGCCTCGTCGGAGATGAGACGGGCAACGATCTGGAGATCGACCATGGCGGTCCGGTCGGCGCGGTGAACGTCAACCGGAGCGGATGTGATCGTCGAAGCCACCGAAGTCGCAACGTCCCCGATTGTCGTGGCGCTGGTTGCCACAGGAGTGGCCGGAGCCGGGTCCGCAGTTCCGTCCGACGGGCTGTCGCTGCATCCGCTCAGGGCGACAACCAACACAAGAGCCGAGATGGCGCGCTTCACACGGACACGGTGCCTGCATCCCAGCTCGATGTCAACCGGTCAAGAGCAGCCCGCCGGCCCCAGTTGTTCTGCTTCCCGAATGCGCAGCAAGCGAACGGGGAAGCCCTGCCACACAGGGGCTTCCACCGGTGAGTTCGACCGTGACTCGAGCCGAAACTGGCTTGCAACCCGGCTTCATCCTCTTCATCATGTCTCCTCGCGTGTGCACGCGTCGTCCGCGCCGGAACGTATCGGCCGAGAGCAAATGGGACTTCATCAGTGGTTGAGCGCGTATCGAACCGGCTCGATTCAAACTGAAGGCCGCCACCCAAGCCGGGCAGTATCCGGCCGGAATGACCGGAGAAGCCCTCCCGATTCCCGATATTGCGCCAGACTGACCGAATGAGGCGCTCTCCTTTGAGTAGGTTGCAGCCGATCGGCAACTCGGTGAGGGCCATCGCCGCCGTCGCAATCGTCGCCGTCGTCGGCCTCCTGGCTATCTATCTCGTTGGGCGCGAATCCGGAGTTGAGGAAGAGCCGACAAACGTAACGAACCCGGTTGCTGATCCCGGTCCCGTGGCTAGCAGGTTTCTCGATGCATGGTCTGCAGCCGATTGGGAAACCGTCCGCCGGATCAGCGCCGACCCACAGGTACGAGCCGACGAAGCTCTGGCGGACTGGTGGCGCGATCTCGACGTGGAATCCGTCCGATTCGCGGCAGGTACTGCCGAGGTCGGCGAAGGGACCGCCTCAGTGCCCATGCAAGTGACTGTGGGGGTCAAAAACGCCGGCAGTTGGGAATACGACTCGGCCCTCCGCCTGGTGCTGAAGGAAGACGACTGGAGGGTCGAATGGAATCCGGAGACAGTTCATCCATCACTCGGGATCGGCGATCAGCTCGAACTCACCACCGTGTGGCCCGAACGGGCCCTCATTACGGATATCGATGGACGGCCTCTGGTCGGGTCGGTACCCGCCGTCTCCGTCGGCCTGATTCCCGAGCGGATCGCCTCTCGAGATGACACTGCGGCGGCGATCGAGGAGGCGCTATCCGTGCCCCGCTCCGTAGTCGAAGGCATCCTCGACATGCCCGGCGTACAGCCCGACTGGTTTCTCCCGGTGTCGACAATTTCTCGCGAAGCCAACGTCGCCGTCCGGCCCATCCTCTACCCGGTCCCGGGCGTTGCGTTCCGGCTGGTCGACAGCCGGGTTCCCATCGACTCGCGACTGGCCGCACCGCTTCTTGGCACGACCCGCGAAATCACAGCTGAGCAAATGGCCGTCCTTGGTGCTCCCTACGCGCCCGGCTTGAAGGTGGGAGCTTCGGGTCTCGAAGCTTCCTTCGAACGCCAACTCGCCGGCACCCCGACCAGACACATCGTGCGGCGATCCGCTGATGGCTCAATCGAAACACTCGAGTCCTTCGCGGGGACTCCGGCCTCCAGCTTGCAGACGACACTTTCCCTGGATGCCCAGCGAACGGCCGAATCGGCACTCGAGGAAGTCGATCTGCCGGCCTCGATCGTCGCCATTGATGCTGCAACCGGGGAGATTCGCGCTGCCGCCAGCACCGCGGACGACGGGTTCAACAGAGCGACAGCCGGATTGTATCCACCGGGCTCCACCTTCAAGATTGTCGTGGCGACTGCCCTCCTCGAAAGTGGCTTGCAGCCCGACACGAGGATCCAATGCCCGCGCGTCGTTGATGTTGGCGGAAGGGAGTTCGGCAACGCTGCACCACTCCCGGCAACGATGACCTTCGAGGAGGCGTTCGCCCGGTCCTGTAACACCGCGTTCATTCGGCTCGCCGCCGACCTCGACTCCGCTGTGATCGCCGAGACTGCTCAAAGGCTCGGGTTCGGAAGCCGAATCGATATCGGAATCCCGGCCGCCGACGCCTCCTACCCAGCGCCTACCGACCCCGTCGAATTCGCTTCGTCCGTGATCGGGCAGGGCAATGTGCTGGCCAGCCCACTCAATTTGGCGAGCCTGGCTGCTACGACCGCCACCGGCGCATGGCACCCGCCGACTCTGATCGCGCATGCCGAGCCGGAAGCACCGGAGCAGGTTGATCCCACCGTTCTGGCCGATCTGCAGGCGATGATGCGATCCGTGGTCACCGGGGGGACGGGGCGGGCCGCGGCCGTTCCCGGAATTGAGGTGGCCGGGAAAACCGGGACGGCCCAGGTCGTCACGGCAGAGGGTCCCGACACAGTGGCCTGGTTCATCGGCTTCTCCGATGATCTGGCATTCGCGGTCAGTGTCGAGGGAGGCGAGTCGGGGGGGTCGACTGCCGCTCCCATCGCGGCCGCCTTCCTGAAGCAGCTCGCAGCCCGCCAAGAGTCGAATCTCGGCCCGAGCTGCCTTGCCGCGGGTGCCGATTGGGTCACCTTCCAGGGTGATATCACTCGGTCGGGCTGCTCACACGCGGCACCGATCGTCGAGCCCAGGATGCTCTGGCAAGCGGAGGCGGGCATATCCGGGTGGTTGAACAGCCCGATAGTCGTCGACGGCCTGGTTGTCGTCGGTAGCGCCGGTACCCGACGCAGCGGCAGCGACGATGGCGATGGCATATACGCTGTCGATCTCCGCAACGGGAGACAACGGTGGCACTTCCCGGCCGCCAACGACGTGAACGGCCTGGCGGCGGCCGATGGACTTGTCGTCGCCACCGGTGACGAGGGAATCGTCTGGGGCCTCGATGTCGCTACCGGGGCTCAGATCTGGAGCTTTGACGCCGGTGCGCCCGTGTTCACCAATCCGCTGATAGTCGGGGACCAGGTGGTCGTCGGCGACCTCTCCGGCGTCCTCTGGGCTCTCGATCTGGACGGAAACGAACAATGGCGAGCCCGGCTCGACGGAGCAATCAGAGGAGGTGCCGCCTCCGATGGACACGTCGTGTACGCGGTCAGCGAACCCGGCACCGCGGCTGCCTTCACGCTCGATGGCTTCGAGCTGTGGCGCACACGGATTGGACACCCCAGCGGCGATGAAGGTGGCAGTGAAGGCGACGCAATGGATCCAGCCACTGTCTTCGCCGCGCCCACCGTGGCCGACGACAAGCTGGTCATCTCGTTCATCTACGAAGGGGGCCCCACGCCTGCTCTGGTAGCGCTCGATCGATATGTCGGCACGCTCGCCTGGAGCGCATCGGATCCGGACCGCGTCGAAGACAGCTTCGCGAGCCTGCGCAACTCCCCTGCCCGCTACGGCGACTCTCTCATTTTCGCCAGCTCCCTTTCAGAAGGCGTCCAGGCCATCGGCGCGGCCTCTGGTCAGGCGATCTGGGCGACCCGGTCCGGCATTCTGTGCGAACGGCAGTGGGCCTCGCCTGTCGTTGTGGGCGAACTGGTTCTGCTCCCGCGCCCCGATGGTGCGCTCCACGCTTACGACGCCACCAGCGGCGACACAGTGTGGAGAATCGCGCCGGCATCCCCAACCGGATCGGCGCGGCTCGCTGAATGCACTGTGGACGGGCAGCAGACCCAAGAAGGCTTTGAATTGCAGGCCACCGTGGCGGTGGCCCCCGGCGGGACGATCATCGTTGCCTCGACTTCCCAGCTGATCTACGCGATAGGTGAGTCGTGAGGCGGCTCGAGCACAGGCCCTACCTCGCGGACCAGATCGCTACGGCGACCGCGACCACCCGACCGAATGATGCTGGTGCTTGAGAGCATCAAACTCTGAGCCGGCCAGCAACTCGTCGAGGTCGCCCACCTCGAGAAACGGACCGTAGTTGCGGAAGTCCGAACCGACAGGCACGGTGACGGTGCCGTCCGGGAAGATCATGACGTAGAGCTTGTCGAGTGTCTTGTGATCTAGAAAGTTGATCCGATAGCTATGGGCTTCCGCGTCGATCTGTCTCCGCAGGGCGGCGAACGCGGCGTCATCGACGACGAGTTCGGGCCACGGAACATCGGGGCTCATCGATCTCGGGAACGCCTGGAACACGTTGTAGAACAACCGACCGGGCAAACGGCCGGCTCGCTCCTCGAGTAGCCGGACGATGTTCGGCACGTCTTCGATGTTGTGACGGGTCACCGGTGTGGCCACCTTCACGTCGACCGTCGGATAGCGCTCGAGCACGTCGAGAGCAGCCATCACTGCCACGAAGTGCCCCGGCTCCTTCGTTCGCAATGACACGGCTTCGGTCGACCCGTCGAGCGGCAGCGAGATGAGATCGATATCCGCGCCGTGGGCATCCAGAAACGAGGTGGTGAGCAAGTCGCCTGTCGTTGAGACCGCCACCTCGAGGTCCGCCCGCGCGGCATGCCGGATCAGCGACCCGATATCGCCACGTTGCAGAGGATCACCTCCCGTGAAGACAATCCGCCGGCTCCCCCCGGCCGCGATCTTGCTGATGATTGCGAAGGCTGCGTCGGTATCAACCTCGGCGATCCCTTGGGGGCCCCAGCAGTAGGTGCACTGCTGACTGCACTCCGAAGTCACGTGAAAGTCGAACGTCACGACCTCAGTCACGGGGATCCTTCTCGTACGACATAAACGACCTGTGCTAATTGCTTCCGCGTGAACTCACGCGGTGGGTGCCCACGTTCAGGTGTCGTCCGGGTCGACCCAAACGGTCTCGCTTGGAGTCGGGACCCACAATTCTATGAATGTGAATTCCTCGGTCCCCGCGTTCTCGAACCAGTGGACTTCGTTCTCTTCGACGAGCGCGACGTCGCCGGCCGCCAGTTCGATGACCTTCTCATCAGCGTGCAGCGTTCCGCTGCCGTCGAGAACGAAGAAGAAGTGCTTGGCGTCGAGGTGGTAGTGAGCGGCCGCCGTGTCACCGGGGTGATAAGTGATCCGATCGGCTTTGATGTCGCGGAGACCGAAGATGTCCGGGGTGATGAGATCAACCCGATCGCGGGTGTCCCTGGTTGACCGGAGTCGGGGCAGATCCGCTGCCGCAATCGCCTTCACCATTTGGGTTCATCCTTTCTAGACGCCGCTGCCAATCTACCGGCAGTGTGCCGGACGCGCTCGAAATCTGCCCCGACTGCGGAACCGTCACGACCAAATGAGGCCAAAAGGCCCGAGACGGAGGGTCCGCCGACCGATACGATCAGGGGACGCTTAGATCAGAAGGAGTTCCGATGCCAGAAGCCGCGACGGAAGCGACCATCCCCTCGACAATGGACGCACTGGCTCTGACCGCGCCCGGTGAGTTCGAAGTCGGCGAGGCGCCAGTGCCGAAAGCAGAGCGGCACGAGGTCCTCTGTGAGGTCCACTCGGTCGCCATCTGCGGAACCGACAAGGAGATCATCTCCGGCAACTTCCTCAAGAAGGGCTGGCCGCGGGGATATCCATACACACCGGGGCATGAATGGTCCGGCGTCGTCGTGGCCGCCGGGGAGGGTTCAGCCGAGCTCGGCTTCCGACTCGGTGATAGGGTTGCCGGCACGGCCCATGACGGGTGTGGCAACTGCCGGATGTGCATGATCGGCCGCTACAACTTGTGCGAAAACTACGGCCACGAGGAACTCGGCCATCACCACTACGGCCACTACTCGACCGGGGCTATGCGGCAGTACCACAACACGTCGATCAAGAGCGTCTTCAAGATCCCGGATTCGATGACACTCGAACAGGCTGCGCTCGTGGACGCCAGCTCGATCGCGCTCCATGCTGTGAAGCGGGCCGGCGTGAACGCAGGTGAGACAGCCGCGATCATCGGCCCCGGGGCTCAAGGGCTGCTGGCCGGCCAGCTGGCCGGGCTCATGGGAGCCGCCCGGGTCATCGTGGTGGGCCGGGGCGAGCGCCTCAAGACCGCTGCCGCAATGGGCTTCGAGGTTGTCGACAACTCCGACACCGACGGCCCGGCGGCCGTCCAGGACCTCACCGAAGGCAAGGGAGCTCACTTCACCATCGACACTGCGGCCCGGGGCAATACCCCGGCCGACGCCGTCGGCATGACAAGGAAGGGCGGGCGGGTTGCCCTCATCGGGGTCCCCCTCGAGCCATGCGTCCTTCCGCTGCAGCGGATTGTCTTCGAAGAGATGGACCTGTTCGGGGTGCGAGCCAATCCGGGCACGTGTGAGGAGGTCATCCCGCTCATCGCCGAGGGCAAGCTGGACGTCGATGTCGTCACAACACATACGTTCCCCCTAGTGGAATTCGCTGCCGCGTACGAGACGTTCACCAAGCGCCTCGACGGTGCCATCAAGGTCCTGATCCAGCCCAACGCGTCGTGACGATCGGACGGCCCCAGCCGAGGTCCGGTAAAGGGGTAGGTGTCTGATGTTCAAGACGAGTATGGCGATCTCCCCCACTCCGGCCGACTTCGCTGCTCTGCTCTTTGCCGGGGAGTGGCAGGCGGCGCTCGATGCCGCCGTGGACCTGGGATACGACGCCATCGAGGTCAGCGTGCGCGATCCGTCCGATCCGGCCGTGGTCGCGTGCGACGAGGGCCTGCGGCGATCCGGCCTCCAACTCTCGGCGATCGCGACCGGCCAGTCGTTTTACTCAGACGGCTGGTCACCAACATCGGATGATCCCGACATCCGCAGCCGGCTCCAGGAGCGTATGTGCCGCATCATCGATCTGGCGTCTCCCTGGGAGGCGATGGTCGTGATTGGCGGCGTTCGTGGCACCTTGACCGGATCGGATGCCGAGAAAGCAGATCAGTACCGCCGGGCCGTTGACGCAGTCCGCAGCTACGGCGAATACGCGCGACAGCAGGGAGTCTCGCTCGTCATTGAGCCAATCAACCGCTACGAGACGAACTACATCAACACGATCCAGGATGCGCTGCAGTTCATCAGCGATGTCGATCTCGACAACTTCGGAGTCCTCCCCGACACCTTCCACATGAACATCGAGGAGGCGGATCTGGCCGAGTCGTTGCGGTTGGCCGGCGACCGCATCCACCACGTGCAGTTCACCGACAGCAATCGGCTGGCAGCGGGGCGCGGCCACATCGACTTCCGTGCCCTGGTGGCAGTGCTCAGGGCGTCCGGCTATCGAGGCTACCTATCGACAGAGACGTTGCCGCTACCGGACAGCAGAACCGCCGCCCAACAGGCGATCGAACTCTTCCGCACGCTCTGAACTCGCTGCGATGTCGGCGCTATGTGTTCTGACGCCTCGTCGGAGCACCAGGCGCTATCCCGCGAGGTGGTCGACACTCTCGGCCGTTGCGCACCTCGATCGGGCAGCTCAGTCAACAGCCGACAGGGCCGTCCTGTGTGTCCGACCGGAGGGGAGTTTGCCGGACATCTATCGCCCGTGGGTGCTCGATAACGCTCCGGGCGGTGGGCGTGTCGTATGTGTCCTCCCGGAGGGGGGAAGGGCCCCGCCGGTGACGGAGTCGCCGAGCGGGTAGGGGGGCGAGTCGCCTGGGGTGATTCCCGGCTGCAGGGCTCTGTCGCACCCAGTTCTCGAACGACAACGAACCCGGAGCGCCGCCGAACGATGCGCCCCTCTACCTCCATCGGCGCCCTGGCGGGCGCCTCGCAGGGACCTTCTCCCCTCCGGGGAGACACATCGCGGTGGACCGCCCCAATCATCTGATCTCGCGCCATAACACTCATCTCCACGAGCAGCGCCGAGCGGAACCTCGCCTGCTCGGCTTCGACCAGCGGCTTCTCTGAACATCACCGTCCACGAGGCGGGCCTGTCGTCGATCTGACTACGAGGTTCGGGGGGACGACAACGTGGCGAGCGCGCTCGCGCCCTTCGTCGAGCCTCTCGAGAACCAGGCCGACTGCCTCGCGACCAAGGTCGACCAGGGGTTGACCCACAGTCGTCAGACCAATCCTCGGCAATGCCGCCAGTGCCAGGTTGTCATATCCCACAAGGGAAATGTCATCCGGGATGGCCAATCCGGCCGCATCAATTGCCTCCAATGCCCCGATGGCGGCAATGTCGTTGGGAGCAAAAACCGCGGTCGGGATATCACCACTCTCCAGGATCTCATTCATGGCCTCGGCCCCACCGGCCTCCGTGAAGGCGCCCTTGACGAGCCGAATGTGCTCTTCGAGTCCGTGGCGCCGCATCGCCTTCTCGTAACCGCTGCGGCGGCGGGGCGACCCTCCCGCAGTGCCGGCATGGATGTGTGCGATCTTCGTGTGGCCCTGCCCAACCAGATAGTCGATCGCCTCCTGGGCTCCGGCGGCGTTGTCAACGCCCACCGAGTCGACAGCCTTGGACCGCGTATAACGCCCGACCAACGTCACCGGAAGGGATGCCGCAACCCTCTCGATCTTGACCACCTGCATCATCGAGCCGAGCATGATGAGACCGTCGACTCGCAGTTCCAACATGGTTTCGATCGCACCACGCTCTCGCTTCGGATCGAGGAACCCGGACGACAGCATCGCCCGATAGCCGGATTGGTAGGCCGCGTCCTCGATTCCGTCTGCCACATCGGCAAAGAACGGGTTGTGCAGATCGGCAACGATCACGCCGATGACGTTGGTCCTTCGCTGCACCAGGCTTCGGGCCACGGCGTTTGGTCGATAGCCGAGTTCCACGGCCGCGGCTAGAACCCTCGCGCGACGGACTTCGCTGACGCGATCGGGTTGGCGCATAACAAGCGAAACCAGGGATTTGGAGACACCGGCACGGGCCGCAACGTCAAGGATTGTTGGCTGTTTCGAGGGTTTCTCCCTGGCTACTTCTTCGAGGGTTTCTCCCTGGCTACTTCGTGTCGGGGTTGGGAAGCATGAAGTCCTCGCGGATCACCCGGATCAGTTCGTGGTGTGATGCGATGAAGCCGCGCAAGGTGCGCACAGTGGCCCCGTAGGTATCGAACTCGGAGGGGGTCATCCCGTCCTCGTCGTACGCCGCGCGGAAGTCCGGGATGCAGTCATACAGCTCGGCAATGATCTCGGGCGCGACCGCATCATCCATCCGCTCCTTGACCTCGACCTGCGAGGCATTGAAGAGCTTCTGCCACTTCGACGGAATTGTGAGAATGGCATCGGCGCCAATCAACTCCGACCAGTGGAGATGGTGACGGTATGCGGCCGCCAGCAGCCGTGCCCTGTACCCGCGCTCCTGATAGATCCCATAGGCCTTCTTGAAGACGGCGACACCGGACCACGGGAGATAGGCCGGGTTGACGATGATCCCGTCGCGCTTGGTCACCACACCCATCCAGTCGTCGGTGCGGCCCACCATGATCGTGCAGACGGGTGCCATGTCGTCGACCGGCAGACCTTCGGCCGCGCGTCGTGTCAGGCCTCGATCGACCGCCTCGCCAACGGCGACTGCTTGGGGCACGGTGAAGCTGACCGTGGCGTTTACGTTCACGCCGCGGTAGGTCGCCTCTTCGATAGCCACGATGCCTTGGCTGGTAACTGGAAGCTTGACCTGGACGTTGGGGGCCAATCCGGCAAAGTGGACGGCCTGTTCGACCATCCGGTCGACGTTGCGATAGTTAGATGGTTTGGTCTGTATCGACAACCGACCCTTCTTGCCACCTTCGCGCTCGAAGACGGGCAGCAACATCTCGGCACCCTTGACGCCGATCTCCTCAAAGACCTGCCACATGACTTCCTCGTCGGTCCACGATGGATTGGTGTCGATCACCTCATGGATCCTGCCGACCCAGAGGTCACGTTCCTGCCTCAGGACCTGCTCGACAATGGTGGGATTGCTGGTGGCTCCCACGGCACCGTGCTCGATTGCATAAGTGA
>Ga0316187_10001281_pt1 | contig 21483 bp, 23 predicted proteins | sample CroRivburrow1_MG_FD_204927 | JGI IMG/M metagenome (GOLD analysis project Ga0316187, IMG submission 204927) | Coastal sediment microbial communities from Maine, United States - Cross River worm burrow 1 | ecosystem: Environmental > Aquatic > Marine > Coastal > Sediment | place: USA: Maine...
AATCTCGCGAACTAATCCGCCGCCAACCTCTGCGGCGGCGACGCCAGGTAAATTGAGGAACCATTTACGCAATATATCATCCACCCAACTGCGCAGCTCGACAGAACTTCGTTCTGACGAACTGATAACAAATTCTTGTACCGGTATTTGCGAGGGATCGCGTTTGTATATGACCGGTGGATCAATAGTAGTCGGTAAAAATCGTTTGGCGCGATCTAATCTGGTGCTCGCGTCTCTAAGTGCGATATCGATATCCTTGCTATAGGAAAACGCAAGATCGACAGTGGTTAGTCCCTGCGAGGTAGTGGATTGAATATTAACCGCGTCTTCGGTTATGGCAAGCTGTTCTTCCAGTTGGCGTGTAATACGGTCTTCCATAACGGTGGCGGGTACGCCTGGGTCGAGTATGCGAACACGAATTTCAGGGTATATAAGGTGAGGGTGCAAATCTATGGCTAGCTTGCCTAATGAAAACAGGCCCAATACAATTAGGGCTAAAGAAATCGCGCTAACTCCGATAGGGTGATGTATAGACCAGGCTGCCAGGCCTCCGGTGCGTTGGATTAAGTTGTTTTTAGGGGTGTCTTTGTGAGTGTTTTTCATAATACTAAGTACTAACAATCATTACCTGACCCATTAGTTGGACGTCGAGTCTGGCGCGTTTACTTGCTGCACCTTTGTACCGTTTTTAAGTGAGAGGAAACCTTTGGTAATGACGAGTTGCCCCTCTTGTATACTTTCATCGAGGATCACAACGTCTTCGGCAATGCGTGGTCCGCTCATTACGCTTAAGCGTTTGGCTTTGTTGCCTGCATCGATTATAAAGACGTATTCACCCTGAGTATCTTGTCTGAGGGCGCGAAATGGCAATAGTAGTCTGGGTATATTTTTGGTGTTGAACTGGACTCTGCATAACTGGCCGGGTACAGCTCCTTTAGGCACCGGCTTTAATTCGACTTCAACCGTACCCATTCGTGTGGTGGGATTAAGGCTAGGATGGATTCTAACAATGTGCCCTTCAAATGTATTGTTGCCAAGTGCGTCAATACGTGCCTGTATTTTATCATTAGTAGATAGTTTAGGTAGTAATAACTCCGACACCGACACTTCGGTCATAAGTGATGTCATGTCAGATAATGTTAGCAGGTGACTATAACGTTCGGCAATATTTCCAGGTTCTGACAAGCGGCTACTTACCACACCATCGAATGGCGCGGCGATGGTTGTATAACTTAGACGCGTTTTGAGTATTTCTTCGTCGGCTGTGGCAATTTCGAATTCCGTTTCGCTGCGTGTCAGTTGTTCTGCTGAGGCCAGGTTTTTCTTGGATAAATCACGCATACGCTTTATATCTTCACTAGCTTTGTGGCGGCTAGCCCGTGCACGTGCTAGCTGTGCGCGTAACAATTTATCATCCAGACGTGCAACAATCTCACCCTTTTTGACATTGTCACCTTCGTAAAAAGGAAGCTTGATAATGCGACCTTCCTCCTGATTGAATATTTTAACTTCGTGTCTTGCGCGCAGGCTGCCAGTTCGAGTGCGTATTACGGCGATATCTTCCTTGGTGACCGCTACAGCCTCAACAAGATGATCGGTTTTGGCTTTTTGCTTTTTTTGTGGGGCTTCCTGTGTGCAGGATAGAAGCAAAATGATAATTAAAGCGGCAGAAAAACAACGTATTATAAGAGTCATAGTTGAAACATTATTCTCCGGTAGATCATATACATTAGCGTTAAACCATATACTGTACAAGCACTATTGTATTTAATTTAAGTCTAATTATCTTTGAATTAGGCAAACTGAATTATCTATCATTTTATTGGTGCTCCATGAAGGTTTTTACAATTTCAATTGGCAAGTACTTGACAATACTACTAAAGATTAGTGTCAGCTCATAAAGGAAATTAGACACGGTCTAAATGGTGCGGTTCTAGTAATAATTGAGCCTGGGTATCCTGGCCAATAAGAAAATTTACATCAGTTAATATTTACAGAAGATATGGATGAGGGTATTTTAGTAGTAAGTCTAATATGTCATTTTAATATAGAGATTTTATAGGTGTCTGAAAAAAAATTAGCCTCTTTCCGTCCTGCGCGAATAATCCCTTTAATCATTGCAGTCGTTATCGCTGTCTATGCTATCTGGGCCTTGTATATCGATAAATTTATGATAACTCCTTGGGCTAAGAATACGCACTCACTTGAGGGGATTGCAGCACAGCTTGCCTCTCTATCGTTGTTAGCCTTGGCAGTTTTTATTGTGGTGATGTTGTTTGATTGGAAATATAAAAACCTTAGAGGTTTAATCGGCTATATATCATTTTTCTCCTTTATTTTGTCGGCAATACTAAGCGCATTTTATTAGGCAGTTATTTCTTATAACGAAACTCATTAGTTATAATAGTTTGTTATATGTATGCATTTTAACTAGAGTTAATCCTCACTATTTTTCTAAAAAAAGTGCCCAACATGAATAATAAGTGTACAAAATATGTTCGGTTTATATTATAATGCGCTTATATACTAAATGGTATTAGGTCGCTGTGTATATCGGAACCCTAGTTTCTAAATTACGTAGTAAAATAATAATAATTATAAGAAGTATTGATTCTCATGTTGATAAAAAAATTTGGTAGTGGTGCCGGCTTTTCACTTTTTGAAATTATGCTGGTACTTGGTGTTATATCTATTTTAGCGAGCTTTGCATATCCAGTTTACAACAAATTCAAAGTTAAAGCTCAAATTGTTGAGGTAGCTGAAGCATTGGCGACGATCCATAGACATATGGAAAGTTATTATCAATTCAATCAAACCTATGTTAATGATTCACCTGAACCAAGCAGTTCGGCTTGTGGTGCGATTAATATTGCGGCTTTAAAATCTAGATATTTTAATTACCAGTGTGTTTCAGTGGATCTTGATGAGTATTTGTGGGAAGCGTCAAACAAAGCCAGTGTAGGTCTAGGTGATGCCAATACATTCAAATACACTATTAACGAAAATGGTGAAAAAACAACGACAGCCTATCCAGATGTAGAGGACAGTGCGCCTTGTTGGTTGTTGTACAAGAGTAGCTGCTAACGCACAAGGTTAATGAGATACGCAAGAATTTGTTCTAGGTTTGCCGGCAATACTTCACAAGGAAACTTTCCACAAAAAATTGGTGTATTAGGCTAAGTTTACTGAATTTTAAGATTAAAATTCAGTAAACTCCAATTTCGATACCGTCCATTCTTTGTTATTTTTAGTGAAATTCACCGCACCATCTATTCTTTTATTGGGGTAAATAAACATCATTGAGGCCTTCTGACCCTCAATTGAAACATTAAAAAATTCAATATAAGGGGTGTCTTGTTTTGTCTTGTTTGGGTTGGAGACAAACTTCACTTTTTTACCAAATTTGGTAAGTGGCATCGATTCGGTGATATCTTGATTCTTAAGCAGAGACAAGGATTTGGTTTTCAGAAATGGGTCATTTTGAAAATAGGGATCGAGTTCTGGTAAATTAAGTGCGAGTTGGCAAATTTGATTAAGATCATTATTTGTTTTACTAGAGCTCAATAACGTTTTTTCACTAGTTATAGCATAGACTTCAATTAAGCCAGCAACGAACAAACTACCAAATAGTGTGTAGGTGAGGATTTTCATGATTTGGCTACCGTATCCCTGATAAGTCGGTTGTAATTTTATTATTATTTTTACGTAGCTAATTATATCAGCAGCAGACCGTCCATACGAGTGTGAATAATACCATTAAGCAAAAATCTCATTGGCACAATAATTATTCTAGACCCATCCCTTAATTGTTAGGTAGGTAATACGTACATATTTCGTAGATGTTAATAAGGTATTATGGTTGAGAATTATGTGGTGTCATAAAGAATATTATAAATTTCTTATATATCTAGCCTATGACAGGGATTACTCTACGTAGGTAATAGTCGCTAGGCAAAAATATTGCAATATGTAATAATGCAAATGCATCATCACTGGTAGATTTTGGAGTAAACAATTTACTTAGTTGGGGGGGGATGTATGCCAACGTTTAGAGATATTCTTAATCAGGCTGTTGATGGCAGCTTTGCTATTGATAATAAGCAACGGATTATCTATTGGGATTCCGGATGTGAAGAATTGCTTGGTCACAGCTCCCATTGGGCGCTTGGTAGGCCATGTAGTAGTGTCTTGAATGGCTGCAAACCTGGCACTGGTGAACAATTTTGTAGTACTGAATGCCCAGTAGCAGGTTTGGCAGAAGGAAAAACCGGGCCTAAAACATTTCCCCTTGATGTTGACGGTCGTAATGGAGAATCACTTTCTTTGACCGTTAGTATTGCCCTCGTTCCATCGACATGTAAAAACAACTGGCATGTCATGCACCTATTACACAAAGGTATTCATCCTGATGTACTCAGTGCAATGGATAGTGCAAATAAAGCATCAAATGCACGACCTGCTCATCGTTTGCGTTCAAAAGACTGTGGTAGTACTGATAAGACCGTTTCGCGCTTGACTCCGCGTGAAATGGAGGTTTTGGCGATGTTGTCAGAAGGTAATTCAGGTGCAATAATCGCGGAACGACTTTGTATTAGCAATACCACTGTTAGAAATCACATCCAACACATACAGGGAAAATTAGGCGTGCATAGTCAGACCGAAGCAGTCGCCTATGCATATCGCCATAATTATCTATAATTATTAACGTGGCATATTAACGAGAGGGTTATAACAATGACAAAAAGAGTAGCCGTAGTGATTAGGGGTAGGCAAACAGAAGCAATACGTATGTCCATAGGTCTGACGCTGGTCGATGATGTTGTTGATGTCTATTTGGCAGACAAGACCTTGGAAAGAAAGGGTAATGAATTAAACATTGATACGCTCAAAGATTTGGAGATAGGTTTATACTCCAGTTGTGAAGAAGGTGATGATATTACTTTTCTTCCAGCAGAAGAAATGGCAAAAAAATTATTAACTTACGATCACATTCTACCATATTAGGCTAATCTACCCTATTGCCCAGCCGACTATCTAGAATGTAGTCTAGAACATAGTCGGTAGCTATAACTGTGCCTCTTTAGTCGCCAATATTGTTTGTTTACAATATGATGCAGATGCATCATATTCAAACACTTCACACGTCGATAGTATTTTTGTCTAAATGAATAAACATCATCTTTAAACAAATACACAATACGTTTTTTCAGACAGCCACAAGGAATTGCAAAAATGATATTGGGACTATTAATTACATCAGAGAAGCACCTAAATCATATTATTGGATTGGCCAACGCTGCTTCAGCTAAAGGGCATGAGGTTATTTTATTTTGCATGGATAAAGGTACCAAGCTAATAGAAAAATCCGAGTTTACGGATCTGTGCAAAGTGGAGAATGTGTTAATCAGCTTGTGCAGGCATAGTGCAGAAGAACACGGCGTGGAAACCAATAATTTATCCAAAGACATCGTATGCGGTAGCCAATTTAATAACGCAATGATGAACCACGAGGCAGATAAGGTGTTGGTATTATGAAAATATTACACATCGTAAATAGTAGTGCGGACAAAAATGTGGGCGACCTTATGAGCGCACAAGAAAAAGATAATGAAGTAAAATTGATTAAGTTGGATTCGGCTGATGTTAGTTACGAAAGCCTTATCGATGAAATTGAAAACGCAGATAAAGTGATTTCCTGGTTGACGGAGTCGTAAAGTTTCCAAGTTAGTAGAGTATTTTGTGGTGTTTATATGGGCGTACTTATGGAAAAACAAGAGATGCATCGCAAAGCTCTGTCATCCTATGACTCATTAATAACGCATACTAAACTATTCAATGATGCCCAACTAAAAACTGTCCTGGTTTTTCTGAGCGTTGTTTGTATTTATTTTCTGCAATATCGATTTCGAATACTTGACGACAATACACTATTGAGTTGGCGCTGGATTACTACAGAAGAAACATTCTTTAAGCTACTATTACCTTTGGTAATAGGGCTAGTGTTAGTTTACAAATGTTGTCAGATGCAGGTCACTGAAACAAGGGCTATAGCCATCCTGGTTTTAACGGCCTTTTTAATCAGTATGTTTAGCTGGCAAACCCCGGAAGTTATTGTCGATAGCGCCAGGTACTTTATTCATGCCAAGGTAATAAATAGTGAAGGATTAGGCTATTTTTTGTCAGCTTGGGGATCTGATGTTAACGCCTGGACTGATTTACCACTAATTTCCATTGTATACGGATTGATGTTCAGTATATTTGGCGAATCACGTATGGCCATACAGCTGCTTAACAGCGGATTTTTTGCTGCGACTGCTGTGTTGACTTATCTAATAGGTAAAAATTTGTGGGATGCTCAGTTGGGTATTTTCGCCGCGTTTTTATTATTAGCCATACCTTATTTGCATATTCAGACAGCATTAATGTTAGTCGATGTGCCTGCAATGTTTTTTTTAGCACTGGCTTTTTGGCTTACTATTCTGGCGCTGCAAAAGGGCAATGCTGGAGTAATTGGCCTTGCATCTATTAGTATAGTGTTGGCTATGCTGAGTAAGTATTCTATCTGGATAGCTGCGAGTGTAATTTTACTATTGCCATTCGCGATTTCAGGTGTTGCAAAACCTGATTTAGTAAAACGCTTGGGTATACTCATATTTTCCAGCGGTTCGTTAATGCTAGTATTGGGCGCTGTATATTATGAAAGTGTCATGGATCAGTTTGGTCTGCTTTTTGGATTTCAATGGGCGGGTCTTAGTCGATGGCAAGAGTCGTATGTTTCGACATTCCTATATCAAATTCATCCTATAGTTAGTTTATTGTTGTTAATCTCACTAGGGTTGGCGGTTAAAACTAAAGATACTAAATATTTTCTCATAGCGCTTCCAGTACTGGTTTTTCTTTTGCTGGGAATTGAAAGGGCGCGTTACCTAATAGTTTTGTTTCCATTTATCGCGCTGCTTGCCGCTTTTGGGCTGCGTTATTTTCAAGATTTTGTCATAAAAAAATACATTGTGGCTAGCGCCGTATATGTTTCCGTATTAATTACTGTGGGATTAAGTATACCCTTTCTTGCATCGATGGGAGCTGCCAATATAAAAGCTGCAGCTAAATATATTGATTCTCTTCACGTCAATGAGGTGTTAGTGTTAGTATCTGAACAAGAGCGTTCCAGCATAAATCCTGAAATATCGATACCTTTGTTGGATTATTATACAGACACGAATATCAAGCATTATTTTACAGACCAAAAAAATAATTATAAACAATCGGTTAGTCAGACCTCTCCATTGAGGTTTACTTGGCAACTTAAACCCTTTCCATATAGTAAAATGGAACCTAATAATAATTATTCTGGCACAATTGTACTGATAACATCTAATAAAATACAATCAGTAAGTAGTGAGATAAAACAGAAACTCAAGGAGTATTCACTTAAACGCAAGTTTTTACTCAACGATGGCGTATTTAGGTATCAAACGGTTGTAAAAGTATTTCAGAAAACAGCATGGGAATAGTCACACAGTAAGCAGGATATTGCATAGGGTATAATTATATGAATAATACAAAAAATACAAAGTGGGCTTTTGGCATCGTCGCATTTTTCGCACTAATAAGCATGGGTACTTATGTTTACAATGAATACTACATTTACCTCTCGGTATATCTGTGGTTTGGTTTCATTTATGGTATGTGTTTGCAATATGGTCGTTTTTGTTTCTCATCGGCCTTTAGAGATCTTTTTGCAGTAGGCGTGCCGCGAATGGCGGTTGGTATCATGATAGCGACTGTGTTATTTGCCGTAGTTAGTGCGTTTGTCTCAGCAACGGGATTAAGCACCTTTCATGCAGCACCTACCAGCGTTCATGCTATGGTTGCGGGTCTAATATTTGGGATAGGCATGGTGTTTGCCGGTGGTTGCGCTTCTGGGTCTTTGTACAAAACAGGTGAAGGCAACGGTGTCGCCTTGGTTGTGATTTTGTCCATAAGTGTTACTCAAGCATTGTTTGCCGATGTAGCAGGATTTGCCAATAAATTGGTTCCTCAGTCTTGGCACGATTCAGCGGTAAGTAAAGGCTTGCCCGAGGTCATCAATGCGGGAGACGGCTGGGTTGATCAGTATCTGGCCGGATATGTATGGGATCAACCCGTCATGACCTACGCTAGTATGTTAGGTCACAGTAATGATAGTATCTTTGGCGCATTTGTTGGTAACGTCTTATTAGGTGTGATTATCCCTGCAATTATTTTATTGGCCATAATCTATTACGGTTGGTCACGTACGGGATATTTAAATAAACAACGTAAAATCAAGACCACAACGAATTGGAAAGATGAGATTGCTGGTTATTGGACCATGATTATGGCCTCAAGACGAACGGCTATTGCGGGATTAATTCTCGGTATCTTTTGTGGATTGCAGATGTTGGTTACCCAAGGGCTAAGGGTAAAATTTGGGGTGAAAAACGCTGGATCCTTATTAGATCGCATGGGACATGATTTTGGCCTGTCTGTAAATGGAACCGTTTTTGATCCAGGGTATTGGTATGTGACCACTCAGGAAGCGCAGTGGGTGGGGTGGATGTTTAATAAAATGGGCGCCGACAATATGGATAATATCTATTTTGGGTTTGTGAACGGCATACCCAATCCGGCTATTAATCCGGCGGATTGGATGTCCTTGGCTCTCATTGGTGGTGCTGCTGTAATGGCTCTGTTACACAATGAATTTAAATTCAAAAAACCAACCTGGGAATTGGCCATATGGGCAATGATCGGTGGTGCCCTCATGGGTATAGGCTCAAGGTTGGGATTAGGCTGTAATGTAGGTGCATTTTTTGTAAGGGTCTCACAAGGTGATGCATCAGGTTGGTTGTTTGGCCTGGGAATGATCGCCGGTGCTTACATTGGTGTTAAGTTTTTTAATTGGTGGACAGAGCGCAAGTTAGAAAAAGAATTTGCTGCTTGCAATATTTAGGCAATAGATCAGGAGAATATACAATGAAATTTGATAAACAATCTGAAGGACTCTATTTGTTGGATGTAAAAGGCTATGTTTGTCCGCATCCACAAATTTACACGAAAAAAGCCTTATCAAAAATAAAATCTGGTGAAAAACTGGAAGTAATATTTGATAACCCTTCGTCTGGAGAATCCATTGCTACAATGTGCGATAACAACGGCGATGAAATATACAATAAAGTACAACGGGAAGCAGGTGACTTTGTTTGGGGCATTCAAAAGGCTTAATAATTGGCTGTGTTGAATTGTAATAATCATATTAAATAAGAGAATTCCAAAATGAAACGGGAACTATGGTTAGTTATTTTTGTGGTCACCATATTCATGGGCTGGATGATTGGTTACAGCGTGCCACCGATGTTAGAGGTTGGTCTAATCGGTGGTGGTACTGGTGATCCTGGTATCAAAACGGAGGTGAGTCAGGACTTAAAGGATTATTATAAGGAGTTGGAAGCCGATGACTAATGATTCCACAAATGCAAATGAAGCCGTTGCGGTTAAAGTCAATGCAAAGCTTATGGTTATGATTGTCTTTATGTTGGCGATAATTGCCTACGTGTCGGGGTATATCGTTTCAACGAACACCGGAGTTGAACCGGGATTTTTCGAAATAGCCGAAGCTGGTGGCTATGGTGCTGGCACCGAAAGTAAACCTGTAGAGGGCATGAGCGAGGATATACAAAAACACTATGACAAATTGGCAGATGACGATTAATGTCCAGTCAAAAAAAGAAAGACCTTGTTGTATTAGGCGCGGGTGTCACAGGTTTAAGTTCTGCATTTTTTGCAAAACAGAATAATCTAGACTGCTTGGTTGTAGAAAAAGACAAGTATGCTGGTGGACTGGCTAAGACAATCCGATACAAAGATTTTAAGTTTGATTTGGGTGGTCATCGTTTTGTTACCCACCACAGCAATCTATATCGTTTTATTACTCGTTTATTAAAAGATGATTATGTGACGGTTAAGCGTTCAAGTAAAATTTATTTAAATAAACGCTACATCAATTATCCCTTAGAACCAATTAATGCATTTTTTCATACCGGTATAAAAAACACCGTTCACATCATCAGCGACTACCTTAAGCAGAAGGTATTAAACATCAAACAGAGTACAAATCCAAAGTCCTTGGAGGATTGGATTGTTTCTCATTATGGTCGTCGCTTGTACCATCTGTTTTTTAAATCTTATAGTGAAAAGGTGTGGGGAATTGATTGTTCTAAAATTGATAAGGAATGGATAATACAGAGGATTCAAGGTCTTTCTTTGGGGCAAGCGATAAAACGAGCAGTATTTCAATCTAAAGGGAATAGATTTAAAACGTTAGCCGATGAGTTTCTTTATCCTAGTAATGGAATTGGAGACATTATTGATGGTCTTTGCGATGGGATCGACAAGAATTCTATGTCGTTAAATAGCGAAATCATAAGTATTAACCACGATTCAAATAAAATTGAAAGTATTGATATAGTGCATGCCGGTAAACAAATAAATGTACCCGCCAAACAACTTATAAACACTATTCCTATCACACGGTTTGCCAGACTATTAAATCCAGAACCACCTGCTGAAATAAAGCATGCAATTGATAAGCTTAGAAGTAGAGACTTGGTTGTAGTCACTCTATTTATTAACAAACCACAAGTAACAAAGGATAATTGGATCTATTTCCCCGATAAATCAGTTCCTTTTGGTCGTATCCATGAGCCACCCAATTGGAGCGCAGCCATGTCGCCCTCTGGAAAAACATCGATTGTCGCGGAATTCTTTTGTTTTCATGGCGACCCTGTATGGCAATCTTCTGAAGAAGATATCGTCAGTAAAACAGTCGCTGCGTTACAAGATATGCAATTAATTACACAGGATGAGGTGATCGATTCGAAAGTTATAAGAATTCGACATGCCTACCCATTATTTGAATTGGATTTTAGCACTCACTGCGAAATTGTGTGCCAGTATTTGGATGGTTTTGAAAATCTTAATTTGGCTGGTCGAAGCGGAATGTTTCGATATTATAATCTCGATCAGGCAATGTTGAGTGGAATCGATGCCATTAGTTCACTATTACCCAATAATGACTCTAGTGTTGACAGCCTACTAACAGAATATCTTACTAGTGAAAGAGGGCGTAATAATGAAGTGCGCACTGATAATACCAGCATGGCTACCTGAAGAGCTTTTCCCGGCAAAAACAGCAAGTTCGCAACTAAATTATTGGCAACCTCTGGGGACCTTATATGTTGCTGCGAGTCTTAAAGAGGCGGGACATGAGGTTAAGTTTTTTAATGGTGCCTTTCTGAGACATGCAGAGATAATGAGTCGACTAGAGGAATATTCGCCAGCTTTGGTTGGTGTGTATTCCACTACGTTTGGTTGGCCAAAGGCATTGAAGACAGCGGCCGCAATCAAGGCAATAAACAAAAAAATATTTATTTGTGCCGGTGGACCGTATCCTATTGCCGTAAAATCCTCTTGTTTACAAGACAATAAGGATATCGATGCGGTTGTTATGGGAGAAGCCGAGATAACCTTGCCTCTGTTAGCCAAGCACATCGAAAACTCTTTACCACTTAGTAAAGTTGCCGGCCTTGTCTATAGAAACAATGGAGAAATTGTTCAAAACACAGCAAGTGTTCTTAACGAAGAACTAGACAAGATTCCATTTCCAGCGCGTGAATTAATACACGATACCAAGGATTATCTTCCCCCTCCTGCTACCTATAGACGAAAACCAGTGGCAGTAATGATTACTGCAAGGGGTTGTGATCGACGTTGCATATTTTGTTCACAAATCGATAAGAAACGGGAAAGTGGCATTCGTGGTATACGCTTTCGTAGTGTGGAAAATGTTATAGCAGAAATAGAAATGTGTTTACAACAAGGTTATCGGGAAATAAAGTTTATTGATGACACTTTAGCCGCTGATTATGATCGTTTAATGAAGCTTACCCAGGAAATCAAACGACGTAAACTCGATTTTACCTGGTTTGCTTCTGCTTGTGTTAATCAAGTCGATAAACCTCTTTTACAGGCTATGAAAGACGCAGGTTGTTGGGCAATTTTATTTGGTGCAGAATCGGGAGTGCAGAAACACTTAAACACGCTACGTAAAGGTTCAACGCTTCAACATACCCGAGACGCTGTTAAGGCCGCAAAACAAGTCGGGTTGAGTGTAACCACATCGTTTATGTTTGGTATACCAGGAGAAACCTACGCCGATGCATTAAAGACCATAGATTTCGCCATAGAATTGGACGCTGATACAGCTAATTTTCACGCCATTACACCTTTCCCGGGGACCTATTTGCATGATCATCTCAGCGAATATGGTCGTGTATCTAATGATTTAAGCGATTATACCTATCAAGGTGCCGCATTTGTTCCTTTTGGATTGACGCGCGAACAAGTGCATAGCTTGCGTCAGTTAGCGTTCAAGCGATTTTATTCGCGGCCTGGGTTTCTGTTTAATCGAATACTTAAACTCAGACACAGAGCCGAATGGCGGTCAGCTGTGCACGGTATTAAAAGCCTGTTTTGGTTGTGGTGGGAAAAAGATATATTTAATCGACAAAAAAAGGTAGCAAAGCAAGTCAACTAAGCAACTTTAACCTTGATATACTCTTTTGCCAAACTGGGGTATAGCTTTGGATTGAGTAATATATTCGTCATAAAATAACATTCATGGGTGCAAAAACAGGGTTTTTCTTTGGTCTTGTGGAAAAATTGTTGTGCAGCAGCAGATTGCAACACATTATTAATATTATATCCATGGTCTCGAACGTTTCCAAAACTGTGATCTTGGATTTCGCAAGGAAAAACATTGCCTGTTTCAGATAATACGACATTAATCTTACCGGCATAACAGGGAATCAGTCTACGTTGCTGCTGGGTAGTATGATAAATTAGGTCGCGTTGCATTATGTCCTGTGCGGCTTTTATTTTTCCGCCAGAAAACTTGTAGTGTTGTGACTGTTGTGATTTGAGCCCATTGGCCAGTTTTTCTTTAGCCCTTTGATATAAGGAAACATCTACGTCCTTATGGCTTTGATCTTTAAGGTCGCCTCTAATTAGGGAAATGGTGTGGGTTTTACTGTTTTCTAGTTTTGCAACGAAATCAATAATACTATCCATTTTATCCTGGTTTTCTGCGGTAAATACCGTGTTGAAGCCTAGTTCAAAATTTTTATATTTTTGTACTAAAGGACTTAATAAGCGATAACATTCCATTACGCGTTCAAAATTACCAGGTGTTTGTCTGATTATGTCATGATCTTCGTAAAGACCATCAAGGGACAACTTAACAATAATGACACTATTTTTACAGCGTTTAACAATTGATTCCATTTTTGCCAAAATTCTCTGTGGCATGAGACCATTGGTAGGATAGAGCATATATATGGGTTTATTGTTGGTGTAAAACACATCGCTGATTTCTTCTATATCTTTGCGTAAGAATATTTCCCCACCGGAAAAAGCCAACCACAATAAGTTGTCCATTGAACTCGATATGTTTTGTATTTCATCCAGAGTTAGTTCGTTGTTTGTGTTTTCAAGATCACTATTGTTTTGCAAATAGAAGCAAAAAGGACATTTTGCGTTGCAGCGCTTGGTAAGGAAAAAGGTCAGTTGTATGGGTTTGTTTTTCCAAACAACCGAGCTTGCGTGTCTTAGGGGTGAGAACATGTTTGAGTCCTGTTATATTGTAACTTTCCTATAACATGTCTGCCAACGCCAATTCCGCTGCCTAAGCCTACTGCCAGTGGGTAGAATAATAGATAGTAGGTCATGGCCTGACAACAGAATAACCAGCCAAAGTGATTAATTGTCGCTTTTATAAATCCCATGTTGAAATAAATGACAATGGCGAGGTTTAGTAAAATAGGACCCAAAAATGCGATATTACTGGTGTAGAAGAACAGCGCAAAATAAACTAGATTAACAAAACACAATAATACGTTTATTTTTAGCTCATATGATGCAGTGCCAGAGTCTTCAAGTAGACTATTCGTATCAAGTAAATACATCGCCCAATACTGAGATTTTTTAATGGCATTAAGTATAGAGCCTATGATTGAAAATCCAAAAATATGTTTTACCAGTATTGTTTTATCAATTTTTAATTTTATACCATTAGAGCGCAAACGGTGGCTATATTCGACATCCTCTAAGATTGGATATTTATCATTGTTAAAACCACGATTGGCAAAAAACACTTCTGAGCCAATAGCCATGGCGTGAGTGGCAATATAGTCTGGATTGTCCGCATGCTTGGATTCAAAGTAGTTAACGAAAATGGACTGAAACTTGCCATAAAAATTTCTATCATATGGGTGAACCGTATAGGTACCACCCACAATGGTATAGGGGTCCGCACTATTGAAACTGTTGGCAAGCTTTTTCAGTGTGTCTGGCTCAAGCAAGCAGTCTGCGTCAGTAAAAAACAATATACTACCATTGCTGACATTTGCACCGGCATTTCTTGCCTGTGCTGCTCCGCTTTGTTTGCTTAAGGTGACCAATTTACACGGGAATCGCTCAATAAATTGCCTCGAGGCGTCTTGTGAATGGTCATCAACCACAATAACCTCGTAGTTATTATGGTCTGATTGAAAGATCGCCTCCAGACATTTTCTTATGGTTTTTTCGCCATTATAAACTGGGATTATGACTGAGATTAATCCATTCATTATTTTTATGTCCAGTGTAATCCTAAAAATAAATAAGTAAATACAAGTAGTTAGATAAAATGGAAGGTGGTCATTGCCTTTTTTATTCACTATATATTTGAGCCAAGCAAAACAAAATGATGCAAATGAATCATTTCAAACTTTAGTTGTACAAATATGATAAGGTATATATTACGACTAAAGGTAGATAACTCTATTTACCATATTGAGGGAGGAATACTATGAGCAGTAGAAAACTAGTGGCCATACTTGGGTTGGCCTTATTATTTTGGCAAGTGAATGGTAATGCAGCGGGATGGGCTAATCCTGATTTGTTGGTAGATGCTAAAACGGTCAATAAGAACATCAAAGATAAAAATTGGGTTGTCATTGATTGTCGAAGTCTAAAGGATTATCTCAAAGGCCACATTCCCGGTGCTATCAGCTTAGGTAAACGTTGCAAAAAGGCATTAAGGGATGACACAGCAAGGATATTTCGGGACACCGGCAAATATGAAGCGCTTTTAGGAAAAGCTGGAATCAGTAATGATAACCACATTGTTTTTTATTATGATGGATTGGGAACCCTTACGGATGCTACAGTCGGATTTTGGGTAACAGAATATCTTGGTCATGATAAATCCCACGTTTTAGATGGAGGCTTGGATGCATGGCGTAAGGCCGGTTATCGTTTAGATAATAAGCCGGTAGTAAGAGAAAAAGCGTCGTTTAAGGTTAAAGCAAACCACCAGGCATACGGTTCAACGGATGAAGTACTAAAAATTGCCAACGCAAAGTCTGATGCACAATTAGTTGACTCTCGTACAGCCAAAGAAAATAAGGGTAAAGACATTCGTGCCATTAGAGGAGGAGCGGTTCCCAACACGACAGTAAATATTTCTCATATTGATACCTTGGCAAAGAAAAAGAATCCTAAAACCGGTAAACCAGAAACTATTGCCTATTTTGATGCGGATGTGGCTGCCAAAGCCTTTGGGGGTTTAGATAAAAGCAAACGCACACTCGCATATTGTCAAACAGGTACTCGCTCTACTATGACGTATTTACAAATGCGCTTACTCGGATTTAAAGATGTTGCCAATTGGGACGAGTCATGGCGTGTTTATGGTTCACAGTTATCTTATCCTGTAGCAGGTGAACAATGGTTTAATTTTGCCAGCTTAAACAAAAAAATCAAGAAGCTTGAGAAAAAAGTGGCCACCTTAGAGTCAACTAAGAAAAAGTAAACTAATAATTCTAAAAATACGACTCATAGCGTGATAGTTGGGAACAACTATCACGCTATTTTTTTTGATTTTCTATCATTTTTCTTAGCTCATTTTCCAGGTTTTGAAACAAACCGTAGATCTTATGGGCTAAATAGTTTTGTCAAAACCAAGGGGTTGGAAGGAAAATAGAAATGCATATACGATGCGGTTAAGCGCTTAATTCGATAGATTGCTTCGCCGTCTGCTTGAGTATGCTGTTTTCGTGCATGTTCAATAGGGTTCAGTGATGTATTTAATTGAGAGTGATGAAAGGTGTGACCTCTGATTTGACCTTCCGGCAGCACAGCAGTTTGTAGTCCAATACCAATACAGTGTTGATGCATTATTACGTGAGCGGGCAATACACCCAACATTTCATAAATATTATTTTTTGAATCTGTTAACGTGTCACATAAATATAACATGCCACCACATTCGGCCAATATAGGGAGATTATTATGGAAGTGCTCCCGTATTGCATGAGCCATGGCTCTATTTTTACTTAAATCTTCGCCATAACATTCTGGATAACCACCCGGCAACCAAAGGCCATGCACATCAGGTAGCTGATGGTCATTCAAGGGTGAAAAGTACCGAATCTGCGCACCTAACTCGGTTAATAAATCAATATTCGCTGGATAGATAAACGAAAATGCATTATCTCTGGCTACGCCTATGCTAACGCCTTGTAGTGGTCGTTTCTGAGGAATCTTGATGGCTTGTTCAGCGCTTGGAAAAGCAATGGCTTTGGGCAGGACGATATTCAGTTGTTTAGCAACATATTGTGCGGCGATCTCTATGCGGTCTTCCAGATCATCAATTTCTGCGGCTTGTAACAATCCTAAGTGCCGGCTGGGAATGCTCATCTCCTTAGAACGTGGTAGGTATCCGCAGAATTTTATGGAATCTTGAAGACTGTCTTGCAACAATTGCCCGTGTGACGCACTACCTACGTTGTTTGCGATGACACCGTTGAGCTTAATATTGTCCTGATAAGTAGCAAGTCCTTTGACTATGGCGCCAAAAGATTGCGCCATTCCTTTAGCATCTATAACCAGTTGAATCGGTATAGAAAAAGCATGGGCCAGGTCGGCACAACAAGGTGTTCCATCGTATAATCCCATATTACACTCTATGAGAATCAGGTCAGATTGTTTGGCAGCTTCATGCAGTAAGTGTTGGCACTGTGATTTACCCACCATCCATAAGTCAATGTTGTAAACAGGAGTTTGCGTGACGTGTTGCAAAATCATGGGATCAAGAAAATCCGGACCGACCTTAAATACTCGCGTACGTAGACCTTTTTGACGAAAATGTTTTGCCAAAGCTGCCGTGATGAGGGTTTTCCCATGTCCAGATGCCGGTGCAGATATCAGCAGAGCCACACATTCAGGGGCTTTTATATTCACTATCAGTGCTATCCCATAAGATTATAAACGTACGTGAGTAAGAGCCAATTGTGTCAACGTTTAAGAGTGGTGGCAACGACTCCGGACATGAAACCGGCGAACGCAAATAACCAACAGTAGGCGCTTTAGGCGAGACTCGCTGTAAACCTATCCCTGGGCGCTCGATTGCCGCATCCCTGCACCCCAGGGCACCCTCTCTTGCTGCGCAATTCACCTTGCGGCAAACGGTCTTTATTTGCGTTCCCCGATTCCATATCCTACCAATTACGATCCGCACTTGATATTTGTGGGATAGCAATGATTCACTATGTAATGTTACTCAGCCTGGTTAAAATGGATTTTGCTTATTCAGTGTAACGAATGGTTAATAATTGACCAATATGAAACATGTTGTTATAAAGTTATAATAAAGGCATTGTTATTATCCTAGATAATTTAGCCCGGCGCGAATAGTGATTAGCTTATGCGTGAAGAAAGTGATGAACACATTAGGCCGCTACGAAGCGGCTTTACAACGGGAGCCTGCGCAACGGCCTGCACGGTGGCTGCGGCAAGTTATATGTTTTCTGGTGAATCCCCTAATAAGGCCCGGATCACCTTACCTAAAGGGCAAAATGTTGATTTTGACATTGTTTATAGCCGAATATTATCGCACGAAAATAGCGGGTTTGTGGAAAGTGTGCAATCTGCAACGATCAAAGATGCCGGAGATGATCCCGATGTAACGCACGGGGCCTTAATTATGGTGTCGGTAAAAAAGGTATCTAGCCATGGCGTACGATTTTGCGCGGGCGAGGGAGTGGGAACCGTAACCAAGGCTGGATTGTTGCTACCAGTTGGTGAACCTGCCATAAACCCAGTGCCACGGGCGATGATGACGCAACACCTTAAATTAATTGCGGAAAAAAACAATTATAAGGGTGGATTTGAATTAACCGTGGCAATTGAAAAGGGTGAGGCCTTGGCCAAAAAAACCATGAATGCCAGACTTGGTATTATGGGAGGCTTATCGATTTTGGGAACGACAGGAATAGTCAAGCCATTTTCGTGTTCGGCCTATATTGCCTCTATATACCAAGGCATTGATGTTGCTCGGGCCAACGGTCTACAACATATAGCAGTTTGTACAGGTAGTACCAGTGAAGCCGCTGTTCAACAATACTATCAACTACCAGACATGGCCATTATTGAAATGGGAGATTATGTGGGTGCCGTGGTTAAACATCTGGCTAAAGCCCCCATAGCAAAGCTGACACTTGCAGCTGGCTTTGGTAAGCTTAGCAAACTCGCTGCTGGTCACATGAATTTACACAGTTCCAGCTCAGTCATCGATTTTAAGCAATTTGCAGAATTTGCATCAAAACTTGGAGCACAATCCTCAACACGGCAAAAAATTGAACAGGCTAATACCAGCGAGGAGGTTCTGCAGATTTGCACGGCGCAAGAAATCCCTATTGTTCAGTACATCGGTGAACAGGCCAAACGATTTTTACGCAGCAAATTACCCGATACTATCGATCTTAATATTGTAATTGTCGATCGGTCAGGGATGATCTTATAAAGATTTGAGTGTGATTATGGGGGCAGTGCGTTTATTACTACTCGGCGGAATCAGTGAGGCGAAAAAATGCGCAGAAGAATTATGCGCTAACTTTGCTGAAACTGACCACACACTAATTTATAGCCTGAGCGGTAAAGGGCGTCGACCCCATTTGGATTGTGAAGTGCGAGTAGGTGGTTTTGGAGGTGTAGCTGGTTTGGTGGACTACATTAGTTTAAACAAAATAACCATGTTGCTTGATAGTACTCACCCTTATGCGGTACAAATTAGTAACAATGCCCAAACTGCTGCGGATGCTATGGACATACCCTTATGGGCCTATAGGCGACCGCCTTGGACAGACGAGTTGCAAACGAACTGGATGCATTATTCACGATGGTCTGAATTAATGGATTTGTTAAAACCGTTCCGCAGCCCATTTTTTAGCATTGGTCAATCCCCCATTGAACACATTGCTGAAATACCTAGGAGCCAACATTGGACTATTCGCTGCGCACATAAGGCCAGGCCCGATGTAGCCAATCATGGTGCGCAATATACGGTGCTGGAGTCCATTGGACCTTTCAATTTAGAAAAAGAGTTAGCGCTGTTTCAAACACGTAAAATTGATGTGTTAGTGACAAAAAATAGCGGGGGTAATGGCGTAAGTGCCAAACTGGCCGCTGCCAGACAACTCGATATACCAGTGTGTGTGTTGAAAAGACCCAGCCTGGCAAAAGCCCATAGAGAGTTTGATAATATAGCGGTTTTAATGCGAGAAATACTGTATCATAGCCAATTGAATCGTTAATAAAGAATCCGAGAAACAGAGGTATATAATGTCGGGTACAGACACTAAAAATAACCCAGCCATATTGGTGGTTGGGCACGGTTCCCGTGATGTAGAGGCAATCGAAGAATTCAATAAAATGGTTGCCAAATTAAAGGTACTGAATCCGGACCGAAAATGTGAGGTGGGTTTTCTGGAGTTTGCTACCCCATTAATAGAAGATGGTGTGGAAGCATTGATTGCTCAAGGAGCAAAAGACATTACAGCAATTCCGGGCATGCTAATGGCTGCTGGTCATGCCAAGAATGATATACCGAGTGAATTAAATACACTGCAACGGAAATATGCAGAACTTAATATTCGTTATGGTGTTGAATTAGGGGTTAATCCGAGAATGCTGCGTGCCGCCGCCGCACGCATTGAAGAAGCGGAATCACATTTTGGTGAGCACTACGAACGCGAACATACTTTATTGGTGGTCGTCGGTCGCGGTGCATCAGATGCAGATGCCAATTCAAATATCTCAAAAATATGTCGCATGCTGGAAGAGGGTATGGGCTTTGGGTGGGCAATAACCTGTTATAGCGGCGTAACGTCGCCTTTAGTCGCTGATGCTCTGGAAACAAGTTATGGTTTAGGCTTTAAACGTGTCATCATTTTTCCGTATTTTTTGTTTACTGGCCGGTTGATTAAGAAGATTTATCAAGCGGCTGATGACTTTCAAGAACAACACCCTGAACTTGAAGTAGTAAAAGCGGGTTATCTAAATGATCATCCACTGGTTTTAGAAACCATTATGCAGCGTCTACACGAGACTGAAAATGGCGTAGGAAATATGAATTGTCAAATGTGTCAGTACCGTGAGCAAATATTGGGTTCGGAAGACAAAGTAGGCCAAGCTCAACAGGGTCACCATCACCATGTACGAGGTGCAGGTACTGACCATGATCATAATGCTCATTCTCATGATCATGATCATGATCATGATCATGAGCATAAGCATGATTAGCAGGCAAATTCAGTCCTTCGGATTAGGTTGATAAGATGTTTGATTATATTCGAGATCCGGGGAAAATTACCGAAGAATCTTTCAAACGCATAAATGCACTGGAGGACCTGAGTGAATTCAAGCACCAAGAGCGTGAGGTCGCAGCTCGCCTAATCCATACTTGTGGAGAGCCTGACATTATAAAGCAATTGGTTATAAGTGAACATGCCATAAAGTGTGGCATTGAAAACGTCACTCGTGCCTGTCCAGTTTTATGTGATGTGGAAATGGTGCGCCATGGCATTAATCGAGACTTATTGAAAACTGACGTCTTATGTTTTATCAATAGCGAGGGTGTAAAGGATCGCGCCAAAATAAATGGCGAGACACGCACCATGACGGCCTTGGAATATTGGCCGCCTTACCTGAACCAGTCTGTGGTTGTCATTGGTAATGCGCCAACAGCACTTTTTCGCTTGTTGGAAATGATCGCCAATGGTGCTGCCATGCCCTCATTGATCATAGGTATGCCTGTTGGATTTGTGGGAGCTGTTGAATCAAAGCAGGCCTTGTTTGATTTTGGCAAACAACATGATATTCCAATAATTACACTACTAGGTCGACGAGGAGGCAGCGCTTTAGCTGCGGCGACCCTGAATGCCATAGCGCGGTTAGTATAAAGCAGTGGTATTTTATGGCTTATGACAACACAGCATGTTACTAAGAATAAATCTTTTGCGGACACCAAAGTTAATTGGATTGGTGATCCGGTAGAGATTATCGGTATTGGGGCCGGAGTCAGTA
>Ga0316187_10001282_pt1 | contig 21480 bp, 12 predicted proteins | sample CroRivburrow1_MG_FD_204927 | JGI IMG/M metagenome (GOLD analysis project Ga0316187, IMG submission 204927) | Coastal sediment microbial communities from Maine, United States - Cross River worm burrow 1 | ecosystem: Environmental > Aquatic > Marine > Coastal > Sediment | place: USA: Maine...
GCTCCGCTGGCACATCCACAACAGGAAGCACGCCAAGGCCACGACCGACGTTGGGATTCGGTTCACGCCGGGTGCTATGGTTGGCGGTAGCGATCGTCGCGCTGTCCCTCCCACCGGTGTGCCTCCCATCTGTCCCCCGCCCGATCAACGCGTCATGGGAGGCCTACGCACCGAGCTTGCGGTTCCTATTTCGATCGACGTGCACGACCGGGTCAGCGTCGTCACGGGAGCAACGATTCCGTTTACCCTCATGTTCGCAAGGGACACAGACCCTTGGGGGATCATTCCAATTTTGGTTCGGATGGGCGTCGAGATCAACGCCGCCCCGAAGGTGGCGCCTTTCTTTCTGTTCGAGCTCGGCCCCGCCATCGGCATCGGAAACGGCACCTCTGACGTCGACTTCGCCTTTCGAGTTTGGGTAGGAACGGCCTTCTGGTCGGTGTTGGGCAAATAGCAGCTACCGCGAGTTATTGAACGACCCAATCGCTCGCCTGGCGGAGCTCCGGCATTGCTCCGGGTCCGAGTTGGACGAGGTAGCAATTTTTCGCTGCGTAGCGTTGACCGGGCCCGAAGCTGAGACGTGGATATCCAACGACGGCCCAGTCCTGGTGACAGGAGCCTTCCCGGACGTCTTCGGTGCCCAGAAAGCAGTCCAGAAGGCGGAGCCATTCTTCGACGCGGTGTCGCTCGGTCGCTAGTTTCGGCCGTCCCTGTGGCAGTCGAGGCAGAAGTTTGGAGGCGCGGCGCCGTTTGGATAGTTGTTCACCTCGCGGTGCTTTGAGTCCATCTCGGCTCGCGTGTGCTCGCCGTCGTGGCAACCGACGCAATCGGCATTCTCGCCGCCCACCGGGGATCCGAGAGCCACGTTGTGACAAGATGCGCAGTCGTTTCGGTATCTCGAGTGCGCTCCGGATTGGATCGGGAAAGCACTTTCAGGATGGGCGCCGCCCGTGGCCGGAAGCCAGGCTGAGGTCGCATGGCAGCCCAGGCAGTCCCCGGTGCTGGGGTGTGTTTGGGTCGTGGGGCGTTGCGATTCGTGACAGTCATAGCAGCGCGTCGGCTTGGGAACATGCCCGAATGCTGCCGGAGTCCAATCCGGATAGGAGTGGTGACAGGTCGCACACTCGGGGTCGTATGTTTGTGCATGGAACGGGTTGTTCGACCTAGGTTCGTCTCCGTGACAACCGATGCAGGCGCCCGGAAGAGGCGTATGCAACGCCATTGGATCGGCAAGTGTCCAGTCGTTCACGACGTGGCAGCCGGCACAGTCCCCAAGCCCCGCGCCCGATTGATGCGTCGGAGTCGCGGGTCTGAGATCGCTGTGGCAAGCGTTGCACATGTTTGGGATGGGAGCGTGGAGGAAATCAGCTGGTGTCCAACCCGGATACTGATGGTGACAGCTGGCGCACTCTGCCTCAAAGACCTGGGTGTGGAAGTTCGTTGGCTGTCGCGGCTCGTTTTGGTGACAAGTCAGGCAGGATGCTGGAAGCGGCGTGTGGAGCGTCGCCGGGTCGGCTGCGGTCCAGTCGGTGACGACATGGCAGGAGGCGCAATCGCCCTGGCCCGACACGGTTTGGTGCGTGGCCGTGTTGGGTCTCCGATCGCTGTGACAATCTAGGCAGGTCCCAGGCACAGGTGCGTGGAGGAAGTCAGCCGGTGTCCAACCCGGATATTGATGGTGACAGCTGGCGCACTCGGCTTCGAAGACCTGGGCATGGAAGATCGTCGGCTCTCGCGGGTCGTTTTGGTGACAGGTCATGCACGATGCCGGAAGCGGTGCGTGGAGTGCGGCGGCGTCGGTTACGGCCCAATCGTCCACGACGTGGCAACGGGCACAGTCCCCAAGGCCCGCGGCGGATTGATGCGTCGGAGTCGTGGGTCTCAGATCGCTGTGGCAAGCGTTGCAGGTGCCAGGCACAGGCGCGTGGAGGAAGTCAGCTGGTGTCCAACCCGGATAGTTCCGGTGACAGCTGGCGCACTCGGTCTCGAAGACCTGGGTGTGGAAGACCGACTGCGGTTGCGGGTCGTTTTCATGACACGTCACGCAGGATGTCGGAAGCGGTGTGTGAATTGCGGCCGGGTCGGTTGTCGCCCAGTCGTCCACGACGTGGCAGCTGGCACAGTCCCCAAGGCCTGCGGTCGATTGATGTGTCGGAGTCGTGGGTCTGAGATCGTCGTGGCAACTGTTGCAGGTACTAGGCACGGGCGCGTGGAGGAAGTCAGCCTGTGTCCAATCCGGATAGTTGGTGTGGCAGCTGGCACACTCGGCCTCATCGACCTGCGTGTGGAAGATCGTTTCAGGTTGCGAGTCGTCCTGGTGACACGTGATGCAGGATGCCGGAAGTGGCGTGTGGAGCTCGGCTGGGTCGGTGACCGTCCAATCAGAGACGATGTGGCATGACGCACAATCGCCCTGGCCTTGCTGGGCCTTGTGCGTGGGCGTCTCGGGTCTCTGATCAGCGTGACAGTCTACGCAGGCGCGAGGCACGGGCGCGTGAAGGAAGTTGGCCTGTGTCCAATCCGGATAGTTCCGGTGGCAGCTGGCGCACTCGGTCTCCAAGACCTGGGCGTGGAAGCTCGTCTGCGGTCGCGACTCGTTTTCGTGACAGGTCACGCAGGATGTCGGCAGCGGCGTGTGGATGGTGGTAGACACCGCGGGCACCCACTCGCGCTCGGAGTGGCAATCCTGGCAAGTGGTGGGGAGGCTGTCGTGCGGTGGGTTGAGCGCTGCCTTGCGGTCTGTCGCATGACAAGTGATGCATTCGGCTTGACGGATCGTCCCGGGTTCATGTGAAGCATCAGTGGCCCCACTGCACCCCAGGCCGGTCCACATGCTGGCACCGACCCCGATGGCCGCAATCCAGCCAAGCAGTCGCCCGAAACTAACCCCCATGGGTGTCATCCTAGCCGGAGACCGATTAACCCTACCAGGTGAAGTGAAAAGCGCGCTAAAATCAAGGCCTTAGCGCGCTTCCGCCTGGAAAAGGCACTCATCGGACCCCTCGTTCCGCCGCACAAGTGGTTCAGGGCAGGATCCACGCCGCATCCTTCGTGTCGGGGCGCGCGTCCACAATCGGCAATACGTAGCCCCCCTTGGTGAGGAAACGCTGGCCGGGGCCCAGCGTGGCCCGCGGATGGATGGGAAGATACAGAGCGAGGTCCTGGGCGTGATCGAGCATGTCGAGCACGTAGTCGCGCACGAAGTAGCGCTCCAGGTGGGTGAGTGCGTCGTTCGCGGCGAGACAGGCAAAGAAAGCCTCCGCCTGGAGTCGGGGGTGGCGGAGCTCGATTCCACGGGTCCGCGCCCAGACAGTGAACCGCATTAATCCGGGATCGGATTCACCGGGCAGCCGGTAGGGGTGGGCCACGAATACCGGCCCCGGTGCGGAGAGAAGCGGTCCGTCCAGATCGCGGGCGAGCAGCGTGGAGGAGAAGTAGATGGGGCCCGGCGGCAAATGGCGCTCGAGCCCGGCGAGCTGCTCGTGCCGCAGCCAAAGGACGGCCGCCGACCGAGGGACGTTCGCCATCCGAGAAGCCAGGCCCGCCACCGGCAGAGGTTCGTCGCATGCGAACTCGAGATCTTCCGTCGTGACGCCCTTCTGCATCAGTGTCGACCGTAAGGCAGCCGCTGCTCGAGCTGGCGTCGCTCCGCAGAAGACCTGAATCACGTTGCCAACCGGCTGCTCCGCGACGTGGCTCGCGATCAGGTCCGCTTCGAGCTCGAGTCCCCGAGAGAAGTGCAGCGTATAGAAGTCGGCTTCCTGAGCGTCTGGCAGATCGGTGCCGGGGAACAAGCAGGGGATCTCATGGCTCTCGCAGAAGCGGCCGATCGGGCCCCAGGAGCTAGCGCTCAATCCGCTCAGCAGGGCAAACACGGGCTCGCTCCGATAGCGCTCCTCGAGCTGCTCGCGCCAGCCCTCGCTCGGTCCCGTCAGCGTCCACACGTCGAGTGCCCACTCGCGGAAGAGCGTGGGAAGTCTGCTGGCCGGCGTCGTCCCGCGGTCAGGGCGTTCGCTCTCCCGGCGCGTCTGCCGGTTCTTCTCATCGACGTAGGTCTTGAGGACCGCGAGGACGTCGTCGCGCACCTCGGCGGAAACCTCGTCTGTGACGACCGTGGCCAAACGGATCACTTTGTCGTCGACGCCGGGCGCAGGGCCAAGAGACAAGCCCGCCAAGTATGCAGCGAGGCTCCTCGCCTCGTCGTCGGAGATATCGTACCGGGGCATGAGCGGTTTGAGGGAGCGACCCGTCGGGTCCAGGCCATCGCGGAGCGCGCGCGAGAGGCTCTCCGGATCGTATGCAGGCCGCTTTGGCTGTGCGGAACGGGCAAAGAGAAACGGCCCCGTGATTGGGGGAACGATGTATGCCCCCTCCGCGGCGCCCATCCCGCTGCGACCGTGGCAGCTCTGGCAGCTGAACTGCGTACCAAGGAAGGGAACGTCTCCGGTCACGGTCGCGGTCAGCGGCTCCCCCGACGGGCGAATTCCCTCGCGATACATGCGGCGGCCCGCCGCCAGATCCGGTGCATCGTCGCCAGCGCCAGCGCCAGCGACGGACGCGGCCTCGGAGTCGACGCACTTGCAGCCGACGCCGACCAGCGCGAGCAGAGCTAGCAGTCCGAAACCGGGCGACGCGAGGGAGGCCAGTCTCAATTGAGGAGCCGTGTCGTCACTTCGCGGGCCAGATCCTCGCCGCTCGCCAGTCCGTTGATACGGATCCACTCCGGACTTTGGGGTCTCTTGAGCAGCGTCAACGGCTGGTGGTTCATCTTCGACCCGGCGTGGGCCTTGAAGCTCACGAGGACCCGCAAGATGTCGGCTTCTTCGCCTGTGAGGAAGGTCCAGTCCCCGCCCGCATCGAAGCGCTTGGCGTACTCCTCGAGGACTTCGGGCCGGTCGTACTCGGGATCGATGGAGACGGAGACCAGCCGAACCTGGCCCGCTGCCTCCCCCAGATCCCGCTGCATCTGCGCGAAGGTCGCGGTCATGACGGGGCAGATCGTCGTGCAGGTCGTGAAGATGAAGTTGAGGGCGACGGGCTTGTCCGATTCGAGGATCGTACGCAGCGCCGCCGACGTGCCGGACTGATCGAGCAGGTTCACTTCGGGCACGGAGTAGCGCTCCGTGGTCACAGAGTACTGAGGCTTCTCGAGCGCCGCACGGTGGGCTGCATGCGGGTCTGGCGACGCCTGCCCACCTTGATGGGCCGCGTGCTCGTCCGCAGGTGGCGGCTTCGCAGATTGCGGACTGCACGAGCTGCTGGCGCCCGCCAGCAGGAAGATGAGGCCGAGCCCAAGAGCGCTGGGCCTACGCACCAGCGCGACGAAGTCGCCTATCAAGTGGACCTTGAGCGACATAGGGTTGATTTGAGTCATTCTTCAACAGCCGGCATCGCGAAGCGTGAGTCGTCGAGCGGCGGGTTGACGACCACGGTCGCCACAGTGAGGCGGTGCAACTCATTGTCCCCCTCGGTCCGCGTTTCCTGGCGGCGCGGGATGAGGAGACCTTCTTCCGTCGCCTGCCAGTCGTGGTAGAAGGTCTCGACGCGCCGCTCGCGCCCACCGACCGTCCGCAGGGCCTCGACCTTGACCTCGAGCCCGCTCTCGGCGTCGACGTACACCCAGCGGATGGCGCCACTCGGCAAGGTCACCTTCAGCTTGCGGGCATCCCGTCCCTCGACTTGCTCCCGTCCCAGAAGCTCCACGGCGTGTCCACGGGCCGCATAGTCGAAGAGGGGACCGTAGAGGTCGGCCGAGTCCGCCACTTCGCGCAGCTCCTCTTCGGTCATGGGCTCGGCAGTGGTCCGCCCTCGGAATGGCTCGAGCTTCCAGCCCGCCTTACCGTCGGAGCACTGGACGGCGGTCTCACCCTCGAACACGAACTCGAGGCGCATCTTGCTGGGCCGCTTTTGCTCGAGCACGTATGGCACGCTCATCCCCTTGCCCACGTCCATCTGGCCGGTGAGCCGGAGCGAGGAGACGTCCCGCCAGGGCTCGTCGCCTCCGCGCGCGGCGACGTTTTGGTCGACCAGTTTGTTCACGGCCCGGGCTCGGCCCAGCGGCGTGTCAGACCAGAAGAGAAAGAGGAGTGTTACTAAGCACAGCGCGACAGCTGCCGCGAGTCCGGTTTTCAAATTCTTTCGCGTCATCGAGTCCTATCTTACGACCAGCCCATCGACTCGGAACTCGCCGATCTCGACGCTCACGTGCTGGCCCGGCTTCACCATCTTGCCGGGATTTGCAAAGAACATCCAATAGGTGCGCCCCGCAACCGGCGGGTTCGAGTGGCGGAGCGCGCCGGTCTTGGCCGGCGTCGGCACGATGAGCTTTGCCCCGGTCTCGCCGTGCGTCAGCGCCGGCTTGGTCTGGCGCTCGAACAGCGGTTTCGCCTTCTCCGCGTCGAGCACCCGGTAGCGGAACTCGAGCATATAACCGGCCGCGGTCTGCCGAACGTCCATGACCTCGACACCCCAGCGCCGCTTGATGAACGTCTTCTCGCGGGGGTGGCGCGCCGGTTCGGCCGACGCGGCGGTCGCAGGGGAAACCCGGGCCTGCCCCTCGAGCGCCCGCGCTTCGGCTGCGGGCCCGAAGAAGGCGGCGGTGACCACGAGGCCGCCTATGAGAAACCCCGCGAGCGACCGGGAAAGGTGCAGATTCATCATCGAGCTCTCACTAAGGGAAGACGCACATTGCGTTGCCTGGTGGTTGGCAGTCGGCGTCGACGAGGCAGATATTGGTGTTGTTGCTGCATGTGCCGAATACTAATTCGTCGGCGCCGATGTCGAACTGGGATCCCGCCGGACGCAGATCACCGTCGTAATCCGAGCTCGGTGCTTGGGCCGGTCGGCCGGCGTCTATCGCGGACGAAGGGGCCGCGATGTGGTAGTCCCAGGGCGCGCTCCCGGCCGGCCAGGACGATGTCAGCGGACCGTAGCGCACGTCGACCCAGGCCGCGCCGCCCTCGTCCAGGGCGGGCAGCGCCGACATCGGTCCGGGTGTGCTCGCGAGGGTTCGGCCGCCGTTGCAATAGGGGTTCACGAGCCCGGGATCGCCCGAGGTGTTGCTGCCAGCGTAGCCGGTCGTGTCGGTCAGAACCGAGCGGACCGGGTTGAGGGTGAAGCCTCCACTTATGACACCGAGATCCGTGTAGTTCGCGGCCGCGTCGCACGCCCCCACCGTGTTCTGGCTGAGGACCGGGACAAGCATGGCCGATCCCCCGGACGCCTCGTAGTGGAAGGCCCGGTTCTGCCACACGATGTCGTTCCTGAGGACCGGGTTGGAGAACTCCCGGCGGGCGTTCGTGTTGGTTTGAACTGGGATCGCGGCCGTGAGCGCGGCGCTGTGGGCCTCCGAGGAGATACCCGCCGGCTGGGGTAGGGAGGTGTTCCCGTCGATGAGCGGGCCCACGGTGGACGTGCTGTCGTTGTGGGCGATCGTGTTGTTGACGACGAAGCTGCGCGCGGTGTCCTGCATCGATAGCCCGCCGCCCGCCCAGCCGGCCACGTTGTTGATGATCATGTTGTTGTAGAGCCTCAGGGTGTACCAGCGGCCAGGTCGGGCCACCCCTTGGTTGTTGTTCGAGTTGGGGATGTCGCGGCCGTTCACGTACTGCGTGCGGATTCCGCCGCCGTGTCCCGCTCCGGCCTGGTTGCTCTGGATGAGGTTGGCATCCACCGTGACGCTGCCCGAGCCGTAGGTGAGGACGTCGACCCCTGGAGGTTCGCCCGCGATGAGCAGACCGCCGCCGGACCGCGTGATCCCCTGATTGAACGTCTGGTTGAGGACGATCTGGTTGTTCGTGATCATGCCCCCGTCGCTCAGGCCGAGGTGGCCGATGCCGCCGCCGTCTCCGGTCGTGAAGTTCCCGCAGACGAAGTTCTGGCTCACGGTGTACTGGTCGGTGCCCGTGCAGATCGAGAGGCCGCCGCCGGCTCCGCCCAGGCCGCCGTTTTGCGTGATCGCGTTGTCGTGGATGCTCAGACCGGTGTTGAACCCGTAGGGGCCATCGTCGACCAGCTGGAGGAACGGTCGGCCGACGCGAAGGCCGCCATGATACAAGCCGCTGTTGCCGAACACGTGGTTGTTGGCGATCTCGAGGTTGTGGGCGTAGCCGTTGACGAACATGCCGCCGCCTACATCAGCTCCGGTGGTCGAGAAGCCGTCGATCCTCGACGGAGAGTTGAGGAAGCTGTTGGCGGCGCTCGGATCGAGGACGCCCACGACTGTGATGGCCGCGCCTTCCTCGGTCTCGAAGCCGGCCGCCCCGTCGGGCTGGTTGGGGAGGGCGTTCACCTCCTGGGTGCAGCCCGCTCCGACCCCGAAGAGGCAGTCCATCTTGTCCTGCCACGCCACGATCGCTTCCGTCGGGCGCTTAACCGCATTGATGAAAGTCGAACCTGCGCCCGAGCCCTGGAGGCGGACGGGCTTCCACATGATGACCATCTCGTTGTAGGTGCCCGGCTCCACCAGGATCAGGTCGCCGGGATTCGCGGCGTCGATCGCCGCCTGGATCGATCCACCCTCCGAGACGCGAGTCGGCGTCTCGCCAGAGACGGTGACGGTGACGCTATTGATCGAGCGGTTGCCGTTGTCGCCGCGGGTGACCACGAGCTCACCTGTCATGTCGCTGGGGGGCGCAATCGCTCTGATGACGTTTGGATTCCAGCCGTTTCCGCCGTTTAGGGTGACGAGCAGGTGCCTAGTACCGTCGCTTTCAACCAGCTCCACCGTGCCTCTGTTGGAGCCGCCACCGGGGCCGAAGCCGAAGTCGCGTTGGATCGTCTTCTGCGCCGCGACGCCGGTCGCGAGCGGTCCCTCGTAGGCCGGGTTCGGCACGTCAACTGTGGCACCGGGCGAGCTGATTGTGAGAGTCCCACCCGCAGCCACCAGAGGTCCTGTGCCGGTGCCATCCACCTGCCGGATCATCGGCGTTCCGTCGCCGAGCGCGCAGTCTGGCGGGTTGTATCCGGAGGCGAAGGCCGACACCGGCAGGACCGGCGTATCGAGATACGTCGTGGTCCCCGGCATGTACTGGAACGTGTAGCAGAAGTTGCTGTATGCGGGGTTGTACTGGGGGTCGATCATCGTCTGACCCGGGTTGGCCGGATCGGGAATCGGGCCCGGGTCGTTCATGCAGGTCATGTGCATCGCTGGCGAGAAGCCGCTCGGCGAGGGCATGTTCGCGGTGAACGTCGAAGGCACGAGACCGTTGATGCGGCCCCACTGGTCGGAGTAGATGCGCGAGATCTCGGCGCCCTGGTAGTCGCGGATCGAGACCGGCACGAAGGGGGGTGCCCACTTCTCGCCGAACTGCGGCGAGAAGATGCTGAACTCCTGCGCAATGTCGTCGAGAACCATGCCCGCGAAGTGGCCGGAGATAGGCGTCCCGGTGAAGAGGAAGAAGTCGGCCGCCGCTTGCCCCTGATCGGAGAGGATGACCTCCTTGCGGTCACAGAGTGGCCGCAGGTCACCCGCGAACGGCGCCGGCTCGAACGCCGAAGGGAACAGACTCAGGAACTCGGGCACCTCACGAACAGCGCCCACGCAGGGCGGCTGGGCGAGCCCGGGCTCGGAACCCATGGCCGCCAGGACATTCGCTAGGTTGGGCATGATCATGACCATCGCGCCTCCGGGCATCATCATGGCCACTGGTGCCATGTCGAAGGCGTCGCCGAAGCCGACGTTGTTGTCCTCTTCCTTCAGGAGGTCGTAGCCTGGCGGGGGCACCACCTCGACGACGTACTTGCCGGGAGGGATATCCATGAAGGCGTAGCCGCCATCGAAGACGGCGGGCCGGACCTGGTTGAAGTTGCGGAGCCCGTCGTAGCACTTGTCGTCAGGTCCACCCGTGATGACCGCATCGCTAGGGTGGGCGCCTGGGCAACCCGTCGGGAGGCTGTCGTCCCAGCTGTCTGTTTCGGTTTCCTGCACCAGGGCGAGGGCCGTCGTCAAGGTGCCGTTCGAATCGAAGTGCGCCTGGATCTGTGCTGCTGTCAGCGCAGAGCCATAGATCGCCACCTCATCGATGGTGCCGTCAAAGATGTGATCTCTGGGGTTGATCGGGTCCGAGTCGGCGCCGATCGTGATCGGCAAACCGTTGGTGTTCGTCGTGGCCGTTCCCAGCGCGATGCGATCCACCTCGACACCGTCCACGTACAGGATGGCGTCGGTGGCGTCGAACACCCCCACCACGTGGAAGCTGGTCCCAGCGGGCGGCGTGGTAGGTGCCTGAGCGATCACCCAGGCCGTGTCCGTGCTGTTGCGGACCTGGAAACGCAGTGCGCCCTGGTTGAGCCACAGTATCCACGCACCGGTCACTCCGACCTCGTCTTTGGCAACGATCCGATGTCCGGCCGTACCGATCGTGTTGGCGTTGACCCACGCTTCCACCGAGAACGCGTCTCCCGACAGCGAGGTCACGCCGGTATCGACAAAGTCGGTGGCCGTCGTCCCGTCGAATCCTGCAGCCGTATTGGGGCTGTTGTCCATCAATCCCGTCACCGGCAGCGTCACCGTCGACCCATAGGTGCCGTTGTTGCCCCCGGTCTGATCGATCGCTGAACTCGCGCTAGTTGATTCCCCAAGACGGTAGTAGTGGCTCGGCTCGTCGGCGAGGACGGTACTGGTGTAGGCACTCGTCGCCGCCTCGCGGTAGAGGCGGACCTTGACGCCCGGTATGCCCGGCTCCCAGGGCTCGCCGACCGCGAGCCGCGGGTCGTTCTCCGCGCGGGTCGAGGGGTAGTAGACGATCCCCGAGATGCCGCCGTTTTCACCCAGCGCGTACGGGGCCTTGCCCCAGTCGAAGACGCTGGTCTGGCCGAGGAAGCCCTGGAATCCCTCCGTGAGGGCGGGGCCGCGCTCGGTACGCGAGGTCCCGCCGCCGTCGGCCCCGGATTGCGCCTGTGGATTGAGGACGTTACCCGTCGCGCTCACGTCACCGCCGCCGTCGACGGTCACGGTGACGCCGGTCGCCTTGAACCGCGTGAAGTCGACCTCGAGCACCTGCCAGTGGAAGAAGGGGAATGTCTCGTCGAAGGGTACGAAGCCCTCGCCATCGGTCGGAAAGGACTGATTGACCGTGCCGTCACGCCACCGCAGGTTCACAGCCTGTTCCGCAACCGGCCCCTCGTTCGGGTCGCGAATGCCGTTCAGGTTTTCGTCCAGGAACACGTTGTGCTCCGAGCGCGCAAACCACTGGAAGACGGGAACGTTCCCGACCGCTCCTCCACCGGGCAGCGTCACCCCGCGGTAGGCGATGACCTGGTCGAGGTAGCTGTCCCAGACCACGAGCTGATAGCTGCCGTCGGGCACGTTGCTGATCGTGAAACTGCCGTCGGCTTCTGCCTGGACGGCGGCGATGTTGGGACCGATACCAGCGTCAGAGTTGAGGCCGACCCAGGCTCTCGTGTGGGCGAGGGCGTCGTACGAGCCGCTGTCCCACAACATCTGGTCGGGCGGGCGCGACATGTGGAGGTTGGTGACACTTCCCGTGACGGTGTTGGCGCCGCCCGGGTTGACCAGGTTGTCCGGGTTGACGAAGCCGACGAACACGTGCCAGCCGGCGGGGCCGAACTCCTGGAAGAAGGCAGGCTCACCCGCTTTCACCCAGGCGTCGATGACCTTGGTGCCCTCGATGGTCGAGGTCTGCGTCCAGGTTTCCGGGCCCGGAGGCGCGGTGGTGATGATGCCGTACTTGCCGGGGTAGAGGTTCTTGATGAGCGCCTCGCCCACGACGCCCGCGAGGACGTTGGCGGGGGTGTTGGGGCAGGTGACGATGAGCCCCACGGGCGGAGGCGCGCCCCCGAAGCAGTCGAGAGAGTTCTGCAGCGGGTTGCCGTGGGCGTCCTGCGTCATCGTCCCGCCAGAGATGCCGTAGCGTCCCCCAGCGTCCTCGACGGTGATCTGGAAGCCGCCGAGGCCGTTGCCCGCCTCGCCGCCGTCAACGGCGCCGTTGGTCGGGCTGCTGTCCTCGAATACGTAGATGCTGATCTGGGCGGAAGGCAGCGGCTGGTTGTTCACGGTGACCGTCACCGCTGTGGCTGCAGGCGGGATCCGAGCGCCGCCTATCGTGTGACCCGCGCCGGTCGCCGCGTCGGCGGGCAGGACCGACACGTAGTAGTGCTTTAACGGGTCGAGCGCGAGCTGGGCGAACTCTATCGCGCCGTTGCCCTGCGCCACGATTGGCATGTAGCTCCGGTGGAAGTTCGTCGCCAGCGTGTCCAGCGGTGGGGGCACGACGCTTGGGTCCGGCTGCCACATCGCATCCTCTTCGACTACCCAGCGGTAGTCCGCTACGGCAGCTTCAAGGGGGTCCTGCACGGTCAGGGCGATGTTGGCGATCGGGTTGACGTTCAGCGTCACCGTCGCGATGTTGCTCAGCGCAGTGCCGTCGCTCGCGCGGTACGTGAAGGTCACGGCGGTGCCGCCCGCGTACTCGAACGAGCCGTCGGAATTCAGCGTGAGTCCAGCGGGGGCGGCTCCCTCGATGACCGCCCTCAGCGCGTCGCCGTCCGGGTCCGCGTCGTTGCCGAGGACACCGGGGGCCGCGACTGTGATGTTTGGCCCGATGGCGTTGACGTAGGGCCCGTCGTCGGCGGCCACGGGTAGGTCGTTCTCGAAGGACACGTTGATCGTGACCTGGACGAGCGTTCCGTCGCTGTTGCGATAGGTGAAGGTGTCGCTGCCCGAGAAGTAGGGATTCGGCTCGTACGTGAAGGTGTCGTCTACAAGGTTCAGCGTGACCGTGCCGTTGGCCGGTCCGCTCACCACGCAGTCGACAGTCAGACACGTGCCAACAAGAGCGCCTGTCACAGCACCGCCTTCGGTCGCGGCGTAGGATTCGTCTACGGGCGGGTCCGGCGGCGTCGGCGGCACAGAGCCGGTGCCCACTTGCAGGTACGCGAGCATCCCGCCGTCCGCCTGGTTGTCATTGCTGAGATCCAGCATGCGGTCGAAGAGTGGGTACGTCGCATCGACGTCGGGCATGGCGACGAGGACGTCGAGGGTCTTGCCCGCGGGCAGGAGCGCCGATGCCTGGCGCTTCATGAGGCCGGGGTAGGGGTTTCCGTCCTCCGCGACCAGTTGCATGTTGAGGCCGACGATGGCCGGCGCGTGAGAGCGCAGGCCGGCGTTGAGGAAGCGCAGGAGGACGTCATTCCCGGGCGTTCCCGCGCCGATGGCCGGCGGGGGCGACGCGGTGTCGTACGGCTCGCCGTTGATCAGGAAGTACGTCGGGGTGTAGTCGACCGTGCACGGGTAGCCGGCCGTTCCGATCTGCACATACTCAGCAAGCTTGACGCACGCCGTCGTCAGCGGCATCGGCACCGCCGCCGCCTGGGCGACGCGCATGTTCTGCCACTGGTCGATTTCGCTGAAGAGCGCCACGGGCTCGGCGTTGTTCGCGTCGAAGTGCGCCTGGATCTGCGGTTGCGTCAGAACGGATTCATAGATCGCCACCTCATCGATGGTGCCGTCAAAGATGTGATCTCTGGGGTTTGTCGCGTCCGAGTCGGCGCCGATCGTGATCGGCAACGTATTGGTTCTCGTCGTGGCTGCTCCCAGCGCCGAGCGGGCCACCTCGGCCCCATCGACGTAGAGGATTACGTCGGTGCCGTCGAACACGCCAACCACGTGGAAGGTGGTCCCAGCGGGCGGCGTGGTCGGCGCCTCAGCGATCACCCACGCCGTATCGTTGTGAACATGGAAACGCAGTGCCCCGCCGTCGAACCAAAGGATGAACTGCCCTTGTACACCGACCTGGTCTTTGGCGACGATCCGGTTGGGTCCGTCCGTCGTGTTGGCGTTGACCCAGGCTTCCACGGAGAACGCGCTAGCCGACAGTGAGGTCACCCCGGTATCGACAAAGCTGGTGGCTGTCGTCCCGTCGAATCCTGCAGCCCTGTCGGTGCTGTAGCCCAGCAACCCGGGCTTCACTGTAGAGCCGTAGGTGCCGTTACTGCCCCCGGTCTCATCGACCGCTGGGCCCGCAGTTGATTCTCCAAGACGGTAGTAATGGCTCGGGGCGTCGGCAAGAACGGTTGTGGCGTAACTTGGGGTGCCAGGACGCACGACCAAGGCCCCGTACAGGCCCATCGGCACCTGGATCGAAGGCTGGGTTCCGCTCTGGTAGAGGTAGGTGCCGGGACGCAGCGAGCTCCAGCTGTACGTGTCAGAGGCGCCGCCCGCGATCTCCTTCGTGAACGATGTGACGCGTCGCCTCCCCTGCGTGTCAGTCGTCCATTCCGGGTCGCCCCCCCCTGCCTGGCCCGGGATCACGATCGAGACCGGCGTGTCCAGCGTATTGTTGAGGTGAATCGTGAGCGTGTCGGTGTCCGAGAGTTCGATCTGCGGCCCCGGAGCGTCCGTCTCGGACGGCAGATCACAGCTGGTGAAGGTCCCATCCGTGCAGAGCGCGAAGCCCCACATGGGGACGGTGCCGCCGACCCCGGGCAGGGCCTTGTCGAAGCTCTGGGCCTGGAGGTAGACGTCGTCGGCAGCTGCGACGGCAGGTGATACGCCCGCGGCAAGCAGGAGGCCGGCGCTCGCAAGCACGGCTGTCCTCAAAATGGCCTTCAGTAAGGTCGATCGCATGGCTCTTCTCCTCCGCCTCACTCGATTGGCACTCCGGGAGCTTCGATGATCAGCATGGTCATCATCCCACCCGGGAAAACGTCGTTGTTCACCAGCTCGCGCTCGGTGTGGGAGTGCCACATGTACGCGAAGCCGGCGTTCGGGTTGAGACCGCCCTCACCGGGGGGCAGGCCGCCAAGCGCGCCGAGGTAGGGGCTGCCGCTGTAGAAACCGCCGAACGTCTGGACGCTCAGGTCGGGCAGGGTCACCGGGATGGCCCTGTTGTGGTCATCGCACCACTCGAGGTAGTTATTGTCGGTGCTGACATTGTGATAGCCGTCCACGTTGGGGGTGCACGTGCTGCCGTCGCCCGGAGTGTGGCCGTACATGTCCCAGCCGAGGTTCTTGCCGGTCCATTCGAAGATCGCGTCGACCGTTCCGCCCGGCACCGAGGGTATGGTGAACAGGAGCGGCCCCGCGAGCTGGGTAGCGTCGGTGGCGCTCAGCAGCAGCCGGCCGTCGCGTGCGAGGACGCGCGCGTGGTTCCCGTGATGGTGGAAGGGATGGATCTGGCGGCCCGCGCCCACCACCCGCAGCAGCAGTCGCTCGCCAGGATGCATGCGCGGTAGGGAGTTGTAGGGCTGGCTCGGCAGCAGATCACGGCCTGCCGCGGCCATCGTGTCCGGCGCCGCGCGCCCGTTGATGAGCCAGTACTCCGAAACGTATGGCTCGGTGATGACCTCGATCGGTCCGGGTCCCGAGGCCTGCAACTCCGCCGCCTGGTGGATGTCGATGTCTACCTCGCTCAGGAGGAACAGGTATTCGCGGTCGAAGCAGGTCGCTCCATGCGCGTAGGCGGAGGCCGTGCACCCGGCGGCGGGCGCCGCCGGCTCGACGATGAGGGCCCCGTAGAGCCCCATCTCGACCTGCAGATCTGGCTGCGTTCCGCTGTGGTACTGGTAGGTCCCGGGTTCGCTGGCTGTGAATGTATAGGTGACGGACCCGCCGACCGGGGCTTCCTGCGTCAGAAGACCGGAGACGCCGCCGGAAGTGCCACTGAGCTGGTGCCCAGGGAATACGATCGAGACGTTGCCCGCCGCCGCCGGCAGGGCGTTATTGAGGGTCACCGTCACGACGGCACCCTCCGTCACGATCAAGGTCGGTCCCGGTAGCTGCATCGAGCCGTCCGTGCTGTAGCCCCACGAGTAGATGGACCCTCCGTCGGCGATGGAGATGTAGCCCGCGCTCGCCGTGAGGGAGAACGCAGGCCCGGGCACACCGTCGATCCCGGCGCGTGCGGCGTCAGGAGCCATTAGCAACACCAACGTGGCGGCGAATGAGAACAGCCGGGCCATCCCGGCATTTCGCTTCTTTGTCTCGAAACTAGTCATTGCCGCTCTCCTAATTGATCCGGATCTCGGTCATCATTCCGCCGAAGTTTTCGGCGTTGTTCACCAGCTCGTGGAGGTTGGTGGTGTAGAGGAAGTAGGTGCTGCCCGGCGCCAGTCCCGTGGTGTCCAGGATCACGTCGACCGACTGGCCACCGCCAATCGTCACCGAGTTGGTCTTGTAGTAGAGGTTGTTGCCCGCGTCGTCGCGGAGGAGGCGCGCGTCCAGCGCGACCACCTCCATCGGGATCCCGTTGGTGCCCAGCGTGTTGAACTCGGTGACGTTCAGGTTGGAGATGCGGAGCAGGATGCGCTGGCCCGCGGTCGCCGTGATCAGGCTGGACACCGGTTGCGAGGGGCGACCATCCGTGGAGAGCACGCCCGCGTTGACGGTGTCCGGGTAGCCACGGCCGTTCAGCAGGAAGTAGCGGTCCTTCATCGCGGCGAAGGGCAGCGGCTGGACGTTGAAGCTGGCGTCGTGAAAGTCGGGGTCGAAGGAGCCGATCTGGATCGGGTACTCGACGTCGTAGGCCGTGGAGCCGTCGTTGTCGTTGTACGCGTACGTGAAGCCGGTCTCGTGGGTGAACCCGTTGAGATTGGTGAGGTCCGGGAGCTTGTTCTGCCTAGGCCGCACGTAGAGGTTGCCGAGCATCCCCATCTGCATGTGCTCGGTGGCCTCGACGTGGCAGTGGTACATGTACGTCCCCGCGTCCTTGGCGAGGTAGTAGTAGCTAAAACTGGCCCCCATGTTGATCGAAACCGAGGCGTCGGGGACACCGTCGAAGATCGACGCCGCTTGGGGGAAGCCGTGCCAGTGGATGGTGTGGGGGTCGAAGAGATCGGGCCGAATCACCATCCCGACATTGGTGTTGGTGAGGAAGAGCTCGTCGTCCTCGTCCACCACAATCGTCGGAGCCGGGCCGTTGGCGGCCATCATCCCCTGCTCCATTACCCAGCCGGGGTACTGGCCGCTTTCTTCGGTGGGCGCGCCATCGATCCCCGGCAGCGGGACCTCGGCGAAGCTGAAGATGTAAAGTTGCTTTCCGCGCGGACCAACTCCGTCCGGGTCGACCTCGTCGGCCATCGTCACCATGCCGTCGCCCGACACCAGGTGACCGCACTGGATGCCGTCTTCTCGCGTCGTGGCGTTGCTATCGGTGTCCGGGTGCAGGACCGTTTCGGTCGGGCACTGGACGTAGATGTTGCTTTCCTGGGCGCTCGCGCTGAGCGCCACGAGGAGCACGGAGAACACGATGAACGCCAGCCGGCGCGTGTTACTCAAGACCATGTCACTGCCTCCGTCCCGACCGGCCGGGGAAACGCCCGGACCGTGCAACCACTGTGCATCGCTCTTTAACCCCGTGTCTCGTCACGAGTTGACTAAGAAGCGTCAGATCTTGTGATCATCGGGCGGGCCAAACGCGCATCTGTGAGTAGGCTCACAAGTGCAGCAAGCCTAGCGCATCCACGGAAGCACCTCGTGGTTGGCGCGCTATACGGACGCGTCGTGTAGCGTCGGTGCGATCTCTTCCCACCGAAGTTGGCTTGCCGTCGAGCCTGTTTCCGAATGTTCGCGCACGATGCTCTTGCACTGTCGTGGCGTCATGCCGACGCATTTCTTGAAGGCTCGTTCGAAGGTTCTGAGATCCCCGAACCCAACAGCAAACGCCAAGTCGGTGATGCGGTGATCGTGGTCCATCAGCATGAGGAGCGCACGTTTGATGCGCTCGCGTGTGAGCCAGTCGACGAACGAAATCCCCACCTTTTCCTTAAAGATCTTGCCGAAGTAGATTTTCTCGAGCGCGGCGATTTCAGCGGCCTGAGCCAGGGTAAAGGGCTCGTCGAAGTGGTCTTCGAAGTGCTTCTTGATCTTTGCCAGGCGCGGGCAAAAGAAGAACACTGCTTCGTTGATTTCACAGTCGAGAAGTACTTGGGACGCTACCACGGTCGAACTCCACCATCGTCGTTTGCCATGCTTTTGGAGGTGATCCTGGCGAGGGCGACACCACACATGGCCTCACAGGCGAAGGGCTACACTCCTCTACATGAGGTGACGACGTCAATACGTAATTAGTACAGTGTGCTCGAGAGCTTGGCATAGAAGCCTTCCGAGGCCCCTTCGGCGCCGCGAAAGTAGTACAGAAGGCGGAGCGATTCTTGGACCCGGTGTCGCTCGGTCGCTAGTTTCGCCCGTCGGGGTGGCAGTCCACACAAAAGTTCGGAGGCGCAGCACCGTTCGGATATTCGGGCTCCCCGCGGTGCTTGTCATCCATCTCGGCTCTCGTGTGGTCGCCGTCGTGACAACCAACGCAATCGGCGTTCTCGCCCCCAACCGATGATCCGAGCTCCGGGCGGTGGCAGGACGCGCAGTCGTTGCGGTACTTCGAGTGCGCTCCCGATTCGATCGGGAAGGCATTCTCAGGATGGTTGCCACCTGTCGCAGGACTCCAAGCGTCCGTGCTGTGGCAGTCCCCGCAGGTCGTCGGGAAGTCTGAGTGTCCAAGGTACGGACTGCGGTCGTAATCGCTCTGGTGGCAGTCGACGCAAACGGTTGGGGTGCCTTCGTAGACCGCCGGGTCTCCGGTGTGACAGCTAGAGCAAGCGGCTTGCGCGTGTGCGCCTTCGAGCGGCCAAGTGTGATCGAACTGTGCCGGAACCCACTTGTCGTTCGTATGACAGTCTTGGCACACAGTTGGGAATGCATCGTGTCCCTCGAACGCGTTGCGGTCGTAGTCGGCCTGGTGGCAGCCGACGCACACCGTTGGCGTGCTCTGGTAGACCGGCGGATTCCCGACGTGACAACCGAGGCAAGAGGCTTGCGCGTGTGCGCCCTCGAGAGGCCACCGATGATCGAGGGTCGAGAGCGCGGGCACCCACTGCTCGGTCGAGTGACAGTCCTGACATGTCGTCGGGAACGCATCGTGGCCTGGCTCCGGACTGCGGTCGTAGTCGTCCTGATGGCAGCCCACACACGCCTGCGGGGTGCCCTGGTACACCGGGGGCTCGCCCGCGTGGCAACTCGCGCAAAGTGATCGAGCGTGTGCGCCCTCGAGGGGCCACGGGTGGCCTAAGGAGAGCTCGGCGGGAACCCAATGCCCCTCGGAGTGGCAGTCCTGACAAGTGGTCGGCAGGCTTTCATGCGGCGGATTGACCGCGGACTTTCGCTCCGCTTCATGGCAGCTGATGCACTTCGCCTGACGAATCATCCCAGGCTCGTGGGTGTCGCTGCCGACTGCAGTACAGCCCATTGCAGCGAGTGGAGAGATGAGCATGCCGATGGCCACGAGCAGGCCGGGCAAGTGCCGCCTAATAACCCCCATGGCTTATATGGTACTCGGATAAATTAACCCTACCAGGTCAATTTGGAAAACCCTGCTATGTTGTACAGGACTCTATGTTTCTTCGAGGCCGAGTGGGGATAGGGCTCCTGACCATCGGAGCGCTGGGCGCAGTGCTGCTCAGCCCAGCGTGCATCGGTGGCACACAGGACCACGCGCGGGTGGAGGTTCGCAAGGCGGATTGTGTCGTCTGCCACGTGGACGACGTCCAGCATGCCCTCAACCCACCGCATGCAGGGTTTCCGGACACCTGCGGGGACTGCCACAGCAACGACGCTTGGATGCCGGCCGCGTTCATGCACAGCTGGCCGTTGAACGGCGCGCACGCGATGGCCGATTGCGCTTCCTGCCACATCGGAGATCCGCCGGTCTATCAGGGCACGCCAACGGTGTGCGTCGGCTGCCACCAGGCCGACTACGACAACAGTCCATTCCCCGGACACGATGCGTTCCCAACCGCGTGTGAAAACTGCCATACGACCAATGCCTGGACGCCGGCCGTTGGGGGGACTCACCCAGAGAACGCTTTCCCGATTCAGGTCGAGCCACACTCGGACTACCGCAACGACTGCGTGTCCTGTCACGACCCGGATCTCGGATCATCGGTTGGCGGCGAGAACGCGGATTGTGTCGGTTGTCACGACGGCGACCACACGCGAGCCGAGATGGATCCCAAGCACGACGAGGAGCCCGACTACCCGCAGGGCCCCGCGCCTCCGAACTTCTGCTTGGACTGCCACCCCGACGGTAGCAACTAAGCCTCTCCGTACTTCGTGACGATCTCGATTCCGACGTCTTCGAGCAGGGCGGTCGGCGCCGTTCCACCGACCTGAATCACGACGGCGTCGTTTTGAATGGAGAGCTGCTCGCCCGACGCATCGCGCAGGGTGACTCGGTCCTCGAAGATCTCCTCGACCTGCGAACCCATGAGCGCCGTGAGTCGGCCGGCTTCCATCTCGGCGTCGATGCGCTTGCGATTTGGCTGACGGCATCTTGCGAAGTTGTTCTTTCGGTAGCTGATCGTCACCGAGGCGCATTTTCCCCCGTCGATCAGTGCAAAAGCCGACTCCACTGCGGCATTGCCGCCGCCGACCACCAACACGTGCTGGTCTTGAAACACCTCCGGCTCGATCACTCGGTAGACGACTTTGGATTGCTCCTCGCCGGGTACGTCGAGCTTGCGTGGAGAGCCTCGACGGCCGAGTGCCAACAGGACATTTGCGGCTTTGAAGACGCCACCGGTCGACGACACCAGCCAGCTGCCGTCCTTGTCGCGGTCGATCTTCTGGACGAGCTCTCCAACGGCGACCTGCAACCCCGTTTTCTCCCTGATGTCTTCCCAGAGCTCCACGAGTTGTTCCTTGCTCATCTTTCGTTTGGAAACACGCCCGTACATCGGGAAGTCGAGGGCACCGGTCATGACGACCTTCGCTCGGGGATAGTGCGTAATCGTTCCGCCAAATGCTTCACGTTCGAGCATCAGCACTCGCAACCCCGCTTCCATCAAGCCGAGGGTCGCACTCGTGCCCGCCGGTCCTGCGCCGACGACCAAGGCATCGAGAGACTCGCCCGCTGCCCTTCGGTCCCCGGCGACGATATGGTCGGCTGCCTGTCGTCCCTGGGATACCGCATTGCGAATAAGTCCCATTCCGCCGAGCTCGCCGACGATGTACACGCCGGGCTGGTTGGTTTGAAAGTCGGGATCGAGTTGTGGAAGCTCGAGCCCGCGCTTGGCGGTTCCGAACACCAGCGTGATCGCCTGAACCGGACAAGCCGAAGAGCAGGCCCCATGTCCGATGCAACCGAGCGGGTTGGTCAGCACGCCCCTGCCGTTGACCACGGTGAGAACGCTCTTCTCCGGGCATGCATACACGCACGCCCCGGACCCGATACAGCGGATCGGGTCGATCGCCGGATAGATGCTGGCCGGGGCGATGTCCCCCATCGCGCTCAGCTCTTCGAGCTCTTGGCGGCCGGTCTCCGTGCGCCCCTGCTCCTTTTTTCTCCAGAAAAGGTTCAGGGTGAAGGCTACGGCGACGAAAAAGCCAAGTACAATCCAGGTGGTCATTCGTTGGCCCTTTTGTGTGAATACTGGCCTTTGAGTATGATGCAACTCTAACATGCACGTCGGGTGGGGACCCGTCGTCGGCAGGGGGGCCGTGAGCAGGGAAACGAAACGAAGACCGAA